>ERZ1023892.246-NODE-246-length-15605-cov-56.694855_pt1 | contig 15605 bp, 10 predicted proteins | sample MGYA00380397_ERZ1023892 | MGnify/ENA primary metagenome ERZ1023892 (study PRJEB33179, sample SAMN07448999) | human gut metagenome | biome: Human-gut; feature: Human associated habitat; material: Faeces | host: Homo sapiens | place: India: Bhopal | collected... | reverse complement strand
TGCGACCACCTGTTCCCAAAACAGGAGCGCTACCGGGCTGCGCTACACCCCGCTTATACTAGAGCAATTTACCATCAGAGATTTGAAGTCGGGGCGACAGGATTCGAACCTGCGACCACCTGTTCCCAAAACAGGAGCGCTACCGGGCTGCGCTACACCCCGCTTTCTTCTCACAATGAAATTACTTCTTTGTAGTAAGCATCATTTCTGAATTGCGGGTGCAAAGGTACAACATTTTTCTTATTCCACCAAATTTTTCAGCAACTTTTTTTGTAAAAATATGCATTTATTCCGTTTTTTCCTAAAAAAGGGGCAACTTCCGAAGAAATTACCCCTTTATACCTTAATTATATATGGCGATTGATGATTTTTCAGCAACCGCATTGTTTTGCTATTACGCCTTGATGATACCTTCCTCTACGAAAATCTTCTTCAAGATCTCAACAGCCTTCTCTACCTGCTCTCTTGTATGAGTAGCCATAAGAGCAAAACGCACCAATGTGTCCTGAGGAGCACATGCTGGTGGGATAACAGGATTGATGAATACACCTGCATCATAAGCCAGCTTGGTAACAACGAATGTCTTCTCTGCATCACGAACGTAGAGAGGAATGATAGGACTCTCAGTCTCACCAATCTCGAAACCTTCCTCACGGAAACGCTTCAAAGCATAGTTGGTAACATCCCAAAGATTCTCAAAACGCTCAGGCTCCTTCTGGATGATATGGAGAGCCTCGAGAGCTGCAGCAGTTGCAGCTGGAGTGTTAGATGCACTGAAGATGTAAGTACGGCAGTTGTGACGGAGGAAATTGATAGTATCCTTATCAGAAGCGATGAAACCACCGATAGAAGCCAGACTCTTAGAGAAGGTACCCATGATAAGATCCACCTCATCGGTCAGACCGAAATGATCGCAGACACCACGTCCCTGCTTACCAAACACGCCAAGGCCATGAGCCTCATCTACCATGATAGAGCAGTTGTACTTATGCTTCAACTTCACGATTTCTGGCAAGTTAGCCAAATCGCCCTCCATAGAGAACACACCATCCACAACGATGAGCTTGACTGCATCCTCAGGAAGCTTAGAGAGCACGCGCTCCAAATCTTCCATATCGTTGTGCTTGTAGTGAAGCTGGGTAGCGAATGAAAGACGACGGCCATCTACGATACTGGCGTGGTCACGATCGTCACAGATGATATAATCACCGCGGCCTACAACACATGCCAACACGCCCTGGTTTACAGAGAAACCAGTAGAGAAGCACAATGTCTCATCCTTGCCCATAAACTCAGCAAGCTCTTTTTCGAGCTGCACATGCAAATCGAGTGTACCATTGAGGAAGCGGCTACCAGCACAGCCTGAGCCGTACTTGTCAAGAGCAGCCTTAGCTGCATCGATAACACGCTGATCATTTGTCAAACCCTGGTAAGCATTAGAACCGAACATCAGGATCTTGTGACCGTCGATGTCAGTTACCTCTGTCATCTGCTTACTTGTAATCTCACGGAAGTATGGATACACACCGGCTTCCATATACTTCTGAGGTACACGATAATTCTTGTATCTTTCTTGTAATTGTCCCATTATAATAGGTGTACTTTATTTCTATTTTAATTTATTTTCTAGTTTCAGGCTGCAAAGATACAAAAAAAGATTAATAAAACCGCTTTTTTCCTAAGAAAGTTTACTTTTATGCTTTTTTTAGTAGATATTTCTTGCCATTTTAGGGATTTTTATTACTTTTGCAATTTAAAAAACAATTTCTTGACTAAGATATGAAAAAAAAGATAGTTTTCATCATGAACCCGATTTCTGGAACCAGCAGCAAAGCAGCGGTTCCCAGTTTGATAGATTCTACTTTGGACAAGGAGCAGTTCGAGTACGAGATAAAAATGACTGAAAGACCAGGACACGCCTCAGAACTGGCAGCCGAAGCCAGAGACAACCATGCAGACATTGTGGTTGCTGTAGGTGGCGATGGTACCGTGAACGAGGTGGCCCGTTCCCTCGTCCATTCCGACTCAGCATTAGGTATTCTGCCTTGCGGCTCAGGAAACGGCCTGGCGCGCCACCTGCTGTTGCCAATGAACCTAAAGAAAAGCATTGAGATCATCAACGCCTGCAAAATACACGACCTTGACTACGGAGTCATCAACGAATATCCATTCTTCTGCACTTGCGGAATGGGCTTCGATGCCTTTGTCAGCATGAAGTTTGCAGAAAGCGGAAAGCGTGGGCCAATCAGCTATGCAGAGAACATTCTGAGAGAAGGCTTGAAATATGAGCCTGAAACATATACTCTGGAGGATGAGACTGGAACAAAACAATATAAAGCGTTTCTCATCTCATGTGCCAACGCTTCCCAATACGGCAACAACGCCTATATTGCCCCACAGGCATCTATGAGCGATGGATTGATGGATGTGGTCATCATGGAACCGTTTGATGTCATCGAAGCTTCACAGGTTAGTTTCGACATGTTCAACAAGACCCTCGACAAAAACTCGAAGATCAAGTCTTTCCGGTGCAAGAAGCTCCACATCACCCGCAGCAAACCGGGTGTCATCCATTATGACGGCGACCCAGTGATGACTGGCGCCGACATAGATGTGCACATGGAAGAAAAAGGCATCAAGATGATTGTAAATCCGTTTGCAGACAAAAGTGTACGCAAACCGAACATCATTCAATCAGCCTTTGCCGATTTCTTCAACGACATAAATATAGTGCGCGATGACATTCACAAAGACATCCAGCGCCAAAGCAAGCGAGTAGGAGCCATCAGTAAGCTCGTACAGAGAAAGCTGAATCTCTAGCCCCTACCTGACATAAAATTCTTCTGTAATTTTCGCATACCATTCTGACCGGTTCCCCTCGGAATCGGTCATTGTTTTTATTGTATTTTCCATACCATTATACCGATGCTTTGCGAACGACAGAAGATAGCGTTTAGGCAGTTTGCGCTCCACAGTCTTAACGCCACACTGCCTGATAAGATAAAATCCTAGCATACAAGCTTCCGACACAACCACCTCAAGAACCTCAGAAGGAACTATCACTGAAAAAACTCCATCATCACTCAGCAGCATTTTTGCTCCCCTGAAAAGATCTCTGAAAGGCAAGCTATCCGTATGGCGGGCCATCGTACGTTTACTGTCTGGATTTTTTAGGCTATTCAAGAAAAAAGGAGGATTGCTTACGATTGCATCAAAAGACTCCGCAGAATGATAATCCTGCAATCGGCAGCACTCTATTTCGACACGATCGGCAAAAGGACTTGCCGCCACATTCTCAGCAGCCTCCTCACAAGCCTCTCCATCCATATCAATACCCAACACCTGCGCCTCAGGGAAGCGCTGCGCCATCATCAGCGAAATGAGTCCGGTACCCGACCCGACATCCAAAATGCGTTTACCGCCAGGTGCCCATGCCCCCAGCAGCACACCATCCGTTCCCACTTTCATGGCGCAACGATCCTGATGAATCTCAAATTGTTTGAATTTAAATCCAGTCATAGTTTTACTTTTAAAATAGTAACGCAAAAATCAGCATTTTATTACAGTCTTCTTGCTTATATTAATAATAATATCTAATAAAGAGGTGATTTTCGGAAAAAACGATGGGATTCTCGGCAAAAATTACTAACTTTGCACCCTATAAATATATATTCAAGAGAATATACACCCCAAAAAGTGTTTATCAAAATAGAACAGAAATTCATATACACCCCAAAAAGTGTTTATCAAATAGAATATGAACAGAAATTCGAATACACAAATCCAGATGATAGCCGACTTTGAGGGCGATGCATCCGTATTGATACAAGAAAGGGAGGCAGGAGTCTATCCTACCCTCTGCACCCGCGACCTGGTGGTTTTTCCATCCGTGCTTACTCCTATCTTGATAGGCAGGGCGGAAAGCAAGGAGTTGGCAAATATGCTGGAGCAAAATCCAGAAACAGTATTCTGCATCTTTTGCCAGAAGCATGCGGACATAGACTCACCTAATCAGGAAGACTTGTACGAAACCGGAACATTTGCCAAGTTGATGAGAGTCATCAATATGCCAAACGATGAGCATCAGAAGACCATCATCGTACAGGGTTTAGGCAGATGCAAGATGAAGCAGATTGTAGATAAGGAACCATTCTACCTTGCCGATGTAGAAAGTCTGCCAGAGACCTGGCCTACCGAAAAGGAAGCCGAAGATCCTATGTTCAAGGCATTGACCCAAACATTCTTCGAGGAATCTATCAAATTCATTCAGTACAATGAGAACATTCCAAACGAGGCTGTCTATGCGATCAATGAGATTACCAATCGCTTCGTGAAATGCAACTTCATCTGCACCTCCCTGCCTTTTACGGCAGAAGACAAGATCAAGATGCTGGAACAGGAGAAGCTGTCAGAGCGACTGATAGAGGCACTCAAGGCCTTGCACAAGGAGCAGAAACTGCTCTACCTGCAAAATGAAATCAGGAACAAGACTCAGTTTGATCTCGACGAGCAGCAGAAGGAATATTACCTGAAGCAGCAGATCAAGAACATTAAGGAAGAGCTGGGCGAAGGCGAAAGCAGTCCGGAAAAGAAGGAGCTGCTCGAAAAAGCCAAGACCAAGAAATGGAACGAGGCAACCCAGAAGGTTTTTCAGAAAGAGTTGGCCAAACTCGACAACATCCATCCTCAGAGCCCAGACTACCCTATCCAGCTCAACTATCTGCAGACGCTGGTAGATTTGCCTTGGGGCGAATACACCGAGGATGACCTCAGCCTGTCTCATGCCCAGAAGATTCTCAACCAGGACCACTACGGCATGGAGAAAGTAAAGGAACGCATCCTGGAATATCTTGCCGTAAGATCCCTGAAGGGTGGAATGCAGAGTCCGATTCTCTGCCTCTATGGTCCTCCGGGAGTCGGCAAGACCAGTCTGGGCAAGAGCATTGCCAAGGCCATGAAGCGCAAATACGTGAGAATGTCTCTGGGAGGTCTGCACGATGAAGCCGAGATTCGCGGTCACCGCCGCACTTATATCGGAGCCATGCCTGGCCGCATTGTCAAGAACATCCTCAAGGCAGGCAGCAGCAACCCTGTCTTCATTCTCGACGAGATAGACAAGGTTTCAGCCAACAACCACCAGGGTGATCCAGCATCAGCCTTGCTTGAAGTACTCGACCCAGAGCAGAACAACACCTTCCACGACAATTACCTGGACGTGGATTACGATCTCTCTAAGGTTCTCTTCATCGCAACCGCCAATGACATCAGCTCAATCCCACGTCCTTTGCTCGACCGAATGGAGCTCATCGAAGTAGGCGGCTACATTACGGAGGAGAAGATAGAGATTGCCAAGCGCCACCTGATTCCGAAGGAATTGGAGAATACAGGTCTCGACAAATTCACCCCGAAGGTAAGCTTCAACAAGGCAGCCATTGAGGGCATCATCGAGCACTACACCCGAGAAAGCGGCGTGCGCCAGCTCAAGAAACAGATCAACAAGGGACTGCGCAAGATGGCCTACAAGCTCGCCTATTCCAAGGAATTGGAGAAGCCATCCATCACCGCATCAGACCTGAAGGAGATTCTCGGCACCGCCCCATTCACCCGCGACATCTATCAGGGCAACGATTATGCAGGAGTAGTAACAGGACTTGCATGGACCTCTGTGGGCGGCGAGATTCTCTTTATCGAAACCTCGCTGAGCAAGGGAAGACAGGGCAAGCTTACCCTGACCGGTAACCTGGGAGACGTGATGAAGGAATCGGCTATCATCGCCTTGGAATACATCAAGGCGCATATCGACCTGCTAGGCGTGGATTACCGCATCTTTGAAAACTGGAACATCCATATCCACGTACCTGAAGGAGCAACGCCAAAAGACGGTCCTTCGGCAGGTATTACCATTGCCACCAGTATCGCTTCGGCCATCACCCAGCGCAAGGTTCGCAAGAACATAGCCATGACCGGCGAGATTACCCTTCGCGGCAAGGTACTCCCAGTGGGAGGCATCAAGGAGAAGATCCTGGCAGCCAAGCGTGCCGGCATTACCGACATCGTGATCTGCAAGGAAAACAAGAAGAACATCCTCGACATTCCTGAAAAGTATCTCAAGGGCGTAGAGTTCCATTATGTAGAAGATGTAGCAGATGTCTGGGAGTTTGCCCTCACCGACGAGAAGGTAAAGCACCCTATCGACTTCACCATTCCTGAAAATGACAAAAAAGAAAAGAAATGAAATTTGAACTACAAGTAACAGATAAGGCAAGCGATGCTCGCACCGGCATCATCACCACCGACCACGGCCAGATCAAGACTCCGATCTTCATGCCTGTGGGAACTGTGGGCAGCGTAAAGGGTGTACATTTCGAAGAATTGCGCCAGCAGGTAAAGGCCCAGATCATCCTGGGAAACACCTACCATCTCTACCTGCGCCCGGGACTCGAAGTCATCAAGGCGGCAGGCGGACTGCATAAGTTCAACGGCTGGGACCGTCCTATCCTCACCGACAGCGGCGGTTTCCAGGTATTCTCGCTTACCGGAATCCGCAAGCTCAGAGAAGAGGGCTGCGAGTTCCGTTCCCACATCGATGGCAGCAAGCACTTCTTCACTCCAGAGAACGTGATGGATACAGAACGCATCATCGGTGCCGACATCATGATGGCTTTCGATGAGTGTCCTCCCGGACAAAGCGACTTCATGTATGCGAAGAAGAGTCTGGAGATGACTCAGCGCTGGCTCGACCGCTGCATCAAGCGCTTCGACGAGACAGAACCTCTCTACGGTTATCAGCAGAGCCTCTTCCCTATCGTCCAGGGCTGTACTTTCCCAGAGCTGCGCCGCGAAGCAGCCAAGTACATTGCCGACAAGGGAGCCGACGGAAATGCCATCGGCGGTCTTGCCGTAGGCGAGCCTACCGAGGTGATGTACGAAATGATCGAGGTGGTGAATGAGATTCTTCCAAAGGACAAGCCTCGCTACCTGATGGGCGTAGGAACTCCCCAGAACCTGCTCGAGGCCATCGAGCGCGGTGTTGATATGTTCGACTGCGTAATGCCAACCCGCAACGGCCGCAATGCGATGCTCTTTACCTATAATGGTACGATGAACATGCGCAACAAGAAGTGGGAGATGGATTTCAGTCCAGTGGATCCAGACGGCTGCGACATCGACCAGATTACCACTAAGGCCTACCTGCACCATCTCTTCAAGGCCCAGGAGCTCCTTGCCATGCAGATTGCCAGCATCCACAACCTCTCGTTCTATCTCCGTCTCGTTACAGATGCACGCCACCATATCGAGCAGGGCGACTTCGTAGAGTGGAAACGCTCTATCATCGATCAACTCGGCCGACGAATCTAGCTTGAGCGTTGAGCATTGAACTTTATAGGATGCTCCTATACATATTTTACATTAAATGATGAAAGATTATAAATACATCAGAAAACATCGCAGACTGCTCAAGATGGGCAGAGCCTTCGAATCTCGCTTCGGCTGGCTCATTGCCATCCTGCAGCGCATAGCCCGCATTCTAGGCTGGATCGGGCACAAGCTGCGATTCCTCAGGGTGCTCAGGTATCTCAACCCACTGAGATACATCAAGCGGTTAGACTGGTACATTATCAAGAAGTTCTTAGGCTACTACTTCTTCTCGATTGCACTGATCATCTCCATCTCCATCGTGTTCGACTTCAATGAGAACCTGGCGAAGTTCACGGAGTATCATGCACCAGCCAAGGCCATCATCTTCGATTATTATGCCAACTTCATCCCCTACTTCGCCAACCTCTTCAGTGCGTTGTTCGTGTTTGTGGCGGTCATCCTCTTCACGTCGAAGCTGGCAGGCAACTCTGAAATCATCGCCATTCTGGCATCAGGTGTTTCCTTCAAGCGACTCCTTCGTCCTTACCTCATCACCTGCATCATGCTCTCAGCCTTGAGCTATGTACTCTCTGCCTACGTGATTCCACACGGCACGGTAGTACGCCAGAACTTTGAGACGATGTACAAGAACAAGAAGAAGAATACTTCTGCCGAAAACGTACAGCTGCAGGTAGATAAGGGCGTAATTGCCTATATGCAGCACTACGACAACAACTCGAAGCGGGGTTACGGATTCTGCCTCGACAAGTTCCAGGAGAAGAAACTCGTAAGCCACCTTACGGCGATGGAGATTCAGTATGATACGATCTCCGACAGCAAATACCACTGGAAGCTGAGCAACTGGAAGGTGCGCCAGCTGAAAGGTATGAAGGAGCACATCACCAGCGGAGCACAGAAGGATACGCTGATTACGATGGAGCCTACCGACCTGGTTTATTCCAAGGGTCAGCAGGAAACCTTCACCAGTCCGGAACTGAAGGAGTATATTTCCAAGCAGATCAACCGCGGTTCGGGCAATGTGGTGCAGTATCAAGTAGAATACCACAAGCGCATCGCCGCCTCGTTTGCCTCCTTCATCCTCACCATCATCGGAGTGTCGCTTTCATCGCGCAAGCGTAAGGGAGGAATGGGCTTATCCTTGGGAATCGGTCTTGCACTGAGCTTCGGCTACATCATGCTGCAAACCGTATCGGCAACTTTTGCCATCCAGGCAAACTTCCCTCCGGCACTTGCCGCTTGGTTGCCAAACATCATCTTCGCCTTCGTTGCCTACTTCTGCTACCGCAAGGCTCCGAGGTAATTAAACATTGAAACAAAGAACCTTGACCATCGGAGCGGATGAAGATCCATCCGGCTCAATGGTCAACAAAAGAAAGGAAAAGAATGTATTTCGACGAATTAGATTTGAATGACAACGTGCTCGACGCATTATACGACATGCGCTTCGACACTTGCACCCCTGTACAGGAAAAATGTATCCCTGAGATATTGGAAGGTCACGACGTATTGGGCGTGGCACAGACCGGAACGGGTAAGACAGCAGCCTATCTGCTCCCAGTATTGAGCAAGCTTGATGATGGCGGCTATCCGAAAGACGCCATCAACTGCGTCATCATGTCGCCAACCCGCGAGTTAGCCCAGCAGATAGACCAGGCCATGCAGGGCTTCGGCTACTACCTGCAGGATGTGAGCAGCGTGGCTGTTTATGGCGGCAACGACGGCAACCGCTACGATCAGGAGCTGAAGAGCCTCCGCATGGGTGCTGATGTCGTGATTGCTACTCCAGGTCGCCTCATCACCCACATTTCCCTGGGTAATGTAGATCTGAGCAAGGTAAGCTTCTTCATTCTCGATGAGGCCGACCGCATGCTCGACATGGGCTTCTCTGAAGACATCAATACCATCGCTTCCAAGTTGCCAAAGACCTGCCAGACCATCATGTTCTCTGCCACCATGCCTGAGAAGATTGAGGAACTTGCCAAGACCCTGCTCAAGAATCCTGTAGAGATCAAGCTTGCCGTAAGCAAGCCTGCCGAGAAGATCAAGCAGGAGGCTTACGTTTGTTACGAGACCCAGAAGATGACCATCATCAAGGATATCTTCAAGGCTGGCGATATGAAGCGCGTCATCGTGTTCAGCGGCAGCAAGATGAAGGTGAAGCAGCTGGCTGCTGCCCTTCAGCAGATCGGCATCAACTGCGGTGCAATGCACTCCGACCTGGAGCAGGCTGAGCGTGATGATGTGATGTTCAAGTTCAAGAGCGGTCAGTTCGACGTACTGGTTGCTACGGATATCGTGGCTCGTGGAATCGATATTGATGATATTGAGATGGTCATCAATTATGACGTTCCTCACGATACGGAGGATTATGTTCACCGCATCGGCCGTACAGCCCGTGCCAACCGCGATGGTAGAGCCATCACCTTCGTCAACGAGGAAGACCAGTACTGGTTCCAGCAGATCGAGAAGTTCCTGGAGAAGGTGGTAGAGAAGATGCCTCTGCCGGAAGATTGCGGCGAAGGCCCTGAATACATCAAGCTCAACAAGCCTTCAAAACGCAACAATGGTCGAAAGGGCAAGGGCGGAAAGCAGGGCGGAAACAACCGCAACGGCAACCGCGGCGGCAACAATAACAGCAACGGCGAGGGCAAGAGCAAGACCAGCGCCAAGAGCCGCAGACAGAAAGACCGCGACCAGACTTCACATAAGCGCAAGCCAAACAAACCAAACGAGCGTCAGGAAAAGGCTCCTCAGAACAATGGAGAGAATGGTTCACAGAAGAATCACGAGAACGGCGAGCAGAAGAATGGCGAGTTCAAGAACAATGAACAGAGAAACGCTGAGCAGCGCAACGGCGAGCAGAAGAACCGCAATAACAACAAGCGCCGCAACAATAAGCAGCGCAACAACAATAAGCAGCGCAACAACGAGAACGGCAACCAGCAGGGCAATCAGCAGTCTAACGGCAACCAGCGCCCAGGCAATGAGAACAATGTTCGTCCTGGAAGCAATGGCCGAGGCAGAGGCGTAGCCCAGAAGAAGCAGGGCGGCGCTCAGCAGAACCAGCAGAAGCGACAGGGCGCTGCTCCTCAGAACCAGCAGAAGAAGGGTTCTGAGAATTCCAGTCCTCGCAAGTACGCTCCTGTTGTCAATCCACAGAAGAACGATAATCCTGTGAAGAAATTCATCAAGCGTATCTTCGGATTCGGCAAATAATCTCAAGAGAGAGAGTAATCTCAAGAGAGAATAATCTACCGAAATGATATATTCCTGCTTCCAGGCAGGCTTATACATTATTATATATATGAGAAGCCCGATAAGAGAGTTGGACTATCCCAACCTTTTGTCGGGCTTCTTTTTTTAAACGAACCTGAAAACACGGCTAAAATGGACAGAAATAAAAGGCTCCCAGTCACTCCGCTGATGTTCTTCAGCCTCATACTATCACTCAGCATCATCACAGCCAGATACAGCTATGATTACTTCTCCACGCGCTATTGGCTCATTGCAGCCATCATTGCCATAGCCTTAGCCGGCTGCTGCTATGTACTCAATGAAAACCGTCAGCTTTCCCGGCTCTTCTTCAGAAAAATCAAGCAGTTGATCCTTCTTCAGAGCCTCCTTCTGTCGCTCTGCCTGTTCTGTCTGGGCGGTTTCATCACCTCCCATCATATCGATAAGACGAAAACGCCTGGCAGCATCATGACCTACCAGTCACTCTCCCCCATTGACCGCACCATCCTGGCAAGCCGTTCCTTCCGCCAGCAGCTGGAACAGCAGCTGCATACTTATCATATCGACGGACAGGATTTCGCCGTGATTTCAGCGATGGCGATGGGCGATAAGGGTTCACTCGACCGGGAAACCAAGGAGAGCTTTTCCATCTCCGGCACAAGTCATATACTGGCAGTTAGCGGCTTGCACATAGGCATTATCTTCCAGCTCTTCGTGATTCTTCTGGGCGGAAAGCGCCGTTCCAGACCCACCATTGCCTTGTCCCTCGTTGCCGTATGGGCGTATGTCGTCTTTATCGGCTTTCCCCCTAGTGCCGTCAGATCAGCCTCCATGCTCAGCATCTACAGTTTCTGCCTGTTAGCCCTGCGCCCCGACCTTTCGCTCAACACCCTGGCACTAGCCTATGTCATCATGCTGTTTCTGAATCCCTTCCATCTTTTCGACATCAGTTTCCAGATGTCCTTTCTCGCCGTGGCTTCCATCCTTATGTTCTATCCCCCACTCTTCGGCCTGCTCAAATTCCACGGCAAGATCATCCGTTGCCTCTGGGGATTATTCTGCGTATCCCTGGCGGCACAGATAGGTACGCTTCCGCTCATCGTCTATTATTTCGGCAGAATATCCTGCTACTCCCTGCTCACCAGCTTCATCGCCATCCCGGCAGCCACCCTCATCCTCTATCTTTGTGCCCTACTCCTGCTGCTTTCTCCCCTTACCTACATTTCCAGCCTTGCCTCCGTCGGCACCTGGCTGATGCAACATGTAGCAGCAGTACTTGCCAGCATTACCCAAGCCACCCATACCGCTTTCCGGCTTACCAGTCTGTTGCCGGGCGCCAGCATAGACCATCTTCATCTGTCACTCCTTCAGTTGATGCTTCTCTATCTGGCAGTCGTATCTGGCTACCTGGTCCTTGCCAAATGGAACCAGATAAGGGAAAAAATCTACAAGATTCGCCATTCTCATGCATTACCTTTCTAATCATTTGCCCATCACAAAAATAATGTGTATCTTTGCAGTATGAATTACGATAGAATCAAACAGCAGGCAGGTCTTCTTCCTGCCTTCCAGATAGCCGACGCCATCAACAGCACCCTGAAGGAGTCGGCAAACCTTGTTGTTACCGCTCCACCGGGAGCAGGAAAATCCACCATACTCCCACTCACCCTCCTCGGAGCCACCCCACATGGAAAGATTCTGATGCTGGAACCACGCCGCCTTGCTGCCCGTCAGATAGCTGAACGAATGGCAAGCATCTTGGGCGAACCCGTGGGCAAGACCGTGGGTTACCGGGTACGCTTCGAGAACAAGGTTTCTTCAGAAACCCGCATCGAGGTGCTCACCGAGGGAATCCTTACCCGGATGCTCATCCATGATGCCACGCTCGAAGGAGTGAGCGCCGTCATCTTCGATGAGTTTCACGAGCGAAGCATCAACTCCGACCTGGCGCTTGCCCTCACCCGACAGGCACAGGAAATCATCCGACCAGATTTGAAAATCATCATCATGTCGGCAACCATAGATACTACTGCCATCTGCGAGGCTCTTCAGGCACCATTGATAGAGAGCGAAGGACGGATGTTCCCCGTAGAGACCATTTATTCTGAGACCGACATTGCGCGATACGATATATATAAAGAGGTGGCAGCTACCATCCTCAAGGCTGCAGATAGGAACGAGGGAGATATTCTGGCTTTCCTTCCGGGACAGTCGGAGATTCTGAAATGCAAGGAGATTTTGGACGCAAGCCTCAGCAGGGCAACAGCAGCTTCATCATCTTCTTCTGCTTCTTCTGAGCTTTCCGTTACGCAGGTTTATCCGCTCTACGGCAATCTTCCACCTGAGAAGCAGCGCCTCGCCATAGCCCCATCCCGTGATGGAGAAAGAAAGATCGTGCTCGCCACACCTATCGCAGAAACCTCACTTACCATCGAAGGCGTGAGGATCGTGGTGGATTCCGGACTTTGCCGAAAACTGGTTTACGACGCCCGAACGGGATTGAGCCACCTGGAAACCGTTACCATCAGCAAGGACATGGCAACCCAGCGAAGAGGACGAGCCGGACGTGTGGCTGAAGGAATCTGCTACCGGTTGTGGACTCAGACCTCGGAACATCTGATGGAAGACCAGCGCCGACCGGAAATAGAGGAAGCCGACCTTACATCGATGGTACTCGACATTGCAGCCTTTGGCGAGAACAATCCCCAGTCGCTGCTCTGGCTTACTCCACCATCAAGCAGTAACCTACTCAATGCCAAGGAATTGCTTCTTTCTCTTGAAGCGATAGAACCGGATGGCAGCATCACCCCATTGGGCAGGAAGATGGCAACATTGCCTTGTCATCCGCGCATCGCCAAGATGATGATGAGCTCAGAAACTTCTGCACTCAAAGCTCTAGCCTGCGATGTAGCCGCCCTGCTGGAAGAGAAAGACCCGATGAGCGACGCAGAGGATTCGGACATGGCGCTGCGCCTCTCCATCCTCCGTTCGCAGCGACAGAAAAACAGTCTGGGCAGATGGGCACGCATTGCCCAGATAGCCCAGGAATACCGCAAGATGCTCAAGGTGAAGGAAGACAATGAGCCAGTGGATGCAGAGGAGGTGGGCAGACTGATTGCCCTAGCCTATCCTGAGCGCATCGCCATGGCCATCGATAATATCGGACATTTCAGAATGTCGAACGGCAAGACAATCTTCATCGATTCGTGCGATGCAATGTCGGCGCAGCAATGGCTCGCCATCGCCTCGCTCAATGTATCTGCCCAGCCGTCGGGTACGAATGCTTCCACCCCGCTTCCATCTTCGGGAAAGGCAGGCAGGGTGTTCCTCTCGGCTCCCGTAAACATCAACGACCTCCCTACCCACGAGTTCGACAACATCTCGTGGGACAGTAAGGCGGGAATAATCAGGATGCAGAGAGAGCGACGCATCGGAACCCTGGTGGTGGATAGCAAACCACTCCAGGATGCCGACAAACAGCAGATTATCCATATCCTCTGCACCGCCATCCGGAAGGAAGGACTCAGCATGCTGGATTGGAACGAAGACGTTCAGCGGTTGCAGCGGAGGGTGGCGCAAGTAAGAGAGTGGCACCCGGAAATGGAGTTGCCCAATCTGTCCACCGCACACCTGATGGAGACAGCCGCCGAATGGTTGCCCTTCTATTTGGACCAGGGCGGAAAGCTCAAGACGAGCACCGCCGAACTCAGGAAGCTCAATCTCCAGGAAATACTCTGGGCACAGATTCCATACGAGCTGCAGCAGGAGATAGACCGCCTCGCACCCACCCACATCGTGGTTCCATCGGGCAGTCATATCCGCATCGACTATCGCCAGGGAGCCGAGGCTCCCATCCTCAGTGTCCGTCTGCAGGAATGCTTCGGAATGACTCAGACGCCAGCTGTTGATGATGGCAGGGAGCCTCTGTTGCTGGAGCTGCTCTCTCCGGGTTTCAAGCCCGTACAGCTTACGCAGGATCTCGCCAGTTTCTGGCAATCCACCTACTTCGAGGTGCGCAAGGAGCTGAAGCGCCGCTACCCCAAGCATTTCTGGCCCGAGAATCCATTGGAAAGCGAGGCAGTAAGAGGGGTGAAAAGAAAGAAATAATAGATAGAAGAATAGTATAACTTTTAAATAATATATAATTATGAATGTAGGAGATAAAATTCCAGAGATTCTTGGCATTGACCAGGACGGACGTGAAATCAAGGCAAGCGACTATCGTGGTCGCAAGATAGTGCTCTACAGTTATCCAAAGGCTAACACCAGCGGATGCACTGCCGAAGCCTGCTCCCTGCAGGCTCATAAGGAGGAGCTGGCAGCAGCCGGTTACGAGATTATCGGCGTGAGCAAGGACAAGCAGGCTCTGCAGAAGAAGTTTGCAGAAACCAAGGGTCTGCAGTTCCCTCTTATTGCCGATACCGAGACCACCCTTTTGCAGGAACTCGGCTGCTGGGGCGAGAAGGTAACCTGCGGCAGAAAGACCATCGGAATCCTCCGCACCACCTATCTTGTCAACGAAGAAGGCGTCATCGAGAAGATCTTCACTCCAAAGGAGATCAAGACCAAGATTCATGCAGAGCAGATTCTGGATTACATCCATCAATAAGCCTACAGCAGAATGGACAATATTGCCATCGAACTCTTTCTGTTGAGCATCGGAGCCAGTTTTGTGCAACGCACTACTGGCTTCGGTTTTGGCATCTTCATCATGACGATGCTCCCCTCCATCATGCCCTCTTACGGTGAGGCAACAACCCTCTCAGGCATCCTGGCGATGACCACCTCGCTGATCATCGTCATTCAGAAATACAAGTACATCACCTGGAGGCGGCTGCTGCCCATTCTGTTCACCTTCATCATCATCTCCATCGGAGCCATCTTCGTGCTCAAGCGGATGGAATATCATATTCTGAACATATTGCTAGGCATTACGCTGATCATCGTGAGCATCTACTTCACCTTCTTCAGCAAGCGCATCAAGGTAAAGA
>ERZ1023892.242-NODE-242-length-15883-cov-46.935747_pt1 | contig 15883 bp, 19 predicted proteins | sample MGYA00380397_ERZ1023892 | MGnify/ENA primary metagenome ERZ1023892 (study PRJEB33179, sample SAMN07448999) | human gut metagenome | biome: Human-gut; feature: Human associated habitat; material: Faeces | host: Homo sapiens | place: India: Bhopal | collected... | reverse complement strand
TCCTCGTAGACCGCACAGCAATACCCTTCCCGCATCCCTGCCATTCCCCTCACGCATCCCTGCTATTCCCCTCACGCCCTGAAGGGGCAGAAGCTCCTAGCCCAGGGCATTCGCCCTGGGTATTCATGTCCGCACGTCTGGCGCCCTGAAAGGGCAAAAGCTTTATATGGCGCCCCGAATATGATAAATAAGCCGAAAAAATAGGAGAAAAGATGATGTAAATGGATTCTTTTTTGTACTTTTGTACGCAATTAAAGAAATGCAAGACTTATGGAATCTAGATTCTTGACCAATTATACAGAGACAACCTTCCTGTCTACCATTCAGATGAACTTGCGCCGCTGCAAGTCATTTGCTTTTTCAGTCAGCTTTATCAAGAAAGCCGGCCTGGTACTCTTGGCTAAAGACATTAGTGCAGCTATAGAGCGTGGAGCTAAAGGAAGAATTATCACTTCTACTTATCAGAATTTTACCGATGTAGAATCGTTAAACTACTTTTTGAGTTTGGCACAACATCCTAATTTTCAGTGCCATCTGGACGATGAATGTTTCCACGATGAGAAGAACTATTTTACCAATGGTTTCCATTCTAAAGGCTATATTTTCGAACTGGAAAATGGTATTGAAATGGTTGTTGGTTCTTCTAATATCACACGCTATGCTTTGCTGAAAAACATAGAGTGGGATTTGGTGGTGAATTGCGAGCATGATACCGAGGCTTATCTTGATGCAATGAATGAGTTTGAAAGCCTATGGAATCAGACGTATGAATTATCGCAGGATAGAATTAAAGAATATTCTACCAAACTCAGTTTTGCTATTGAGCATTGGGATATGGATTATGATATGGCGGATTCTGAAATCAAACCTAATTATATGCAGCGCAAAGCACTTAGGGAATTGAACAGGTATCGTGCCATCGGTCAGGAGAGGGCTTTGGTGATTTCTGCCACAGGTTCAGGAAAGACGTATCTGGCAGCATTCGATGCGCTCAATTTCAATCCCGACAGATTGCTCTACATCGTACATGAAGGCTCTATCTTGAAGAAATCCCTGGAGACATTCCAAAAGGTCTTTGGTGGCTCTAAAACCTGCGGTCTGTATAATGCGGAGGCAAAGGAAACAGGTGAGGATTTCCTGTTCTCTACCAATGTTTCGATGTGCCGTTCGCTCGAACTCTTTGATAAGAAGGAATTCGATTATATCATCATCGATGAGTGTCACCATGCTGTAGCAGACAGTTATCGGAAAATCATCGACTATTTTGAGCCGGAGTTCCTGCTGGGCTTGACAGCTACCGAGAACCGAATGGATAATCAGGATGTAGTAGAGATTTTCGGCAATAATATCCCATACGAGTTACGGCTTCGTGATGCCATCATTAATGATCTGATTGTGCCTTTCCACTATTATGGTATTCGTGACGAACTGGTTGATTATGGGTTGACAGCATCTGGCGAACGCCGTTTGATTTCACAAATTTCTACACCTGAAAACTGCGAGTTTATCCACCAGCAGATAGAGAAGCATCGAATGGGAAACCAGAAGCTGAAGGCGCTGGCTTTCTGTAGAAATATCCAGCATGCCAGAATGATGGCTGATAACCTGGGTGATTATTACCATACAGCTTTCTTGAGCGGTAAGAACAAGACCGGTGAACGTATTCGTGCTTACAATGATTTACAGGATGAAAACCGGGATTTGGAAATCTTGTTTGCTGTAGATATTCTGAACGAGGGTGTGGATATTCCTGGTGTCAACATGGTGCTCTTTCTGCGCCCAACGGAATCGAGTACCATTTTCTTGCAGCAATTGGGTCGAGGTCTTCGTAAGTATACAAACAAGCCTTATGTTACGATACTCGATTTCATTGGCAACAGCTATAAGCGTAGCGTTCATATAGCTTTGGCGCTAGGCAGTCTTTCCCGCAATTCCATTTTGGAAAAGAAACTCTTGAAGTTCATGGTAAGGAATGATTTCAAGAGCTTGGGCTTGGATAAATATGGCGTTGAGGTACACATCGATGACCTTTCCAAAGAGGAAATCATCGACAAGATTGAGAGCGAGAATTTCAACCGCATCAACTATCTGAAGATGGATTATCAGAACTTCAAGGCATATCTGAAAACTCCGTCTTATCCATCGCACATGGATTATATGAATAGTGATTATGCTCCTAATCTCTTGAAATTCATGAAGATAAAGATTGGCGCCAAGAAAACCAATTCTTATTATGGCTTCTTGAAGGGTATAGAAGAAGAGGGCTTGCCGGTATTCTCAGAAGAGCAGATTGCTTGTATCAATTATCTGTCAAGTCTTTTGCCTTTGGTAAGAGAGCATGAGTATTTGGTAATCAGAAATTTACTGGAGGGAGAGTCTTCTTTATCTCGTATTGAAGCCAATATCCGGGAGGAGATTCCTGGTTTCAAGCATGAGCAACTGGAGCACGCTTTGCGATTCCTGGAAGAGGGATTTGCTGTGAAGATAGAAGAGGATGAAGTACATTTATGTGGCGAAAGAGAACAGGAATATGAGGCTTACTTGCAAGATTTGCTTAACTATGGTTTGACGCAATATGAGGCAAGATATGCTGACACGAAAGAAGATTTCCTGTTGTGGCAGGATTATCGTCAGGATCAGGTGCTCTTGAAAATCCTGGAGAATCCGAAGCACAATCAGTATGGCACTTACTATAAGGATGGTAATATGTATATCTTTGCGGGTTTAAAGAAGGATGCCTCGCTGGATGAACATTTGAAGTATAATGACAAGTTCTTGTCGCCAGATGTTTTCCAGTGGGAGAGTATTGCTCGTATCTCTGCCAAGGATGAGGCTTTGCAGCGAACTGCCAAGAGGGTATTGGTGTTTGTGAGGAAGGTGAGTGCTGAGAATGGTATCACTCTGCCATATACTTATATCGGAACTGGTCATTTGGAGAATCCGAGAAAGGATGTAACGACGAATGGTTCCATATTGTATGATATCCACATGGACAATCCGTTGTCGCAGGAATTGCAGGAAGACTTCCAGTGGATGGAGTAAATGATATTTTAAGAGGAGATAAGAACAATGAAACATTATAATGTGGTTGCAGCCGTGGTTTGCCATGATGGCAAGTATCTCTGCATGCAGAAAGGCAAGACAAAGTTTGAGTATACCAGCTATAAATGGGAGTTTCCTGGTGGCAAGATTGAGCCTGGTGAAACTCCTCAACAGGCGCTGGCTCGTGAGCTGATGGAGGAGATGGAATATCCGGTAGAAGTAGGAGAGGAGTTGGTAACTGTGAATCACGAGTATCCTGATTTCTCGATAACCATGACTGCCTTTCTGTGTACGCCAAAAGGCGATGCTGATGGGTTTAAGAGGCGTGAGCACGCTGATAGCAAGTGGTGCAGCAAAGATGAGCTGAAAGGGCTCAACTGGGCTGCAGCAGATATTGATGTTGTGGAAGGTATCTTATAATACGCTAGTCAATCTTGCTGTTAGTTGATAAGGCAAATCCCTCTATATAGAATTTCTCCTTAACATCGTTTATGATAGCTTCTTTCTGCTCCTCGTTGGAGTCTTCTTTCTCGAACGCAAGTATCAGATAATCATTGGATTTCGTTGGCGAGAATATCTTGCCGATAAGCTTTCTGAAATTCCGGCTGACGAATTCTTCTACTTGTGTATCTTCTTTCGGCGTGAGGCGATAGAAGTCGTATCTTTCGTCTAGCATCTTCTGGATTTCATCACGGAACATCTTGCGAACCCGGTTTTTCCAGGCGAATTTCTGGTGCTCGTTATGACGGGCATACAGAGATACTACATAGAGGAAGTTGACATCGTAGTGGAAGACGAGAAGGGTGTCGCGGTCGAACAGGCGGTCGTTGAAATGCTGGGTGTTGAAGCATTTCTTTTCCCTGTCGGTTGACGAAATCTGGTCTGAGAAAGAGAGATTCTCTGCCATCTTTGCGCTGATGAAGAAGTTCGGAATGATGTTGTAGCCTTCCGTCAGGTCATCGCGAAGCTTGGGTACGTTGCCAAAATTACGCTTGTCGTATTGCAGTTCTTCATCGTCCTTATCGTCGTTCATAAAGAGGTTCAGGTTCCACTGGATGATGTTTCTGGCGTACGTAAACTGCTTATACACAGATTCTTTGCCGATGGAATGACCTAACTTGTAATACTTGCTGTCGCCGATGTAATAAACTGGCTCCTGATTTCTTGTTGTAATCAGGTTCTGGTAGCTGTACAGATGGTCTATGCGCTTGCCGTCAGCCTGTTCTTTCAGTCCGGCTGGAATGTTCTTCTCGCCTAGAAGTTCATCAATAATAGCCTCGAAAACGATATTGAAACTCTTAACCAGAAGATACTCCTTGCGTTCCTGCTGGATGTTCATGCGCTTGGCATTGTCAAAGAAATCGTAACATAGTTGCCAGAGGTGTAAAGCCTTATCTGAGAAGTATTTATACTTAATCTGGAGCAGTCTGGTCTTTCCTAATCCATCCAGATAGGTCTTGAAACGATAGCCTGTTATCAGTTGGAAATTGCAGTTGATATGATTGGCGAAGCCGTATCTTTCTCTGATATAATTCAGGATGGAATAGAAGATAATCAGGAGTTCTTCATCAAAATTGATCTGCTTTTTCCTGTTGACAGGATGGGGATAAACAGGGCTGTTTTTGCTGATGATGGCACTCGTGGTGGCTATGGTCTTTGACCAATGAATGCGGTTGTAACCGGAATGGATGTTCTTCAGGATGAAGAAGATGAAATCCTGGTTATGCTTGTTGAAGTCGATGAGAGCCAGCAGAATATCGAGGAATGTGTTGTTGATTTGTCTGTTACTTTTACCGAGGCACGCTATTTTCTGGTGATAGACAATGCCGTTTCTGGTGGTATTGTTGTAAACCTCGATGGTGCGGTAAATCCAGACAGAGAACCCATAGATGAAGTCTTTCTCCTGTTGAGAGAGTGGGTTGTTCTGGTTCAGGTTGACGATGGATTCTGGGGCGTATTTGCCGAATACTTTTTCGCCCTCTGAGGTGTCTTCGAGCAGTACTTTCGGCAAAATAAAGACGCAATCGTTGAGCTGGGTATTGTAGTAATACCCAACGTAGTTGATGCTGACGTTGCCATCAATGTCCTGCATGGCGTCGATGCCGTGCAGAACATCCCTAATCTGTTCAGCCTGATACTGATGTTCTTCTATGAGGATTCTCATAATGTCTTTATTTGATTACTTCTACTGTCCAGCCTTGTTCTTTTGCAAATTGGATAATAGAATCAATGTTTGTTATATTCCACCAATTGCTTACATAGAACTCGACTCCATCTGACGAATAGAATTTTCTATCTTTTTTATAAAAGCCATAGGCTCTTTGCTTGTATCTTTCTATAGCGTTTTCTATTATTTCCTGACGAGTGACTATTAATCCTATGAGTTTCAGTTCCTTTCCAAGCATCGAGTCTGGGAAGGTTTCTTTGATTTCAGAATATTTCATCTCGGGATGTTCCTTCAGATATTGTTTAATGATGGAAATACCTAAGTCACCTTTGCCAAGCGGTTCAGAGCCATTGAAACTATATTTTGTTTTATCGTTGCCTTTAGTTTCATTGTTGTTTGGGACAGCATCAATTTTTTCCTCTTCTTCTTCTGAAATGTATTCCTCCACTCCCAAATTCGCCAAGAACTGCTCAACGATAGCTATATCAACGTTAGTTTTGCCGTTCTTATCCTCATAGAATCTATCAAAAGACAGAATCTTGCCTTCTTCATCCTGGAAGTCCTTATCATCGAAACCATAGTCCTTGAACACATCATTCCAGAGATAGAAGATAACCTTACTAACGAATAAATCGGCATCGATTTCGCCATCCTTTGCCTTGCAGAAGAAATAGCCGAGTTTCTTGTCTTCAGAATTTGTAAGTGAACCAATCAGCTTGTTAACCAGGCTAATGAATGACCACCAATTGTATTGCTTGTCACCCGTGTTGATGTACCAGTTGAGAGGAGCGTTGGTTTCTTTGTCACGACCTTCGCGAATAGGCACATACTTCCAATCCCAGCGGCGCTTAAAGGCTGAGTCAATAGGGAAGAGGCTCTGGTCGCTGGTGTTCATTGTAGCCCAAATATAGAGGTTTGAAGGCAGAACAAGGCGCTCTCCCTTCATGATGAGGTTTACCATATTGGCTTCGCCATAGAGCTGGTTGATTTCGTCTTTATTCGTAATCTCCCATCCCGCAAATTCCTTTTCGAGATACTTCTGCATATCCTTATCTGCAACGATAGGATAATCTGAAAAACCATATTCGTTGCGATCCAGCAATTGGAACAGATCACCAAAGATTTGGGCACAATTGCCTCTGTTTATTTCTTCGATAATAAGATATTGCTTCTTGCTGGAGCCTAGTTTCTTCCACGCTTCAACATAGGCTTCGAGAAAAGCCTGAGGAATGAATTTGTAAGCAATTCTTTCTTCCTTTACAACTTCCTTTGTATCGTCATCAATGACCTTTTTGCCATTACAATCTCGGAGATCAACTTCTTCTGTAATAGGTTTATAAGTACCTACAAAAGAGGCGTAATCAGAGTCTGGATGGAATGTAGTACGAATCACGCTCTCTCCGAAAGTCAAGTCCTTGATGGTCTTTGATTTGCCTGTGCCAGGAGCACCATAGTAAATCTGCTGAAGGCCTGTAGTCTTAAGCAAATGGTTTTCTGCACGAGAAGATTCTGCTGGATTCCCTTTTCTGATGAGTTCGTTCTTTGGGTCAAGAACCATCTTAGCCATCGCTGTCAACGTAGCGTTGTAGCCATATTCATATTTATCAATGTCAGACAGTTCTTTGAGTTCTACTCTGGCATCCTCAGCCTTTTTGTTGGGGTTTTTTCTATAGTAGTCTATAAATTCTCCCAGCAATTGCTTGGATATGGTACGAATACTAAAGCTGCCTTTGCTCTCTGATTTTACCAGATAGCAAAGCCTGTCTTTATCAGCAATTATAATGCGCCCGTCAGTAGATTGGTCGCCAACCATAAGTTTATCGTAATCTTCCATGTTGCTTCTTTATTGAAATTTAGGCAAAAGTACAACTTTTCGGTGAAATGACCAAGTATTAATTCGATTATTTTGATAAATGTATGATATAAAGTAAGATTAGGTATATTTTTCTGCAAATTTTTAGGCTTTTTCTCAAAACTTCCGCCCTTACATAGAAGGGCTTCAAGGTATGCTTTCAGACGGACTATCAGGAAAAACTTAGGGGGCATTTCTACATAGATATCTACATCGCTGCCATCGTGGTGCTGGTTTCTTGCCTTCCCTTGTTTTCATTCTTAATATCCTTTTTTAAAAGGCTTTTGCCCTTTACCTTTGCTTTACCCTTCGGCCAGCGATTTTCAATTCCGCTACGCGCCGGTGACCGTTGGTTCAGGGCGCAGGGCTGATTGCGCTTATACCCAGGGTGATGCCCTGGGCTAGGAGCTTCTGGGCCTTCAGCCCGTACCTGAACCACATGCGGAAGTTCAGTTCCTAACATAATTATATAATTTAAAATGTTTGTAATGCAAACGAGCACAATGAAAGCTGCTTTCAAATTGCCGAGTGCAGCTTTTCTTATGTAAATATATGAAATATTTCTCTTTTCTGCAAGTTTTTGGGCTTTTTCTTTGCGTTTTCAAAGGAAAAATGTAAATTTGCAGAAAAATGTAGAACGTTTTAATGTAAAGGTTATGGCAGCAACGGTATTGAATAGTACACAAGTACACCTCTTGCAAATGTTTCAAGTAGATGATTCTCAGCAAGGTTTGGAAGAATTGAAGGAATTGTTGTATTCTTATTATTCAAAGAAAATGGATGAATCTCTGAATGAACTTTGGGATTCGGGCGTGCTTGACCAGAAAAGACTTGACGAAATCAATAATATGGATTTGCCAAAGTGAATACGGAAATGCTCAAATCGATCATTAAAAAAGACATAGAATATGGCAGGAAATATGACATTGGCAGGAAACAGCGAGTTCAAAAGTTGGGTTTCGCAGTTGAAGAAAGATATACGCCATGCACAGGTTAAGGCGGCAATCAAGGTTAACACAGAATTGCTCCGCCTTTATTGGCGTATGGGTGCAGACATCTGTGAAAAGCAGAAATCTGCATCTTGGGGCGATGGCTGGCTCAAAGAATTGAGCCGTGAACTTATGGCGGAGTTTCCAGATATGAAAGGGCTTTCATACAGGAATCTACAATACATTAGGCAATGGTATCTCTTTTATAATCAAGGAAATATAATTGTGCAACAAGTTGTTGCACAATTACAAAAAGGACATGGGCAACAACCTGTTGCCCAAATAAACGAGGACGTATTCTTCTCCGTTCCTTGGGGGCATCATCTGTATATCATATCGCAATGTAAGGATGTTAACCGTGCTGTGTTCTATCTGAATAAGACCGTAGAAAATGGTTGGAGTCGTGCTGTTCTGCTTAATTTCCTTGACACTAATCTGTATGAGCGACAGGGAAAGGCTGTGAATAACTTTAACAAGCTGCTGGCGGATTCTCAAAGCGAATTAGCAGCACAAACATTGAAAGACCCTTATAATTTCGATTTCCTCACACTTGACGGTGAGTATCGGGAGCGAGAATTGGAGCAAGGACTTACCCAAAATGTAACACGCTTTTTGCTTGAATTGGGTACAGGTTTTGCTTTTGTTGGAAGTCAAGTTCCTCTACAAGTAGGGGGAGACACTGTATATCCCGACTTGCTTTTCTATCACTTGGAACTGCGCTGTTATGTTGTCGTAGAAATGAAGATTACAAAATTCAAAGCTGAACATTTGGGACAGTTGGGGATGTATATAAGTGCTGTAAATCATATAAAAAAGAAGCCTACTGACAACCCTACAATTGGATTGCTTATCTGCAAAACCAAGAACAATGTGATGGCTCAATATGCTCTTGAATCAACCAATCAGCCAATAGGCATCTCCGAATATCAGTTGTCTAAGCTCATGCCTGAAAACATACAAAGCCAGTTGCCTACAATCGAAGATATTGAAGCAACGCTTTCTGATATAAAGGAGACTAAGGATTGACACGTAAGATATCAATATGAAAAGCCTACGGCTGCGGATTGCAAATCCGCTTTAAAGTGGTCGAACCTTTTAGTCGGCATAGAAGACTTAAAGTCTTTCGGAAAGAGTTTGGATAGTTGATATTCTGATATTCCCATCGGTTCCTTGTATGATCTGATAAGGGTCTTTTGTTATCTGTTGCGCTAAGTCACTCTGCACAGCAGGGAGCGTGGATTGGAAGTTTGTGATGGCTTTGCCGTCACGCTCATAAAGGTCGGTATCAACCAGTTGAGAAGAGCGTCACGTCCCCAATTGTTCTCCCAAGTCTTTCTTACGAAGAACAGGGCTTTGTCCATATCGCCCTTACATTTATCGATGATACGGCGATGATGATCCCAAGGAATGGGAAAAAGCATCTTGAAATCGTCCGCAGCTTGCGGAACATTTAAGCTTATATTTTCCTTTGCCATCGTTCTTTCTTTTTATTTGCTGCAAAAATAAGCAATATTTCTCTTTTCTGCAAGTTTTTGGGCTTTTTCTTTTGTGTTTTCATGAGAAAAGATTAATTTTGCCAATGAATGGTGTTAATTGATATAAGAATTGTTTCTTTTAATAGAATTAAATAATATGAGTATATTGGACAAAATACCTTCTTTGGCAGAAAATGAACTCTTCCAGAAACTTGCTGCGATAGAGGACATTACTGCACTCTGCAAGGAAGATCAAGAGAAATATGATGATGCAATCAAGGTGATGCGTGACCATATTGCAGCTTATAAAGGAGCTATCATAGAGGCTAAAATTGAAGTAGCTAAGAATATGCTGATGGAAAACGAGCCTATTGATAAAATTGCAAGATATACAGGGCTTTCAGAAGAAGAATTATTAAGAATTAAGGCAAAATGCGCTTATACCCAGGGTGTTACCCTGGGCTAGGTGCTTCTGGGCCTTCAGCCCGTAAGGGGGAAAGGTGGAAGCTAAATAGTAGAAAAACAAGCTTAATTATATAAATAATCCTAAAAAACAAAATATTTATTGAAGAAACTATTGTATTTCAATATTTCTATATATCTTTGCAATGAAAATTTAAATCATGGAATTATGAGAATTATTTCGCATAGGAAACTAAAAGAGTTTTACGAGACCCCTGGGCGAGAAGACTCAAAGGTAGCTCTGGAAAGATGGTACCAGATTGCGGAAGAAGCAGAATGGCGCAACTTTTCTGATATAAGAACTGACTTTCCTGATGCTGACTACGTAGGTAATCAACATTACGTATTCAACATTCGAGGAAACAGGTATAGGTTGGTAGTGGTAATTAAATTTACAATAGGCCGACTCTTCGTAAGATTTGTCGGAACACATAGTGAATATGACAAAATAGATTGTTCCACCATTTAATAAAAACAATTATGGATAGAATTACGAAAGAACAATATGAGTTTGCACTCAACAGAATAGAAGATCTCCTGCCATTGGTAACGGACGATACGCCTGCCAATGACAAGAATGCCATAGAACTGACATTAATGTCGGACATTGTTGAGTCATACGAAAAGAAACATTTTCCTATCGGAAAGCCTTCTGTTTCTGAACTTATCGAACTTTCTTTAAATGAAAAGGAAATGACTCAAAAACAACTGGCTTCAGAAATTGGAGTAAGTCCTTCACGTATTAACGATTATGTAACAGGGCGCTCTGAGCCTACTCTAAAAATAGCTAGATTGCTATGCAAGGTTCTGAACATAACGCCTGCTGCGATGTTGCAATGTTAAGCAGATGTTGGTGATAAATTAAAGATGTCGGACCGTTTGACCATAGAACAGCGCCACAACAATATGGCGGCAATAAGGGGCAGGGATACCAACCCGGAGATTCTTGTCAGGAAATTTCTGTGGAGTAGGGGATTCAGGTATCGGCTCAATCACCCGCGGTTGCCGGGCAAGCCGGACATTGTGCTGAGGAAATACCGCACCTGTATTCTGGTGAACGGGTGCTTCTGGCACGGACATGAGGGGTGCAAATATTATGTGGTGCCGAAATCGAACACCGGGTTCTGGATGGAGAAGATCAGGAGGAACCGGGAGAGGGACCATGAGGTGCTGCACCGGCTGGCTGAAATGGGATGGCATACCATCGTGATATGGGAATGTGAACTGAAGCCGGCGGTAAGGGAGAAGACGCTGGAGTCGCTCGCCTTTACGCTGAACCATATCTATCTGGAAGATCATCATATCAGAAGATATGAATTGCCGGAAGAAGAGCCGGAAATGGTGGCGGAGCCGGAGGCGGAAAGACGAGAGGAATAGGCAGGGAATCTGCGGTATTTGAAGGCTTTTGCCCTTACAGGGCGCAAGGCGGATTGCGCTTATACCCAGGGTGTTACCCTGGGCTAGGGGCTTCTGCCCCTTCAGGGCGTGCCTGAACCACATGCGGAACTAGAGTTAGGAACCAATAATTTGAAATCGTCAACAGGCTGTTGACGATTTTGCTTGTTGGCTGCAATTTGTTGAATATCAATGGTTATTGTGCTATCAGTGAATTTGTCCGCAAGTTGCGGACGAATTGCAGACAATCGGAAAAAGTGACTACAGTACCGCTGCACAGACCTTGCGGAACCAGTCGAGTTTCTTGCCGCTCATTTCTGCTATGGATAAGTTCTCTTTGTTCACATCTTCTGGCTCAAATTCATAATAAGAATCTTCGGTAGGGAGATAATCCTCTGGAAGATCTTCTATGGAGTGGGCCTGGAAATTGTGGTGATTTTCAATTCCCTTCGTCCGGTGCCCGTTGGTTCAGGGCGTGTAGGGGGTTATTCCTCCGGCCAAATTGTTTTGTACATTGGCCAAACATCCATTTGGGGAACTGGAGTCAATTTTGCAAATTGATTTTTTTCATAGAAACCTACTGCGCTATAATCAGAGGTATGCCAAGCTCTTACAGTCAAGAAGACGCAACCGGCATATCTTTGGTTTCTAGCCATCGAAGCTATTTCTTCAATTAAGGCTGAACCTAGGTGTAAACTTTGAAATTTTTGTTCAATAGCTAAGTAGGCAATTTCTAAAGCGGGATAAGTATATTTTTGTTCGAATTGTTCTCGGAATGTTTCTTTTACTGCTGGCAAATCGGTTCCTGCTGCCCCCATACGCATATCATCAAAATCATCTGAATCAATGTCAACAGAGTCGAATGCTAAGGCGAAAATTGCAACAATCGTGTTGTTTGCTTTTAAGCGGACACAAAATGTCTTACAATAATGACTCTCTTCACAATCTTGTAAGTGATTATGAAGAAAGTCATCCATTTTGTCTTTTCCTGTATAGAAATTTATCAACTCTTCAAAGTCTGATAAAAGTTCTATTTTATATTCTTCTAAATTCATTCTAAATTCCACTCAAATTTATATGGATAATTTGATGTCTTTGTGGCATCGTCTTTCTTTGCTTTTGCACCGATGGATGCAAGAGCGGCTTTACGAACGGCTTGTGCGTATTTGCCTTTAGCTAAAACTTTTGGTGCATTTATTCCTAACATAATTATATAATTTAAAATGTTTGTGATGCAAACGTGCGCAATGAAAGCTTGCTTTCAAATTGCTGAGTGCAGCTTTTCTTCTGCAAAAATAAGCAATATTCCTGTAACTTCCAAATATTTAGCTGGTTATTTTATTCTTTTTAGTATTAAAACGAGTATTTGACGGGTTATGGTGATGATTTGTCAGTTCAAAATTCATCAAGCAAGAATGAAAATTCTTAAATTCTTGATTCTTAAAATTATACCAAGTGCTTGATTCGTTTTTCGTCAAGAATTAGAGAATTTTTCTTAGTTAATTTCTTGGAAATTACGAAAGAAAAGCGTATCTTTGCAACGTGAGTACATAAGGAAGAGTGTACTATGTTCTTAGATTGTTGGATTTATAATTTGAAGCATATGGAGACATTGGAAAAAATGCCTTTCGAGGCTCAGCATAAGATATTCAAGAGACTGGCAGAAATCGCCGACTCCAAGAGCCTGACCAAAGAGGAACAGGAAAAATACGACAACAGCATGATGGTCATGTGGGGCGCAAGGTATCTAAAGTACCGCTGCACAGACCTTGCGGAACCAGTCGAGTTTCTTGCCGCTCATTTCTGCTATGGATAAGTTCTCTTTGTTCACATCTTCTGGCTCAAATTCATAATAAGAATCTTCGGTAGGGAGATAATCCTCTGGAAGATCTTAGAAAATACGCAAATTTTTTTAGCGGAAATATTAGAAAATACGCAAATCTTTTTAGCTAAAATCTTAGAAAATACGCAAATCTTTTCGGTCTGTAAGGGCAAAAGCTTTAAAACTCCAGACAAAACATAAGGCTTTTGCCCTTACAGGGCGCAAGGCGGATTGCGCTTATACCCAGGGTGTTACCCTGGGCTAGGGGCTTCTGCCCCTTCAGGGCGTGTGTGGGAGTAAGGTGGCTCTGGTATAAACTGCGGCTTAGTACCCTCTCTGCTTCTCGTAAATGAAATCATCGGCGATGTAGCCATTGCTCATGAGATACAGGCCGGTGCGCTTATCGTGGAGTTGGGCACAGGTCTTGCTGCGATAGAAAAGATCAAGAGCCAGAGCTGGAGATATTTCCAGGCGCTGTGACAGTTCGTATGCTACGCCACCTATCTGATAGCTTAGAATCATTTCTTGAATCTCAGGTGTCTTTGTGTTGATCTGTTTATATTTTTTCTGTTCCATTATATACTAAGTATTTATTGATGAGAAGCTTTCTTCTCCCAATTAGTTAGACACTCAATGACATCTTCTATAAGATACTCTCGACTTTCGGTGTGGAGCGTATCGTAGTGGGGCAGAATGAATTTGTTGATTAAATCAACCTTTCTCATTCTTTCGTATATTTCAATATATGGTACCCCGAGCTTTCTTGCAGCTCCCTCAACGTATGAAGCAGCGAATGCGAGCTTGATTTCTTCTAGGGGTAATTGTATTCTGTTGTTTTCTTGTTTCATATTTTCGTCCTTTCCTGCAAAGATAATGCAAAAATAAGCAATATTTCTCTTTTATGCAAGTTTTTAAGGGATTTCTTTTGTGTTTTCGTGAGAAAGATTAATTTTGTATCGAATAAAATTCGAGACCATTTACCGCATAGAGCGGTACGTTTGTAACCCAATTTATTCTTCCATTTCAGAAGTTCATTGATAGCTAATCTTTCCATAATCCGTATCTTAAAATCACATTTTATGAGGGAATAATCACCTATTATCCCACATTTTATGAGGGAATAACGCTGCAAATATACACATTTTATGAGGGAATCCTATCATGTTTTTGCACATTTTATGGGAAGTACCCATTTTTTTAACTGATTTTAAAGGATGAAAAATGAAGTATCTACTCAGCAGCACCCCCCCCTATGGGCATGAGCGTATCCCCCTAATAACCTCCAGGGGGTAGGGTGATTCCTTTTTTCTTTACAAAACAGGATGGATGGAGAAGGAGAGGAGAAGGATTGAGAGAGGCGTTACAGTTGTGACAGTTGTGACAGTTGTGACAGTTGTGACAGTTTTTAGGGGAGGGGGTATATGGATTCGGGCTGCTTTCAAATTGTTATTATTATATTTAACTTATTATATATATAATTATATATATATTATAAGTTACCTCTAAAGAGAGGGAGGTGGGGGTAGGCGCTGAAAACTGTCACAACTGTCACAACTGTCACACTTTTGGGGTGGAAATGGGTTCGGTGGGTGATGATGGATTTCTTGCTTCCTGCTGTTTTCGGGATGAGAAAGCATAGAGAAACTTTTTACATCACATAGTTTTCTCGCACGATAAATTATGAGTTGGCAAGATTAACCGGATAAGCCCGAAGTGTTAAATCCGTTTAACATAACTCTGCAGGGTGAAATTTGGTAGTATCAGAAAATTGCCGTACCTTTGCAACGCAGTTTCGAAGAAAGGCTGCACTCGACAAAGCTTAAGCAAGCTTAGCTCTGTTCTCGTTTGCACTTTCTTTGCAACGCAGTTTCGAAGAAAGGCTGCACTCGACAAAACGCACCCCCACCAAGTCAACATTCAACACTCAACATTCAACATTTATATTAACCCTTTAATATTTTTATATCATGGAACAGAAAGGAACATTGAAGTATCGTAAGTTGCAGCGTACACCACAGAGCGGCGAGAACGCAGGTAAGAAAAAGTGGTATGCCACTGCGGTAACCGACCGCGAGGTGGATTTCGAGGGATTCGTATCCCATATCTCTGACCACGGTTCGCCTTACTCCCGAGGTACTATCCACGGTGTGCTGATGGATGCTCTCGACCATCTGCAGGAGTTGATTCTCGACGGCAAGAGTGTGCGTCTCTCTGACCTCGGTCTGTTCTCCATCGGTATGACTTCGAAGGCGGAGGATACCAAGGAGAAGGTAACGGCTGCCAGCGTAGAGGGTGTACACCTGATTGTGAGAAACACAAAAAGCTGGAGCAACTCGGAGCTGCGCAAGAAGTGCAAGATTCAGGAGTACGGCGGCTATACTGGCACCGACGAGGGTGGCACCTCAGGTGGTACCTCAGGCGGCACTGAACAAGGCGGCGACACCAGCCAGGGCGGCGGCACTGAACAGGGCGGCAGCGGAACTACCGGCGGCGGTACGCAGCCAGGCGGCGGCTCTCAGGATAACGGCGACGGGCTTGAATAAAGCCCTCGCCTGAGGCCATCCCCCCACCAAGTCAACATTCAACATTCAACACTCAACATTAAAAATTAAACATTATGAAAACAAGTACCTGGAAAACAATTTTGCAGATTGCAATCTCCTTCCTTACAGCCATCGC
>ERZ1023892.241-NODE-241-length-15903-cov-45.361637_pt1 | contig 15903 bp, 14 predicted proteins | sample MGYA00380397_ERZ1023892 | MGnify/ENA primary metagenome ERZ1023892 (study PRJEB33179, sample SAMN07448999) | human gut metagenome | biome: Human-gut; feature: Human associated habitat; material: Faeces | host: Homo sapiens | place: India: Bhopal | collected... | reverse complement strand
GCTTTTCCATACGACTGCGTTCGCGTCACCGTTGACAACGAAGGTTTGCTCACCGAAACCATTTGCGTTATCGACCGTGGCTCTTGGGGCGATTTCGTACACGAAATCACCGACGGGTGCGCGAATGACGTGTTCATCGCAGTCGATTTCCAACTCGTCGCATTTGATGACGCGATTTCCGAGGTCATTGACCGAGTGTGCGAGTATACGCAGACGTGGATGGCACGCACCGCGCTTGAGAACTCCGATTATGTGGTTCCCGTAGAGGATAATCCGCGCGTCTGCTTCGACCGCATCAACTCCGACGAGATGTCTCGTACGCTCGCGATTATGTACTGGAATCTCTGGGCGTTCGCTCAGCTTCGCAACGCTGGGTACGCCGTATGATACGATTATATCGACGCGAGCTGGCCTCGCTTGACAGCCGTATGCGCCTGGCATCGGGCGGAACCGTGAAGAGCGGGCCGATCGGCGCAGGGTTTTTCCGGCCCTAGCGGCGCGGCGCGGCAAGCAGTTTGCATCGTATGCTATAATTAGCCCTAGCTGAAAAATCAGCTGGGGCTATTTTCATACCCCGTAAATTTCCATAAGGAGGAATTCATGGCTGACGAAAGCACCGAAGCCGAAAAGGAAGCGCCCGAAATCGAGAAAACCGACGTATTGTCTGATAAGGTGACCGCGTTGGCTGAAACGGCGAACACCATTCTCGAAGCTGTAACGGCTATGCGAGAGGCAATGGACTCTTTTGTCACTGCTGGCGCGACCGTCAACGATGCGGACGAGGATGATGACGAGGAAGACGAGGTTGACGAGGCGCTTGAAGACCTTGAAGACCTTGACTTCACCATCGACGAGGACTAAGGAGTGAAATATGGCAGTAAATAATTCCACTATTCTGAAAAAGGCATGGCTCAAGGGAAGCAACGACTTCCAACAGCGCGTTCCTGAGCCGACCCAGCGGAACATCGATGCCGTCGAGAAGGCCATTTTCGACCCCATGAATGGGCAGATTTACAATCAGTTCATGGACGTTTTGGTCAACCGAATTGGCTGGCAGTACGTCCGTCAGACCGCGTTCAAGAACCCGCTCGCGGTTTTCAAGGGGCAGAAAATCACCTATGGCAACACGATTCAGGAAATCGTTCCCGGCTGGGTCAAGGCGCACGCATACCGCGATGACGTTGAGTCACTGCTCAAGCTGTACCGCCCCGAGGCCGTTGTCACCAATTACTCCCAGAATCGCCGCGACAAATATCCGATTTCAATCTCGCAGGACGAGTTGCGCACGGCATTCGTGGAATCGCAGGGCCTGAACAATCTGGTCGCGGGCGTCATGCAGTCGCCTATCAACTCCGACGAGTACGACGAAATGAACATTATGCTTCAACTTATCGCTGAGCATGAGAAGCATTTCGGCTTCTACAAGCATCACCTGTCCGCGGCACCGACTGACGATGCGACCGGCAAGGAGTTTCTGACCGCTCTCCAGACGTATGCCGGAAAGCTCCGTTTCCCATCCTCTCTGTACAACAACATCGACATTCCGGTGTTTGCCAAGCCGGAGGAATTGGTTCTCTTGGTCACCCCGGAGACGCAGGCATCCCTGAACGTGAACACCCTGGCCGCTCTTTTCAATGTTGACCTTGCCAAAGTCTCCTATCGCACCGTGGTTGTGCCGGAGTTCCCGATTCCGAATGCGGTGGCATTGCTCACCACTGATAATTTCTTCATCTGCAACGATACAAATTATCAGACGACTTCGTTCTGGAATCCAGAAACCCTCGCGACGTCGTACTGGCTCCATCACTGGGGCATCTACGCGACGTCCCCGTGCCCGCCTGCGATTCTTTTCACCACTGACGAGGGCACCACGAATGCCGTCATCGAGCAGAAGGCAACCTCCCTTACGGTGTCTGCCGCCGATTCGACCGTGGAAGCGGGCGGCTCCACCCAGCTGACTGCGAAGCTGAATGGTTCCATCACTCCGGCCGGGTCCGAACCGGTCGTTGTGGCTCCGGACGCGGCCATCTACGACCTGACCGCAAAGGTGTCCAACGGAGACGCGGACCCGGGTCCCGAAACATTTAAGCCGGTCGCGCTGAACTCCCGTACCCGCGTTGACCTGCTGGGCGTGCTCCACGTTCAGAAGACCGGTCTGCCGAAGGGCACCATCATCACCGTGTCGGCCACCGCGACGTATATTAATCCGTCCGGCGAGACGAAGGCGCTCACTGCAACTACCGACATCACCGTAAAGTAAAGTTAGGTGGTAAGCTGAAAGGCGGATGCCCACAATCCAGTGGACGTCCGCCTTTTGTTATGGAAAGGAGGTTGGCGTAATGTCAATCGACAATGTCATCACCATGATTGGTTCAGTTGGTTTCCCTATCGTGGCATGCGTCGCAATGGGGTGGTTCTACTGTACGCAGTTCAAGAACTTCACTGATTTGGTGACCAAGAACAACGTGCTGACCGAAGAGCTTATCGCTCTTCTGAAAGGAAAGGAGAACGAGAATGATTCGCAAACGACTGATTAGTCTTTTGGGCGCTCTGCTTGCCATGCTTACCATCACACCGTGCGCCATGGCCGACATGAACGGAATCGACATCTCCAACTGGCAGTGCGGTATGGACGTTGCGAACGTTCAGGCCGATTTCGTCATCGTCGGCACCACGTGGGGCACAGGTGGTTTTTCCAACGTGTGTCTTGCGAATGGCGTGAACACTGACGCGGACCGTATGCTGAGCGCGGCGTACAAGTCCGGTAAGAAAATCGGCGTGTACCATTACGCGCGTGGTGGTAATCCGGAAGCCGAGGCTCGCTTTTTCGTCAGTCACAACCGCTCCCGTGTCGGCAAGGCGATGCTGATACTTGACTGGGAGTCGCAGGACAACGTGGCATGGGGTAACACCCAATGGCCTCGCCGCTGGGCAACCGAGGTCAAGCGTCTCACTGGCGTCAACCCGGTCATCTACACCATGGATAGTGGTTATTGGCAGGTATCTGGAATGCCGCAGTCGCACAACACCGGCTTGTGGATCGCCCAGTATGCGAATAATGCGCCGACTGGCTATCAGGCTGTTCCATGGAACCTGGGTGCCCGCGGAGAGGCAATGCGCCAGTACACCAGTAACGGACGTGTTGGAGGTTATGCCGGAAGGCTCGACCTTGACATTTTCCGAGGTGACCGCATCGCGTGGGACAAGTACGCGAACCCGCACGGCACTACAAGTTCGCAGGCGACCACGCCCGCTCCGGCGCGGCCGAACACCTGTTCGAACAACTGCGTTGTCGTTAAGTCGGGCGATACGGTAAGCAGGTACTGGGCGGATTGGTGGAACGTCACCGTTCCGTCCGGCAATCCGTCGCTTATCTATCCCGGCCAGACCATCTGCCATCGTGGTGCGTCCGCGCCGCGTGCGACGTATAATGCGCGTAGACATGTGGTGGTTTCCGGCGAGACGCTGGGAGCCATCGCACGGGCCAACGGCATCAGCGTCTACAGTATCCGCGGTTATCGTTCGGGTAACATCAATTTGATTTATCCGGGCGAGGTGCTATACTGGTAGTCACGAGCCGTTGAGGTTCCTTTGCTACGACGGAGACCCCGCACAGCCCAATCCGGCTGGCGGGGTTTCCCCATATTTACGGAGGTTTCGCATGAAGGACATGCCGACGAGGGATTACCCGCACCTTGACAACGCAACGCAATTCCCTGGGCTTGGAGACCCATACGCACAATATAGTCAGACGTTCGACTATCGCAAGTGGACTCCGGGCGTCGTGATTCGTCTGTTCAACGTCGCGTGGAACGCACGCAACATCGTGGACTTCGAGTCGGAGGATGCACGCGACCGCTGGTTTGACGACAACGCGGCGACGACGACGACGTTCAAGACGTTGCTTCATCTGCAACCGGACGGCACCGTCAAGCTCCCGCTTCCATTCGAGGCGTTGGCGCGTTACAACTATCTGACCGTCACATTCCCGTCCGAGCCGGTAACGCCGAACAGCGACGACCGTGTGCCGACGTGGTGCTACTTCATCCGGCAATGCGACCAAACCGCGCCTTCGACGACCACGTTGCTGTTACAGATGGATGCATGGCAGACGTTCGGATACCGCATCCATTTCACCTCCGTACAGCTGGAACGAGGACACGCCCCTATGGCGGCAATCGGCGCCGACGACTATCTGTCAAACCCAGTTGCCAACAACGCGATGTTGCTTGCCCCTGACGTCACCTACGGCGAACCGGCGGCAATCACCTCGCACTCGGAGTTCCACCCGTTTGGCTCGGGTTCCAAGCTGGTTCTGTTCGCGACCACGCTGTCAAGGGGCATGCTCTCCGACTTGGAGGCGAAACCGGCGACACCGTGGGCCGGAGCGTCGTCCAAGCCCGAGTACCACGACGACCCCGCGCGTTGGGGGCACCAGTACGATGTCACCGGATACGAATGGCACTACGGAGATGCCGACTATTCGAAGCTTGACGTCCCCGTGGACCCGTTCGCGTCCGATTATGTGCCCACTGGACTTCATGTCTACGGAACGACCGCGGATGACGCGTCCGCACTGTTCAAGGACATCGTTGCGAAGACACCGCAGGTGATGCAGACGGTGCAGGGTATGTGGCTCGTCGGGGATGACATGGTGGAGCAATCCGAGGCATTCGATTTCCTCGGGCATCGGCTGTTCGAACCCGCCCCCATCCACGAACTCGACTCACCCATAAATCTGACCAAGGACGATTTCGGCTATGACGCCAAGTACGCCGGCATTGCCAAGCTGTACACCTATCCTTACGCGGCGCTGTCCCTATCCGACAACGACGGAACGACCTGCACCGTCCGAATCGAGAACACCGGTCGGCTGGCGCTACACACCCGCACGTCCATGGTGTATCCGTATCTCAAGGCACAGGCGTTTCTTACGGGGGTCAACGGCGAGGGAGGCACCACCTATGAGTGGCGCGATGTGAACGGCGACAAGCAGGCCCGCACCGCGTGGAACACGCCGTTCTCCGAATTCATGGCGTCATACGACGTCCCCGTCTACGCCCTGTTCATGGACGGGGCGACCGACTGGGCGATTCACAACCAGCGCGCCAACGTCGATGCCGAACGGCTCAAGGCGCTCAATGGCTACCATGCCGCCATGCGCAACGCCAACACCGGCTACGAGAACGCCAAGGACAGCACGAACACGGGCCTGACCAACACGAACGCATCCGCGGACACCGCATATGCCAATGCCGTGCTATCCGCCGACACCGGACAGACCAACGCGAATGACGCGGGCGACACGACGCAGGCGAACGGGAACCGTGGCGTCGAAACCGCAAGGGCCAATGCCAAGCGTTCGAACACCACAGCGCAGACCAATGCGAACGCGGCCGCGGCCACCGCCAAGTCCAATGCGGACGATTCGGCTACCACCGCATTCAACAACGCGGCGGCGAGCATCGACACGACATGGCAGAATTCCAGCACGTCCAACAACCTGTCAAAGGCCAACACAACGCGCAACATCGCCTTGAACGAGACGAACACCGACCGGACGAACCTGTACACCGCGACCAAGGGCAACCTTGAATCGGAGGCGGCTGTCGCCAACATCAACATGGCTATGGACTACTCCACCGAAGTCAAGAACAATGCGGCCGAGTACATGGACAATGTGGGCGACGTCGGAAACGAGAGCGCCGCAACCACGGGCATCATGTCCGGTATCGCGTCCATAGCGGGTGGTTTAGCCAGTGGCCCGGAATCGGGAGCGGCCGCGTCCGCATCGGCCGTCGTGGGTCTCGCTTCCCTGGGCGTTACCATCGCCAAGAACAATGTTGTGCGTGAGGCGCAGAAAGGGCTCAATTCTGCAAACCTGCTGGCGCTGTCCAACAAGAACACGGCATACATCAACGACTTCTTTCAGGACGGAGGCATTCAGAAGCGGAGCATCGCGCGGGCGCAGACCTACAACACGGACATCAACAAGAACATTCGCACGACGCAGACGAACAACATGAACGACACGTTCAACCTGACGAAGCTGAACATCGACAAATCGCGCGACACGGGCAATGCCAATAACGCGCGCACCGAGGCGACCTCGCTGGCGAACAACAATCGTTCGTATGGTACGGCGGTCGCCAATGCCAAACGCGCGTTCGAGACCGCCGAAGCGAATGCCGAGGCGACCCGCCAGACCAGTCTGACCAACAACGAGCAGTCCAACGAACTGACGCACAGGAACTCACAGCGCACGCGCGATACGGGCGTGACGAACGCAACCGGAACACGTGCGACGGCCAAGGCCAATGCCAAGCGTTCGGCCGACACCGCGCTGAACAACGCGTTGGAGTCGCGTGAGGCTTCCGAGTTCGCCAACAAGACGGCGCTTGAACAGGCGCAGGACGTCATGGCCCTCTCCTATTCCCAGCACAGCACCGACAAGCCCGTCGAGTTCGGCTCGAACTCCGGCGAGGCCGCTCCGGACCTTTTCCGCTACCGTGGCGTGCAGGTGCGCGTGCTGACGCAGACCAAGGGGCAGATAGCCATGGCAGGCGACCAGATGCTACGGTATGGCTACGCCTACACCGGAGCGTGGAGCATCGCGCATCTTCAACTCATGGCGCATTACACCTACTGGAAATGCTCCGAAGTCTGGTTCACGTCGGACACTGCTATAATGGAGGAAGCCCGCGCCGCGATACGCAACCTGCTGGAAAACGGGGTCACCGTATGGAGCAGGCCGGAGGAAATCGGCGCGACGAGCATCTACGACAATTGGAGGCATTAATGTCACGAAGAGCACCGAAGCAACCGAACCGCACCAATCCAGGCAATCCGCTGTTGTCCGGCAGTGACGTCTATTGGGCGTCCGCTGGATACAATCAGCGTCTTTTCCTGATGTTCCGCCAACAGATAATCGACCTTGCGCTTACCCGTTTCCGCTGGGTCGGTCTTCCGCCCACGTGCGACCCGCGCTATCTGGAATGGACTCTGCTGTTCCAGGGTTGCGCGACGATCGCGCACCCGAAGTCCGACCCCGGCCGTTGGTATTCCACGCAGGTGGCCTACGACTCCCCGCTCAACGTCTACGACAATCCGACCAGCTGGCACAGCATCGGCAACAACGGCTGGCGTTTCTCGGCCAACGTCCATTCGGGGGCAATCGTCTGGGATAACCTCCTGCGCGTTCCCGTGACCGACTGGCTGGACATATACGCCCGCGAGCTTGTGGACATCATGCGAACGAAGCAGATGAACCGAATGCATCAGAAGGTCCCCTACATCCTCAAAGGCGACCAGTCCAAGGCGTTCGACATGACCAACCTCTACAAACAGATTGCGGGCGGCGAACCAGCGGTGCTGGCGACCAACGGCATCGACGCCATCAGCATGGATGTGCTCAAGACAGACGTCCCCTATCTGGGAGCGGAGTTGCAGGCCGAGTGGCAGAACATCTGGAACGCCGTCTACACGACGCTCGGCATCAACAATCTGCCGTTCAAGGCGGAGCGCCAGATAGAGGACGAGGTGCGCTCCATGACCATGCCGACGACGCTCATGGCGCTCAACCCGTTGCAAGCGCGCAGACAGGCGCTGTCACGTCTTCGGCATATCGCACCGGATGTTTTCGGTGACGCGCAGGTCGTCTGGAACGACGACAACGAGTCCCAGAACTTCCGCTACGAGCATAACGAAATGGCACGAATCGAACACAAGGAGGACAGCGATGAATCCGATTCCGACTTCATGGCCTGAGCGCCCTAGGCAATTCCCACCCGCACTAAGCCCCGACTGGCTTGCGGCACCCGTTCCATACGAACCGTCCGAATGGACACCGGACACCGACGAGTTTCACAGCGTCATGTCAACGTCATTGGGTGAGCTTATCCGGTACGGCGTTGTCGTATGGGGCGAGCCTGACATGATGTGGGACTACTACGACGAGAAGCAGTATTGGCGGGTGTGCGAGAAGATAGAGCATCACTATTGGAGCCGTGACATCGGCTTCGCCACCCCCGGCGAGTTCAAGAGGCAGTTCGTCCGGCACATGAACGAGATAATGCCGAAGTGGAAGCTGGCGTACAAGCAGTTGGACGCGGGCGTTGACATCATGCGCATTGGCGACCAGTACGGCAAGAGCCGTGACGTGGACTCCGACTTCCCAGCGACTCAGCTGAACGCAGACCATTCCGACTACGCTTCCGGCGCTTCCGACCACGAGTTCGAGAACGTCACCGATGGCGACTACCTGGCTCGCGTGAAGGCGCTCAGGGAGTATAATGATATTGACCTCGAAATCGTGACCTCTTGCGAGATTCTGTTTTCGAGCCTACTGACAGCCAACATGAACGGAGGTATCTATGGCTGACGAAAACACCCCTATGACCCCGCTGGAACCGGCGACGGCCACCTACACCCCGATTCCGCCCATTGTCCCGCTCGCGGCATGGACGTGGAACTCCCCGGTGATTCCGCAGTTCTACTGGAACGTCTACAGCGCCGAACAGCGCATTCGCCAAATCTGCATGGAGATTGGCCGCATTCAGGCGTATCTCGATTATCTGGGAGCATATGCCAACCGAGCACACGGCGAGCTGAACAAGCGCATCGACACGCTTACCGCCAAACTGACCGAAGAGGTCAACCGTCTGGACAAGCGCATTGACGAAGAGAACGCGGCGCGCAAGGAGGCCGACGAACTGCTCCGGAAGGGGCTTGACGCCGAGACCGCCCGCGCCAAGGCCGCTGAGCAGGTGCTCCAGACCAACATCGACGCCGTGCAGACGAACCTCGACAACGAGGCCGCGACCCGCAAGGCCGCAGACGATAAGCTGACCGCCGACCTGAACTCGGAAATCGCCAGGGCGAAGAAGGCCGAGGAAGCAAACGCCACGGCAATCGCCAACGAGACCACCGCACGCGAGGACGCGGACACCGCTCTTGGCAACCGCATCACCGACGAGGTTGAGGACAGGAAGAACGGCGACACCGCGCTGGGCAACCGTATCGACGCGGTGGACGCGAGGGTCACGCTGGAAGTGACCGACCGCACGAACGCCGACACCCGCCTGGAAAGGAAAATCGATGCGAACACGGCGAACATCACCGTGAACGCCGATGCCATCGCGGCGGAGGCCGCACGTGCCAAGGAGGCCGAGGGTGCCAACGCGTCGGCAATCGCCGCGAACAAGACCGCATCCGACGAGGCGGACAAGCGCATCCAGGACTCGCTGGACACGGAAATCGCCAACAGGAAGAACGGCGACAACAAGCTCACCGAAAGCCTGACGAACGAGACGAACGCGCGCACCGAAGCCGACACCGCGCTTGGCGGACGAATCGACGCCGAGGCGTCCAACAGGCAGACCGCCGACAACCTGCTCACCCAGCAGGTGAACCGGCGAGTCATGGCGACCAACGTCAGGGCCGCAGACAACAGCCGTATCACCGTGGACACCGCGACCAGCGACACCGACCCCGACGGCACCACCGTCACCATCGGCTCGACCTTCGACGCGGACTTCAACACGCTGACCGGGCGTGTTGACGACCTGTCCGGCAAGTTGGCGCACGAGACGGCCGACCGCGAGAGCGCCGACAACACCCTGACCGAAGCCGTCAACAAGCGGCTCAGGGCGGAAGACGTCATCGCAGGAGAACATATCACCGTCACTCCCGACCCCGACGCAACGACCGTCACCATCGCCGCGACCGGTTTCGCTACAAGCGATGACGTGAGCACGCAACTGGCCGGTAAGCTCGACACCGTGGCGCACGACGCCACGCTGGTTGGCGACGGTACGTCCAGCACCCCGCTGGGGGCGAACATCCGCTATTACACGGAGGAGGCCCGCGAACAGTACCCGCTGTTGATGAAGGCCGGACAGATTGGCTTGGGTGTCGCAAGTGCCGACTCTCCCGGCATCGTCAGCCCGGATGGCACGACCACCACCGTGGACTCGGACGGAACGCTACATGCGGTCGGCGGACTCGGTACAATCACCACCGATGACACGCTGATTGGTGACGGCACCAGCGAGAACCCGCTTCACGTGGCCGGCAACATCGTCGCAGGTTCCATTCTTGGCACTAAGGCGTTGCAAAAGATCGCCACCAATCACACGCTGGGTGGCGAGGGCACCAGTGGAATCCCGCTTTCCATCAATGCGAATGTTGTTACTGATTCGGATACCATCGCTCCACTCGCCATGAACACCACCGAATGCGGTGTTGAGGTTAATACTGAACATCTTCAGGTGATGGACAATGGACGACTCGACCTATCAGACACGGTTATCGCCAACAGCGCCGCGGGAGGCACCGCGTTACAGACCGTCGCGCGCGAATACGGTTCTGGGTTGGTTGGTTCGGGTACCCACGATAACCCGCTCGACATCTTGCATGGTAACAACGCCCAGTGGGGTTCGTTCAAAATCTATAACAATTCACTGGCCCTCGATAATGACGGCGTTTATCTGCCGTTCCAGTTTAAGGATGTCACGGCCACAATCACCACTCAGGAAACATTCGGCGCGAAGGTTCGCTATACCATGAGCCTGTCCGGTGTTGACGGAACCAACGCCAAGTCGATTGTATCCGTGGGAAACGCATATAATGCGAATGGCGATGTCATGACGTATATCGGACGTAACCCCAGCACGCCCGATTACTACTTCGTCGGAGATTCCGGACTCACCGGAGAATTCATCGTGCAAATCAACGCTATTTGGAGCCTGTCGATACAGTGACCGATAACAAAAGAACCCCGTCCGAAAATGGGCGGGGTTCTTTGTTTTCACGTGAAACCTATCGTATGCCGAACATCGTCATGGCCGAGAGGAAACGCTCCCGCACCGCCACCGACGAATACCTGCACATGCCCTGCATCGCCATGTCCACCAATGCCTGCAACGACTTGTTCGACCTGCGGACCATCATCATGTTCACACGTGAATCGGAGCGCGTCAGGGCGAATACCGGACGGCTCGTCTGCTTTGGTATCACATTGTCGATGTAGAAGTAGCACTCACGGAAGTCCCACCAGACGCCGAAGCGCTCCCCGAAGCAGACCACACCGCAGTCGAACTCCGCCCATTTCGGGCGCTTCGCAACGTAGTCCTGATTCGCGCCCTGGAACACGTTTGCGTTCGCCGCGGCGCCCGCCTCCGTCCCAGCCAGCATACGCCCCGCGACGGTGCCCGTCTCCTTCGCCCTTGCGTAATCACCGGCCTCAACGTAATGGAGCAGGAATGACTTGTGGTCGTACCAGCCGTAACCGAACTTGGGCGGCTCGTTGATGCCGTAGCGCTGGAAATAAGGGTTGATTAGGTCAACCGCGTTGCCCAGCAGGTATACGCGCGGAGGGCGTGCGGTCTGGTCGGCGCGCTCGCGGGAGCACGAGTCCACCAAGTTCGCCAGCAGAACGTACTCGTTCGGCAGATATGAGTGGTACCGGTCGATGCGGTCGAGGATTGCCTCGTCCAGAACGATTCGGTATACGCCCTCGAACGTGGACTGCTTGGACTTCTGCATCTCCGTCAAGGCGACCGCATAGCCAATCAGTTTCCAGTCGGGCTTTTCGCCGTCCGGAACTTTTTCGGCCATCCAAAAACGTTTGCCCTCGGTTTTGAAGGTGTACTTTCTGAACTCGGGGAGTTTTTGAACCCTGTCAAAATATCCCTTGACGACATCGGACAACTCGTTCTTGTACCGGCAGACGGCAACGAACCGGGCGCCCGTCTTCAGGAAGTCCCTGACGAACTGGCATCGAAGCCCGAACGTCTTGCCAATGCCTCGCCCTCCGACGACCATGGTGACATCCGCGTCGTAGCTCAGCGTCCTGTTCCAATCGTAGTATTCAATCATTGTCGTGTTCCTTTCATCATCACATCTCCGAACATGCCGGAGGTGACCTGCGGGTTCCCCTTGTCGTCAAGGGAGACCTCGCGAAGCTCCGTGTCCACATGGATGCCGTGCGACTCCATGTAGGCGACGTTCTCCGCATTGGTTTGTTTGTCCACATCCCCGAGCGCACGAGTGTCCCCGAACAGGGCGACCGCCTCGGGAACGTCCACATGCGTACTTATACCAGTGTAGTCCGTGACGTCGGCATCGTAGCGCCCGGTGATTGCGGGGCGCTTATGCTGTAGGCTGAAACTCACCTCGGGCGCGACGATGACGTTGTAGCCCAGCGCGGCGCGAACGACCTTGCCGAAATCGGGGTTCGCCTTGTACAGGTCTTCAAGGACGTGCTCGATATGGTACGCGCCGATTGGTCGTGACAGCCCCGCGCAGGTGACGTGGAAATGTCCATGCGACTCGGAAACGCGCGCCTTGTTCCAGAACTCCATGTGATGCTCCCAGCGCGTCTCGTTGCCGTCGCAAGGCTCGATGTCGAACGAACCGACCTTGTCCAGCGTCGATGCGAACTGCGGGTACGTCTGGCGTATGTAGGCGCAGGAGCGGGCTATCGCCTTGGTTGACGCCTCGGCTATGGGGCGCAGGGCGTCGGACAGCATGGCATCGGTGATGGTCGCGTCACAGGAGCATTTGATTGAGTCGGTGTCGCCTCCGGTCGGAACCACCTTGTCGCCGAACGCCCGGTCAAGCAGAATCATGGCGATTGCCAGATGCATGCGGGAGCGCGCTACGATTCGCATGCCGTAGGTGTACAGCACCTTGCAGGTCTTCGGCTGGTGGTCACCGAAATTGTCGGGCGTGATTGGCGCATCCACTGAAATCTCTCCATCCATTACCTTGTAATCCGGCTTGTAGACATCCTGCGCCATGGTGCCGTATACGGCATTGAAACTGCCCTTTACGGTGCTCTGGTAATAGGCGGTCAGGAAGTCCGGGTCAAGCTCTCCGGTACGCATGAGGTCGGCGATGCCGTCCGGTATCGAGGCCGGAATGTCACCGTCGTATGGAGAGCCGTCGTACAGCTTGTTCATCAGCTTGCAATCGTTCTTGCGCTGGTATAGCAGGTTCGACTGCAACGTCACGTAATCCGGCGGACGCTTGAACCTGAGCGTTGACTCGCCGCCAAGTGCCTCGTATGAGTCCCATTCATAGACCTGCGCCATGTTCCACAACTCGATTTCGTTGAGGAACATCAGCACCACATCGGCCTTGACAAGCTTGCCGAACGCGAACGTCGCGCCGTATGCCTCGTCGTGGTATCCATGCAGACGAATCGCAGTATCGGCCTCGGTATCCGCCTCGGAGCGAACCCACTCGCCGTTCTCGCCGTCGATGGCGAACTTGCCGCGCGGTGCCAACCAAATTCCGTGTTTGGCGAACGTAGTTCCCTTGCGCGGACGTATGTTGTCGAACCGGAAGATGCCATGAAACGCCACGTTGAACGGCTGATGATATGATGCCAGAATGTCCTCCAACGGCATCGCCATGACGTAATCGGCGTAAGCCCGCAGATTACGCGGTGTCGCGTTGGTGAAATCGAATGGTACGTATGCGCCGTTAATGAACGTGTGGTGCATGCTGGTCACGTCGAGCGACGCCACGTTGGTCATGGTCGTCATCGCGTGATTGGCCGCGGTGAACGTCCATCCTCCACGGAAACACGCCTTGCGAAGTGCGTAGGTCGCGTAGTTAGCCGGAAGCTCTGCCTTGCATTGCGCCTCGAACCGCTGAAGCATCGTGACATCTTTTCCTTTGCGGGACTTGCCCACAACGATATTGCCGAACGTCTCCGTAGCCATTCGCCGCACGATTGAGGTCTTCGTCAGAACGCGAACGCCCAGTTCGGACGGGTCAAGCCATTCGTTAGCATGGATAAGATAACGGAGGTATGCGGGAATGACTTGTGTATCGCGTTTGGCGTAATACAGCTCGATGTCGGATAGTGGCGTGTCGGGCGTGCGGATAAGGCTGTAATCCCAATCACCAGTGGCCTTTGGTAGCCCTGCCGTCTCGCCCATCGCTTTGAGTCCATTCTGTTCAAGGAAGAAAGTGTCCCAGAAACGGAGCAACGGCCGAGCCTCGTCGGCCTCCATGTCGGCACCCTTGGGGAAAAGGTCGAGCGTGTACACATTGGTCGAAGACTGAGCCGATACGCGCATGTCGAACCTCTCCGATAATGCGGACATGAGGGTCTGCATATCGAACATAAGGTTGTAGGCGCAGACAATCGGCACGTAGTCGGAATCGATTCCAGCGAGCATGAGATTACATAGCCGTTCCAAGAACGGCTCCGGCGCGCGGTCGAACGTGATGCTCTCGTCGGGCATGTCCGGCTGGTATTCGGAAAGGTCCGCATCACGGAAGTCATTGAGTATGTACAGAATCGGATACGCCCTATGATCGGGCGTGTTGCACGTCTCCGTGTCGTATGCGGCAACGACGCGGAACGTCGGTTTCTTTGGCTTGCTCATTGCCGGTTCCTTTGCTGGTTCAACGGATGTATACGAGGTATGGCTTTATCGCGTCGTAAGGGTCCTCGGCATCTGCTATGAGGTCATCCGTGGTCGCCATCCTGCCTTGGTCGTCGTAAACGGAAAGCGCGGACAGCATTCGGTCAATGTCGGCCTTATGTGAGTCCATCACCATGTCATACGCCTCTTGAAGCGTGTCCACACCGAACGCCTTTTTGATTCGGTCTGCGCGCTGGTGTCGGTCATAACCCAGCCAGCTGTCCTTGGTAGCCATCCAGAAAACCTTGGACTTGACCAAGTCTTCCTTGGTTCGGGCTTGATTCATCTCGTTGAGCTTGCGCTTGAACGCGGCATCGGAACGGCGAGAACGCCCCCTTGCGCTCGGCGCGGCCTGTTCAATTTGGCTGAAAACCGCCTTGCGGTCGGCTTCGGTCGGCATGTTGTAGGTCTGCTGAAGCAGGTCTTTGAGAAGGTTCGTCCTCTCGATTATCTCCCGCTTGCGCCCCTCGGCCCTTGACGCGGCAGTCTCCAGTTTGGCGATTCGGCGCTTCAAGCGCTTGCGGTACTTCGCTGTGACGTCGGATGGACGATGCTTGCGTGCCATGATGTTCTCCTTGCTATGGGCTTGGTAAATGCCTTTATCAGGCGCGAAAACCCACGACCGTGGTCGCGGGTAATCGTGCCTAAGGCATCAGATGAAACGGACGCCCATGTAGTCGTTGCCGTTACGGCTGGTGCGCGTCTGTAAGACGAGCGACTGCTCCTTGAGTTCGGCGCTCTTGTTGTCGTAGGTGACGGCTCCCAGAATGTTCGTCAGAACCTGTCCGGCGAAGTAGAAGGCGTCCGGATGCTCGCGGAACGCGATGACCGCGTAGCGGCCTTCCGGCGTGCGGATGAAGCCATAATCCTCGACGTGGAGGACTTCGCCCACCAGCGCTTGGATGTCGCCCTTGTCACGGCCCTCCATGAACGGGATGCCGTCATTGTTGAATTGGTTGAAGTAATCAGTTGCCATTGTTGTTCCTTTCGGTGTTGTTCTGTGATTCCCAGAACTCTTTGTTTTCCTTGATTGCGGTCTGCCATTCGTCCCGAATCCTGGGTTCGTGGTCGAACCGCCAGCGCCATTCGGCGCTCAGGTCATTTCGTCCGTTTCGTGGCATGTTTCACGAAATCCTCCAAGCTCATTTCGTATTCCTCCACGGAATAGTCCAGGTCAATTGAGGCAATGTCCCTGCCGGTGCTCTTGCCGATGACGTTCCGTGCCCTCTTCTCGGTGTAGGCACCGGCCATGCTGTAGACTTCCGTTGTCCCGTCCTCAAATAGGACGGTTGCCTTGGTCGTCATGACCTCACGGCGAATCTTGGTTGCGGCCATAATATCAGTTCCTTTCGTTGACGATGGTTTCCAGCGCCATCCGAATCAGGCGCATTTCCTCGGTGAGCTTGTCGATGCGGTCGTTGAGTCGCCCCAACTCGTATGGGGTTCCGGAGTCGTACAGATA
>ERZ1023892.235-NODE-235-length-16092-cov-7.511629_pt1 | contig 16092 bp, 19 predicted proteins | sample MGYA00380397_ERZ1023892 | MGnify/ENA primary metagenome ERZ1023892 (study PRJEB33179, sample SAMN07448999) | human gut metagenome | biome: Human-gut; feature: Human associated habitat; material: Faeces | host: Homo sapiens | place: India: Bhopal | collected... | reverse complement strand
CTCTCCCGACCGGCGCCCAGGGGCCGGATTCCGACTGGCTCGGCGCTTTTTTCTTTCTCACGCCCGATTGGGGGCACGCCTTGGCCGACTTCTCAGTGCCAACCCTCGACTTCGGGGGCGTGGCGGCAGACCTCGACTTCTCGCTCTTCGACGTGAGCCGCGGAGGGGCCGACGACGGCATTGAGACCACGCGCTACGACAGGCCGAGGGTCTACGACAACGTCCTCGCAGAGGTCTCGTACGAGCACGCCCGCGACTTCGTGGACGGCCTGGAGCTGCGCGACGGATACAGGGCCTTCGCCTTCGTCTCGGGCAACTTCGTCTTCGGCGACGTGCTCGAGGCGATGGTGGAGCGGCGCAAGGCCGCCCCGCGCTCAATGACGGTGCAGACGCTCTCGATGAGCGAGGAGAACATCGACTCGCTGCGGAACGTCGTGGACATGATGGGCGGACGGCTCGAGCGCCTGCGCGTCATCTTGTCCGTCTACTTCTGGGGCCACGAGCACAGGCCGGGCCAGCTCGTCCCGTACCTCCACGAGGCACTGGACGTGGACGGCCTCGACCTCGACGTGGCCTTCGCGAGCATCCACACGAAGATCGTGACCATGGAGACCCTGGCGGGCCACCACGTCGTGATGGACGGCAGCGCGAACTTGAGGAGTTCGCGAAACATCGAGCAGGTGCGCGTCGAGTGCGACGACGGCCTCTACGAGTACGTGGAGCGCTTCGCGGACCGCGTCTTCGCGGCGTACTCGACAATCAATCGCGACCAGCCGTATCCAAGGCCCGTGCGGGGCAACCGCCTGTGGGGAGCGATAGCGGACTAGCTGGGAGGTGCCGGATGGCGTCAGGAAGCGGGCACGGTGGCGGAGGCGGCCGCAGGGGTCGCACCAAGGCCAAGGAGCGCTCGGAGAAGCGCAAGAAGCGGAAGTCGAAGAAGAAAAAGATGGATACGGGGACGCTCTATGACGACATCCCGTTCTAGGGCCTCGTGGTCCGACGAGGACGCGGAGAACGTGCGCGGGCTGCTCACGAGCGGCAGCGGCGCGGACGAGGTGTGCGCCGTGACCGGCTGCGGACCCGACGACCTCGACCGGCTGTGCCGAAAGGCGTTCGGCCAGGGTTTCGAGGCCACGGCGCGGCGCTTCCAGACGGTCGGACACGCGATGTTCAACAAAGCGCTCTTCGAGGCCGCGTGCGGCGGGAACTCGAAGGCGATGGACATGTACGCCCGGACGCGCATGGGATATGACCCGGTGGCGTCTCACGGCAGGGCGCGCAGGGACGACGCCGCTCAGGGCGGCGAGAGGCTGGAGCTGTGATGTGCGGACCCCCAGGTATGCGACGCACAAGCGCATAGCCGTCCCCGAGATATCGGGATGGCTGCGCGACGTCGAGGGCGGGCGCGTGCCCGCGTGCGACGACATGCGGGCGCTCTGCGCCCACGTGAGAGAGGTCTTCGCCACCGAGCGCCTCTGGGTGGACCGCGAGCGTCTTGCGCGCTACATGGGATACGAGCGCTACTTCCCCTTCGGGCTGTCGGACGACGAGCGCTTCCTCACGGCGCTCTTCCTCTGCACCTTCCGCGAGGGGTACTTCCCACGCTGGCCGGACCTGCTCCTCTACGTAGGGCGCGGCTACGGCAAGACCGGCTTCGGGGCCTTCCTCACCTTCTGCATGCTGTCGCCGGCGAATGGCATCCGCTTCTACGACGTGGATGTGTGCGCGACCACCGAGTCGCAGGCCCGCATCGGCTACGACGACCTCTACCGCATCCTCGACGGGGACCGCGCGCTCTTCTCGCAGGGCTTCACGTGGAACAAGCTGGAGCTGACGAACGACGAGACGCAGAGCCGCTTCAAGTACTGGAGCGGCAACTCAGATTCCAAGGACGGCATGCGCTCCGGCTGCGTCTGGTTCGACGAGGTCCACGCCTACGAGGACGGCGCCTCCATGGAGGTCTTCACGGGCGGCCTCGGCAAGAAGGACCACCCGCGCCGCCTCATGACCACGACGGACGGCATGGTGCGTGACGGGCCGCTCGACGAGCTGAAGGCGCGCGCGCACGGGATACTGCACGGCGGCGAGCCGGACGGAGGCCTGCTCCCATTCATGTGTCACCTCGACTCGCTGGACGAGGCGGCCGACGAGGCCTCGTGGCCCAAGGCGTGCCCGCGCCTCCTGCGCTCCCCCACGCTCATGGAGGAGTACCGCCGGGAGGTGCGCGAGTGGCGCAGGTCTCCGCAGCGGCACACGTCCGTGCCCACGAAGCGCTTCAACCTCCCGCAGGGGAGGACGGACGTGCAGGTGACGAGCTGGGAGAATCTCCTGGCGGCGTCGCGGCCGGTCGATGAGGACGCGCTGCGCGGCGCGACGTGCGTCGCGGGCATCGACTACGCCAAGACCACCGACATGGTGGGCGCGTGCCTGCTCTTCCACGTCGACGGAGAGTGGCAGGTCGTGCCGCACGCCTGGTGGTGCGCGAGGAGCGCCGACGCCGGAGAGGTCAAGGCCCCGCTCGGCGAGTGGGCGGATGCCGGGCAGCTCACCATCGTCGACTCCCCGGAGGTATCGCCCCACGACGTGGCGCGGTGGGTGTCCGGCACCGCCCACGCGCTCTGCGCGTACCTCAGGGGCGTCTCGATGGACTCGTACCGCTTCTCGCTCATGCGCCGCGCGATCGTCGAGTGCGCCGGCTTGGACCCGGACGCCAGGGGCGACGACCAGCAGGTGTGGCTCACGCGCCCGAGCGACGTGATGCGCGTGCAGCCGGTCATTGACTCCGCCTTCGCGAGGCACGCCATAGCTTGGGGCGACTCGCCGCTCATGCGGTGGGCCACGAACAACGCGAAGCTGGAGCCCGCGCCGAACAACTGCTTCAAGTACGGGAAGATCGAGCCGCACGGGCGCAAGACCGACCCCTTCATGGCGATGGTCCACGCCTTCGTGGTGGCCGACTGGATACCGGAGGACGCCGGGCCGCTCGTCTTCGCGTCCCCGGTCACGTGGTAGGAGGCTTCATGACCCTGCAGGAGATGGCCGACCTGGCCGCATGGCACGACACCACGGTGGCGTGGGCCTTCCGCCGCGCGCTCCTGGTGCGGGGCGTCGTGGTGCGCCTCCCGCGCACGCGCCGCCACGCCCACGACCGCGACCGGGCCTACGAGCTGACTGATGTGGAGGTGGCCGAGCTGATGCGCAACCGCGAGAGCCCGATGGACTGGCCGCGATGAGCCAGAGCAAGCAGAGCTTCCTCGACTACGACGGATTCGTCGAGAAGTTCAAGCCCAAGAGGACCACTGACGACTGCTACACGCCGCCAGAGGTCATGGAAGTGGTCAACGCCTACGTTGAGAAGCGATGGGGCATCGACCGATCGCGGTTCGTGCGCCCGTTCTACCCGGGCGGCGACTACGAGCACGCCGAGTACCCGGACGGCTGCGTTGTCGTTGACAACCCGCCGTTCTCGATTCTCGGGAGGATAAGGCGCTTCTATCTTGCGCGCGGCGTGCCGTTCTTCCTCTTCTGCCCGTCGCTCACGGCCTTCTCCGGCTGGGACGAGCGGTGCGACGTCATCGTCTGCGACGCCGGCATTACGTACGAGAACGGCGCAGTCGTGCGCACGGCGTTCGTAACGTCGCTGCCGTCGGACTACGTGGCCGAGAGCGACCCAGAGCTTGGCGACGAGGTCAATCGCGCGTGCGACGAGCTGCGCCACCGCGATTCAAAGACGCTGCCGAAGTACGAGTACCCGGACGAGCTGCTCACGGCGGCCCGCCTGCAGTGGATGGCCGCCCACCACACTACGCTGCGCGTGCGGCGCGGCGAGTGCTGTAGGGTGGCCGCGCTCGACTCACAGAGGGCCGTCGGCAAGTCGGTGTTCGGGGGCGGCCTGCTGCTGTCCGAGCGCGCCGCAGCAGAGCGCGCCGCAGCACATAGATGGAAGCTGAGCGACCGCGAGCGCCGCATGCAGGCGCTGATGGGAGGAAGTCATGGCAAAGGGGAGTGACGAGCCGCTGAGCCGCGCCATCATGCGCGCCATCGGCTGGTGCGACGGCGACGGCTTCCACGGCACCGGGGCGCACATGGTCTCGACCGAGACGCTCAGCGAGTGGACCGCCCGCGCGGTGCTCCTGGAGGAGGCCGCGCGGCCGCAGGCGCCGGCCATCACCGAGTACAGGCCGAATCCGCCGTTCGTGGCGACGTGCACCACAAGCATCGAGCGCAACGCGCGCTGAGCGACAAAACGCAATTGCAGGCACGGGGCCCCGAGAGGGGCCCCTTCCATGTGCATCGGAGGTAGCCGGTGGGAATCCGCCAGATGGTCATCGACTGGCTTGGCAACGTCATCGGGGACACGGGGGCCGCGGGCTCGGGCCCCACGGCGGACGCCGCCGAGGCGTGCGTCTGGATGGAGCAGGCCCGCCAGGTCATGGCGGGCTACGTCATCTCGGCGCTGCAGCTCTGCGACGTCCGCTTCTACGGCCAGGGCGGGGAGCCCGACGCGACGGCGGACGGCGCGTGGCTGTGGAACGTCTCGCCGAACCCCAACCAGTCGAGGTCGGAGATGATGGCCGACCTGCTGGGGCGGCTGCTCGTGGACGACGGCCGCGCGGTTGTGGTGCCCGTGCGGCGCGGCTCGCAGACGTCCATCTACGTGGCGGACGGTGGCGCGGAGCCAGAGGTGCGCCCAGGCATGCCCGCGCTGTACAGGAACCTCTCCGTGGAGGGGTCGAGCGAGGTCGTGGGGCGGCCCCTCGAGTCCGGTGACGTCTACGCCTTCGACATGAGGGGCGTCGGCGGTGGCTGGCGCGCCCTCCAGAGGAGGTCCGACGATGCCTACGACAGGCTCGCGGCGGCCGTCATCGGCTCCACGAGGGACCGGATGGGCCGCAAGTGGCTCATGCACCTCGACAGGCCGCCCACTGGCACCAAGGAGCAGCAGGAGGCCATCGAGCAGCAGCTCAAGACCGCCACGAGGGAGTTCGTCCGCTCTGACGACGGCATCATGCCGCTCTACAAGGGCCAGTCCATGGAGCGCGCCTCGGCGGACGTCTCCAAGACCGCCGGACAGGCCACGCAGGACGTGACCGGCATCCGCCGGGACATGTACTCGGTGGTGGCCGCGTGCATGCACATGCCCGCGTCGCTGCTGGAGGGCAACGTCAACAACTTCGAGGCGACGATGGGTGCCTTCCTCACCTTCGGCGTTGACCCCATCGCGCGGATGCTCTCCGAGGAGATCACGCGCAAGACGTACACGCGCGCCGAGTGGGCGCGCGGCGCCCGTGCGACGGTAGACACGACGCACATCCGACACGTCGACATCTTCCAGGTGGCGGACGCCGCCGCGAAGCTCGTCGGCGCGACGGTCGACAACCCCAACGAGATACGCAGATTCACCGGCCAGGACCCCATCCCGGAGCCCTGGGCTGACGAATACCAGCGTACGAAGAACAACGAGTCTGCGGCGGGGGGTGAAACGAATGGAAATGACTAGAGATAAGGCCCCGCGCGTCATGCAGCTCACGACCGACGTGAGGTCAACCACGGCACAGATGACCATCTACGGAGACATTGCCCGGACCGATTGGCTCGCCATCTTCATGGGCGATGACGGGGATGGCACCACCACCAGCGCGCTGGACGTGTCCAAGGCCATCGCGGCCATCCCGCCAGAGGTCACCGACATTGAGGTGCACATCAACTCCTACGGCGGAGACGTGGCTGAGGGCGTTGCCATCTACAATGCCCTGCGTCAGAGCGGCAAGCACGTGACCACCGTGTGCGATGGCTTTGCATGCTCGATTGCGTCCGTGATTTTCATGGCAGGCGAGCGCCGCGTCATGAACTCCGCGTCGCTGCTGATGCTGCACGAGCCGAGTTTCCCCAACGCTGGCGGAAACGCAAAGGCGCTGCGCAAGCAGGCCGACGATTTGGACGTCATCTCCCAGCTGAGCAAAACCGCGTACCTCGCGCCCGGCGGCATCGAGCCGGAAGAGCTGGACGAGGTTATGTCCGCCGAGACGTGGGTTTCCCCAGAGCAGGCCGTCGAGTGGAAGCTTGCGACCGACATCGCCGACGATGCCGACAATGCCGAGCCTACGCAGAGCGCGCGCGAGTCTGTGGCCCTCGCGCTCATGTGCAAGGGCGAGCAGAGTCCGCAGCAGGCCGCGCCCGTCGTGGACGTGGACGCCATCGCGCAGCGCGTGGTGGAGCTGATGGACGAGCGCGCCGAGCAGGCGAGCGCCGCCCAGCCCGCGCAGAGCGCCGAGCAAGCGCCAGAGCCTACCACCGAAACCGCGCCCACACTGCCCGAGGGCGGCTATGCGCGCTATTCGGCAATCGCAAACGAAGAGCAAGGAGCTTAAATGCCTATCAACCTCAACGATTCCTCCAAGAAGGCCGTTCAGGCCCTGTCTGCCGCCTTCCGCGACGGCGATGACGCCAAGGTGGAGCAGGCCGTCGCAGGCCTTCGCGATTCCATTGCGGCGGATGTGACCGAGCAGTATCGCACGGCCATCGAGTCCAACGACGCCCGAGTCCTCGCGCAGCGTGGCTTCCGCCAGCTGACTTCCGCCGAGACCGCTTATTACAACGGCGTAATCGATGCTCTGTCCTCCAACAACCCCAAGCAGGCGCTGATTGACTTCTCCGCCATGCCCGACAAGGCGATGCCAACCACCGTCTTCGAGCAGGTCATGAAGGACATTCAGCTCACCCATCCGCTGCTTGCGGCCATCCCCGTCGTGACCACGGGCTACATCACCGAATGGGTGAAGAACAAGCACTCCGAGCAGCTTGCGGCGTGGGGCAATGTCGGTGACGCCATCACGAAGGAGATTACCTCCGCGTTCGAGGTCATCGACATCAAGCAGTCCAAGCTGTCCTGCTTTGCCGTCGTGTCCCTTGACATGCTGAAACTTGGCCCCGTGTGGATGGATGGATACGTTCGCGCGGTGCTGGGCGAGGCCATGGCCTGTGGTCTGGAGCACGGCATCATCGACGGTATGGGCGCGAAGGGCGAGCCCATCGGCCTTGACCGCGACATTCACAATGGTGTCTCCGTTTCCACCTCCACGGGTTACCCGCTGAAGACCGCTACCAAGGTCACCGACTTCGAGCCAGCAACCTATGGCGCGCTGGTCGCGAATCTCGCTAAGACCGAAGCTGGCAAGCAGAAGGCCATCGATTTCCGCGCCGACGGCAGCAACCTCGTCCTCATTTGCTCGCCCACCGACTACCTCACGAAGGTCATGCCCGCCACGACCGTCCAGAACGTGAACGGCGTGTACGTGAACGACCTGCTTCCGCTCCCGACCAACGTCATCACCTCCACCACCGTGGCCGACGGTACCGCGATTCTCGCACTTGCAAACGAGTACGGCCTGTTCGTGGCTGGCTCTCGCGGCATCGAGTACGCCGACGAGTTCCAGTTCACGGCGGACACCCGCACCTTCAAGCAGGTGTCCTACGCCTTCGGTCGCGCCGAGGACAACACTTCCGCGATCCTGCTCGACATCAGCGGTCTTGAGCCCGCGTACGTCAACGTCAAGGTTAAGGGCACCGTGACCACCAAGGCTAGCGCCTAGCAGCAGGGAAGTGGTAGCGCATGGCCGATGAATCGTCGCTTGCGGCTGTGCGCCGCAAGCTCAACGTGACCTGGGAGGACGCCGCCACCGAAGCTCGAATCGCCGACGTGGAGGCGTCCGTCTCGCCCGCCCTCGCGGCGCGGCTGGGGTACCCCGCCGACCACGCCTTCTCCGTGGCCGACGGCCCGGCGTGGCCGCTCTACCTCAACGCGTGCCTGTACGAGTGGAGCGACGCCCTCGACGACTTCTGGGCCAACTACGCGCAGGAGCTCTCGTGCGCGCGCGCCCTCGTGACCGCGCCCACGGCGCAGGACGGGGGCGGCGATGGCGCTCAAGGCTAAGGCGCAGGTCTTCGCCGCCACCTCCGGCGTGCTCTCCGTGCTCAGGCGCGGGGACGCGTGGCGCGTGCGCGGCGCGGACTGGTCGAGCCCCGGCTCCTACGAGCTGGTGGCCACGGTGCCATTCGCCACGTCCCAGCTCAGGCAGGTCGACGCGGCGGCCCTCGGCGACGCGGCCTCCGGCATCTCGCGCAAGGTGCGGGCGCAGCTGCCCCCAGGCGTGTCCACCACGGACTGCGTGGCCATCGGCGGCGCGGTATACGACGTGACGAGGCTCGACCGCGAGGGCCGCCTCTCGTGGCTGTACCTCACGGAGCTCGCTTCGGACGGCACGCTCGACCTGCTCCCGGGCGGGGTGTCCTACGACACCCTCGGCCTCCCGGTGCGCTCCCCGACGGCGGTCACGGTCAGGTACCTGGCCGCCTCGTGGGGCCGCTCCACGGGGGACGCGCCCATGCCGTCCGCCTCGGTGCGCGTGCGCGCGCTCGACTGGGACGGCGAGAGGGAGCTTCGCGTGGGTGGGGAGACGTACGCGGTGACAGGCGCTAAGGGCGACGGCGAGTGGGTGACCCTCGCGTGCGCAAGGGGGGTGGCACAGCTTGGCAGGTAGCGTGACCGTCAGGATAGACGGATTCTCGGACACCCTCATGGCGCTCGCGGGGGACATCGTGACGCAGGACGACGAGCAGCTCAGGAGGGACGTGCAGGCGGCGGCCCGCGCGACCACGGACGAGCTGCGCAACGGCGCGCTCACGCCCGCCGTCACCGGCGAGTACGCGGCGGGATGGGGGTACGAGACCGAGCTCGAGATAGGCCACGTCAGGGTGACCGTCCACAACAAGCGGAAGCCGGGCCTCACGCACTTGCTTGAGAAAGGCCACGAGAAGTTCGTGAATGGCGTGGACACCGGCGAGCGCGTCCCGGCGTACCCGCACATCGAGCCTGCCTACGAGGTGGGCGCGGACAGGCTGAGGGGGCTTCACGCATGACGCTCGCAGACCTCTGCGCGGTCCTCGGGGCCGCCGGCCTGCCGTATGCACAGGTCCAGTGGGACCAGTCTGACGAGAAGGGGCCGCCCGCCCTCCCGTACGCGCTGCTCGTGCCCGGCACGAGCGCCGACGTGATGGCTGACGGGGCCAACTTCCAGAGGGTCACCCCGTACACCGCCGAGGTGTACACGCGCGGGCGCGACATGGCCCTCGAGGGGCGCATCGAGACCGCGCTACAGGCGGCGTGCGTGCCTTTTGTCCGGCGCTCCGTGCCGCTCGGCGGCGGGGTGCTCGAGACCACATACACAGTGACGGTGCTCGGCTCCTAGCCGGGCGGAAAGGAGGTAAGGCATGACCGAATCCTCCAAGGTGCGCTTCGGCTTGAAGCGCATGTTCTTCTCCGTCCCCACAGACGGAAAGTACGAGAAGCCGTGGCAGAACAGAGGCGCGGAGTCTGTCGCTATCTCCAATGGCAGCTCCTCGTCCTCCTCGATCGCGGCTGACGACAATCCCAACTTCTTCACGTCGTCCGGAGCGGGCGGCAAGGAGCTGACGGTCCAGGCGGCGCGCTTCATCCGCGACTTCTACACCAAGGTCCTCGGCCAGACGAAGGACGAGACCACCGGGGCGCTCGTCGAGAGCCCAACCGACGTGGCGAAGAGCTTCGCCTTCGGCTTCGAGACGACCGGAGATGTGGGCGGCTACCGCGTGTGGGTGCTCAACAATACGGCTGACACTCCCACGCTCACGGCGGCCACGAACACGTCCTCGGGCATCAACGAGGACGCAGAGACCTCGAACTTCAAGGCGTCCCCGATCGCGTGCAGCGACGGCGTGGAGCGGACCATGGTCACCTTCGAGCCCGGCGACGCCGGCTATGAGAAGGCCTTCGACACCGTCCCCTTCATGACGATGGCGATCTCCGGCGCATAAGGCGGGAAGGCCACGAAAAAGCCGAGACCAGCACCACTGACGGCCCGCCTACCGGGGTCCCGTGGTGCTGGTCTTTTCAAATCGCGTCACAGCGCCACGGCGGGGGCGTCGCCGCGCCTCCCCTCTCCAAGGTGGGGCGGCTCCCCCGCCGTGGCACCGGACGAAGGAGAGAAGACCATGGCAGACACCGCATACGACAATCGCACGACCGCGACCGTGGGCGGGCACGAGTACGAGGTGGAGGCGAGCAACCTCGCGTGCCGCGTCTACGCCGACGAGTTCCGCGAGGCCGACTCCAAGGCGCTCACCGGGGACGCCGAGAGGGACGCGGGGAGGTACACCGGCAGGCTCATACACGACCTGCTGGCCGACCGCCAGCGCGTGCTCGCGGCCGGGGTCGGCTGGCCGGAGTGGGACGAGGTCCCGCGCATCCTGGCCGCCGTCTGGGCGATGGCCCGCGCGGCAGGATCCACCAAGGCGTCGTGGAGGGCCTTCCGCGCCTCCGTCGAGCACGCCCCGGCGAACCTCTACGAGGTCGCGACTGCGGCCAACAGGATATTCGAGCTGGGGAACCTCACCTTTTTTCGGCTCCCGGACGGACTCGGTGACGCTGTCGAGCCCGACGAGGGCGAGGCCCAGGAGGGGTAGCGCCGGAAGCGACGCCGGGCCCACGGCCGAGCGCATCGCGTGGCCGGAGCACGCCGAGGTGGCGTCGCTCCTGTCAATCGGGGTCCCGTACGCGGACGCATGGCACATGAGCCCCCTCGACTCGCGCCGCCTGCTGGCGATAGCGCAGGCGGACTCGATTCCGCCAGGCGAGCGCGAGGGCGGCGACGTGATGGGCACGGCGGCGGACGCGAGGAAGGTCCTCGCGAGCTTCTAGCACGGGAAATCGCACACGTCGGACGGGAGGTCCGCGAGTGGCATCCGAGTACAAGGGCCTCTACGTCACCTTCGAGGGCGACTCCACCAAGCTCACGGCGGCGCTGGCGGAGGTCAACTCCGAGGCGAAGAAGGCCCAGGGGCAGCTCAGGAGCGTGCAGGGCGCGCTCAAGTTCGACCCCACGTCGCCCAAGCTGTTCGGCGAGGCCGTCAAGGCCGCAGGCAGCAAGGTCGAGGCCACCAAGAAGCGCATCGACACGCTCAGGCAGGCGCAGGACGACCTCGCCAAGAGCGGCGACACCACGAGCGCCGCGTACCAGCGCGTCTCGCGCGAGCTGGCGCAGGCCGAGGCCTACCTCAAGCGCGACCAGAGGGCGCTGGTAGACGCCACCTACGCCGCATCCGGCTTCGCCAAGGCCGCAGACGGCCTGTCGAACTTCGAGAGCGTGGCCAAAGGCGTGGGCGAGGGTCTCTCCTCCGTGGGCGGCAGGCTCACGGTGGGTGTCACCGTGCCGCTCGCGGCTGTGGCCACCGCGTGCGTCAGCTCGGCCGTCACCATCGACAGCGCGCTCACCGACGTGCGCAAGACCACCGACCTCACCGAGGACCAGTACCAGAGCCTCAAGGAGAGCGCCATCGAGCTGTCGAAGACGCAGCCGGTGGACGCCTCAACGATCCTCCAGCTGGAGGGGCTCGGCGCGCAGCTCGGGTGGAATGACGACAAACTCCAATCCTTCGCGCAGACCGTCTCCGGGCTCGACATCGCGACCGACATGGACGCCGACACGGCGGCCACCAACCTCGCGCAGTTCGCCAACATCACCGGGATGGCGCAGGACAAGGCCGAGAACTATGCCTCGGCCATCGTCGGGCTGGGCAACAACATGGCCACGACCGAGAGCAAGATCTCGGACATGTCCATGGGCATGGCATCCGCAGGCACCCAGGCGGGCATGAGCCAGGCCGACATCCTTGGCATCGCGGCCGCCACGGCCTCGCTCGGCATGGAGGCGCAGGCGGGCGGCACCGCCTTCTCCAAGACGGTCAACGAGATCGGGGTGCAGGTCTCGACAAACGGCGACAAGCTCAAGCAGTGGGCCGACCTCACCCACATGTCCGTGGACGAGTTCAGGTCCGCCTGGCAGGAGGACGCCACCGGGACCTTCGAGTCCGTCATCAAGGGCATGTCGGACGCCCAGGCGTCGGGGGAGGACCTCAACGTCATCCTGGATGGGCTCGGCATCACCGAGACGCGCCAGAGCGACTTCCTGCGCAGGCTCGCGGGCAACTCCGACCTGCTGACGCGTGCTGTGAGCCTGTCGAACGACGAGTGGGAGAAGAACACCGCCCTCCAGAACGAGGTAGACAACCGCAACGACTCGCTGGCCTCCAAGATGGACGTGCTCAAGAACCGCGTGACGGCCGTCGCTGAGGAGGTGGGCGGCCCGCTCGCGGACGCCGCCCTCGACGCCGTGGACGCCGCGAAGCCCGTTACGGACGCCATAGAGGGCGCGGCCAAGTCCTTCTCCTCCATGTCAAGGGAGGAGCAGCAGGCGGTCATCCAGGCGGCCGCCATGGCAGCCGTCGCAGGGCCGCTTCTCACCGTCGGCGGCAAGGCCGTGAGCGCGATTGGCTCCGTGGCTGGCGGCGTCGGCAAGGCCGTAAGCGCCTTCGGAAAGCTTAAGTCTGCGACTGAGGTCATGGGGAACCTCGGCGACGCGCTCGAGGTGACCGGCGCCAGCGGGAAGCTGGCGGCAGGCGGGGTGGGCCTCGCCGTGGCCGCCGTGGTGGCGCTCGGCCTCAAGGCGTACGACGCCTGGAAGACCGACCGCGACTTCGCGGACTCGCTCGGCGACATGGCCGACAGCTCCGAGGACGCCTCCTCTAGGCTCGCGGACGGCTCCCGCTCCGTCACCGACTGGGGCGGCATGGCGCAGGACGCGGCCATGGACACCAAGGAGCTCACGGACGCCATCAAGGAGCACAACGACGCGATGGCTGGCATCCGGGACGATGCCTACGACAGCATATCGATGCTTGGGCAGTACCAGGACGTCATAGACCGGCTCGCCGGCAAGGGCAGCGCCTCGGCGGAGGACACGGCGCTCCTGGAGTGGGCGCTCAAGGGACTCAACGACGAGCTGGGGACATCCTACACCGCCGCAGAGGTGCTCACCGGCGAGTACGAGGACCATAGCGGCGCGATAGTCGACCTGAAGGGCGAGATAGACGGCCTCATCAAGAAGAAGCAGGAGGAGGCCAGGGTCAACGCCACGCAGGAGCTGTACACCGAGGCGCTCAAGAACCAGATGGAGATGCAGAAGAACGCCACGGCGGCGCAAAAGGAATACGACGACGCTTGGCAGGAGTACTACGAGGACGCCAAGAAGCTGCCGGGGATGACGGACGAGGCCGCCAAGTCTACCGCCACCATATCGGCGCAGACCGACGGGTACAAGAAGAAGCTCGACGATGCCAACGCGTCGCTCGACGCGGCAAACGAGGAGACCGCCGAGTGGGCGGAGCAGATGGGCCTCGCGCAGGTCGCGTGCACGGACGCCGGGCAGGCCATGAGCGACTTCCTGACGAGCACCGACGGGTGGGCGGACGCGCTCTCGGACACCGGATTCTCGCTGGAGGAGCTGGCCGGGGCAGCGGCATCCGCCGGCATATCCACGGACACCCTCGCGGCCATGGGCTCTGACGCCTTCGCGCGGCTCGTGGAGAGCGCGGGCGGCGACATGGGCACGCTCACGCAGATCCTGGAGACCTTCAACTCCCTCGGGCTCGACCCGAAGACCTTCACCGTCGACGACGACGGGACCATCACCGACGAGACAGGCAAGGTGTGGGACCTCGACGCGATGACCATCAATGGCAAGAGCTTCACGGTCAACGACGACGGGACCATCAGCGTGGAGCAGGAGGGCGTCGACCACCTGAGCGCCACGGAGGTTGCCGGCAAGAGCTTCGACGTCACGTCCAACGGCACGACACAGGCGGAGACGGGAAACGCCCGCGACCTCCGTTCGAAGCTCGGCATGGTGGAGGGTACGTACACGGCCACCGTCACGACGAGCGGCGTGGACGCGGCGTCGTCCGGCGTGCAGGGGCTGCTCAACAAGCTCTGGGCACTCGCAAATGGCGCATGGACCGCCGTCATCCACACCGTCACCGGCAATGCCGCCGGGGGCGTGAGACTCAATGCAGCGGGCGGCGTGCGCGCGCACGCGGACGGCGCAATCTACACAGGCCCGACCATGGTCACGCCGTACGACCTCGTGGGCGAGGCGGGGGCGGAGTACTACGACGGCACCCACATCGTGCCGCTCACCAACCGCCGCTATAGCCAGCCCTTCGCCGACGTGATCGCTGAGGGCGTCGCCGGTCGCATCGGTGGTGGTGGCGGGCGCACGGTCATCCAGAACGTCACGAACAACATCTTCGAGAGGGAGGACGCCTACGTGGCCGGCACGGTCATGTCGCGCGCCCTCATGAGCGCCGCGCAGGGGGTGTGACATGGGATACCATCCCTTCTCCGTCACCGTGGGCGGGGTGGCCATAGACGGCCAGACCCATGGCCAAGTGCCTGACGGCCTCTACGTGGACTGGGACACCGGCGTGAAGGGGTGGTTCGAGACCCCGCAGGCCAAGGTGTCGCTCTCGGAGCGCGCGGGCGGGGACGGGGCATTCCCCGTCGACCCGTCCGCCGTGCTCTACTCGGCGCGCACGGTCACCGTGGGAGTCATGGCGGCCGGGCCCGACTCCGACGCCGTGGCGGCGCACCGCAGGCGCCTGCTCGCGCTCGCGCACCGCATCGTGCCCATCGTCGTGCGTGACGGGGCCGAGGAGACTCAGGCAGAGGGGTACGTCGAGGTCGAGTGGGGCAAGGTGCGCCGCACGCGCGCGCAGGTGAGCACCCTCACCGTCGTCTGCCCGGACCCGCGCCGATACGGCACCACGCCCCACCGCGCGTACCTCTCGCCGGGGGCCGCTGCGGGCGCGCTCGCGTGGCACGCGGTCGCCCCGCACGGCCTCCTCTGGCCGCTCTCCTTCGGGGACGGCGGCGCGGTCGCCAACGTAGCGACGCTGCGCAACGACGGCACCAGCGCGGCGTACCCGGTCATCACGGCATCCGGCAGCCTCGACGGCATCACGCTCACCGACACGGCCACCGGCGCGCAGCTCGCGTGGGACGGCCACGTGGGCTCGCAGCCGGTCACGCTCGACTGCCTGTCGCGCACGGCCTCGGTGGCCGGCGTGGACGCCTCGCGGCTGCTCTCGGCGCGCGGCTTCCCGTCCGTCCCTGCGGGCGGCGAGGTGACGCTCGCGCTCACGGCCACGGGCACCGGCACGGTCTGCGTCGAGTGGCGCGACACCTACATCTAGCAAGGAGGGCAATCAATGGCAGAAAACGTGGCGCTTGGCGTGCGCAACTCGGGAGCGGACGGCACGACGCCGCTCGCGCTCAGGCTCGCGCTCGCCGCGCTCTTCCCCCAGGCGGGCATACTCTCGGGCCTCGGGGTGAATGGATCGTCCTCGCTCGCGTACTCGGTGGCGTCGGGCGTCGCCGTCTGCACGCGCGGCGCGGGGGACGGCTCGACGCTCGCCACGGTCGCGGCTGGGAGCACCCCGGCGGTGGCCGCCAACGGCGCGGGCTACCCGCGCATCGACGCGGTGTGGGTGACCGCGCACGACAGGGACCAGGGGGACCAGGACAACCACGTCACCCTCGGCGTCACCCAGGGGACGGCGGCGGCGAGCCCCGCGAGGCCCCACGTCCCCACCTACGCCACCGTGCTCGCGTACATGCGGCTCCCGGCGGGTGCCACCACCACGGCGCAGGCCACGGTGGAGGCGAGGGGGGACGCGGCGTCCGCCTCCGGCGGCACGCTGGGGCTCCTCGGCGAGGCCGCGCTCAACGCGGACCGGAAGGTGTCCACCGGGGGCTCGTGGGACGACTTCTACACCGTCGCCGTGACGGTCACGGTGCCGTCGAGGCACCTCGTGCGCGTCGACTACCGCGCCACGCTCGTGACGCCGGGCGGCAACACCGGCTGGACGCGCGTGCGCCCGTACCTCACCGTGGACGGAGCCGAGGTCAAGGGGTCGAGGCGCAAGTGGCCCGCGTGGACCGGCCCGGAGCTGACCCACTCGTCCTCCTGCGCGACCGAGCTTGCCGCCGGCACGCACGTGGTGGAGCTGCACCTCGCCTACGACGGCGGGGACTGGGGCCTCTCCATCGTGGACGGCGGCACCGGCGGCGCGGCGCTCTCCGTCTGGGACGAGGGGGCCGCCTGATGTGGACCGCCTTCCTCTTCGACTCCATGACCGGGCTCCTCGCGGAGCAAATCGACC
>ERZ1023892.218-NODE-218-length-16981-cov-62.570542_pt1 | contig 16981 bp, 11 predicted proteins | sample MGYA00380397_ERZ1023892 | MGnify/ENA primary metagenome ERZ1023892 (study PRJEB33179, sample SAMN07448999) | human gut metagenome | biome: Human-gut; feature: Human associated habitat; material: Faeces | host: Homo sapiens | place: India: Bhopal | collected... | reverse complement strand
CAACCAATCGGGAAATATCGTTCAGGCGGTCTTCCTTGATATTGGTCTTTGCCCCGAACATATCCTTCAGAATCACCTGTACGCTCGCCAATGGCGCATTGCCGCAGCGCTCGCCCAAGCCATTCACGGTGACATGGAGACCCTTGGCACCGCTCAATACGGCTGCCAGCGAGTTGCTCACTGCCAAATCGTAGTCGTTGTGGGCATGGAAATCGAAGTGAGAGTTCGGATAACGGCGAACCATCTGACGCATATACTCCACACACTGCAATGGGTTCAGGATACCCAGGGTATCAGGAAGCAGGAAGCGCTTGATAGGCAGTTTCACCAGCTCGTCCATCATCATAAAGAGATAGTCACGGCTGTCGCGCATACCGCTCGACCAGTCCTCCAGATAGAGATTTACGGTGAAATTCTTGCTCAAAGCATAATCGATGGTCTGCTTGATATGAGCGAGATGCTCCTCAGGCGACATCTTGAGCTGCTGGGTGCAGTGCTTATAGCTACCCTTCGCCAAGAGGTTGATGACATGACCGCCGCATTCGGCAATCCAATCCACACTCTTGTTGTTATCCACGAATCCCAATACCTCAACGGAATCCAGTTTACCTATAGTCTTAGCATAACGGCAAATTCGAGCGACAGCATCCTTTTCACCTTCTGACACACGCGCTGAAGCCACCTCAATGCGATCTACATTGATGTCGTGCAACAGCATTCTTGCTATCATCAACTTCTCGTGAGGGAGAAAACTGACACCATTGGTCTGCTCGCCGTCGCGCAGCGTGCAGTCCATGATCTCAATCTCCCTGATACGAGAATTATCTCTCTTTGCGTTAACGTTCATAATTACTTGATTACTTGTTCTTAGCTTCCCAAGCCTCTACCTTGTCGCGGTTCTGAACGAGGAAGTCCACATCGTCCAAACCATTCTCCAGGCAGTGCTTCTTGTAGCCATTGATTTCGAAGTGCTCGCTCTTGCCGGTAGCAAGGTTGGTCACGGTCTGGTTAGGAAGATCTACCTTTACCTCTGTCTTGTGATCCTTGTCGATGCTCTCGAAGAGTTCCTTCAGGAATTCCTCGCTTACCACTACTGGCAATACGAGGTTGTTCAACTCGTTGTTCTTGTGGATATCAGCGAAGAAAGAGCTGATGACTACACGGAAGCCTGCACCTGCGATAGCCCAGGCAGCGTGCTCACGGGAAGAACCTGAACCGAAGTTCTTGCCAGCTACGAGGATGACGCCACTGTAAGAAGGGTCGTTCATCACGAAGTCTGGCTTTGGAGTTCCGTCGGCATTGTAACGCCAGTCGCGGAAGAGGTTGTCGCCCATACCCTCTTTATCAATAGCCTTGAGGAAACGGGCTGGGATGATCTGGTCTGTATCTACATTCTCCAAAGGAAGAGGAATGCAGCTTGATGTAATTACATTGAATTTCTGTTTCATAACTGTACTTATCAATTGTACACTATTAATTGTACATTATTAATTAAAAATTACATAAACTCTCTTGGGTCGGTAATCTTACCAGTGATAGCGGCAGCTGCTGCTACGTATGGGCTGGCAAGGATAGTGCGGGAACCAGGTCCCTGACGACCCTCGAAGTTACGGTTGGATGTACTTACAGAGTACTTGCCTGCAGGAATCTTATCATCGTTCATTGCCAGGCAGGCAGAGCATCCAGGCTGACGGATTTCGAAGCCGGCAGCCTCAACAATCTTATCAATTCCCTCTTCACGTATTTGTTTATCAACCAACCAAGAACCTGGTACAAGCCAAGCAGTTACACCCTCTGCCTTTTTCTTTCCTTTAACCAGGGAAGCGAAGGCACGGAAGTCTTCAATACGACCATTGGTACATGCGCCCAGGAATACATAATCGATAGGATGACCCTCCAGTTTCTCGCCTGGCTGGAAGCCCATGTAGTTGAGGCTCTTCTTGAAACCAGCCTGCTCTTCCTCAGGAATCTCATCGAGAGTTGGGATATTCTCGGTAATGCCGATACCCATACCTGGGTTGGTACCATAGGTGATACGTGGTTCGATATCCTTTGCCTCGAAAGTCAACTCTTTGTCGAAGACTGCATCATCGCCACTCTTCAAGGTCTTCCAGTAAGCCACAGCCTTGTCCCACTCTTCACCCTTAGGTGCATATTCACGACCCTTGATGTACTCGAATGTTGTCTCATCAGGAGCTACGAAACCACCACGGGCACCCATCTCGATAGAGAGGTTGCAGAGGGTGAGACGACCTTCCATAGACATATCCTTCACTACATCGCCACTGTACTCAACGAAGTAACCGGTAGCACCTGAAGTAGTGAGCTGGCTCATCAGATAGAGAGCAACGTCCTTGGCAGTAACACCCTTGCCGAGCTTGCCGTTGATGCTGATGCGCATAGACTTTGGCTTGCTCTGGAGAATACATTGTGAAGCCATCACCATCTCGACCTCAGAAGTACCGATACCGAAAGCTACGGCACCCATTGCACCATGAGTAGAAGTATGAGAGTCACCGCAGACGATGGTCATACCAGGAAGAGAAAGACCCTTCTCAGGACCTACTACGTGGATGATACCATTATCCTTTGTGTTCATGGCAAAGTGAGTAACACCGAAATCAGCGGTATTCTTTGCCAAGGTATCTACCTGCTTCTTTGAGATAGGGTCCTCGATTGGCTTATCCTGATCGTGTGTTGGAGTATTGTGGTCAGGCATACAGAAAATCTGGTCTGGACGGAACATCTTGAGTCCGCGTGCTCGCATACCAGCGAATGCCTGAGGTGATGTTACTTCGTGACAGTAGAGACGGTCGATGTAAAGCTGTGTAGGGCCGTCTTCTACAATCTGGACAACGTGCTTGTCCCAAATCTTGTCGAATAATGTATTCATAATATCCTGTTTATTATATATTTATCTGAATTATACTTTATCTTACCTTGAACTTGTTGATACAGTCGATGTAAGCCTCAACAGAAGCGGTTACGATATCGGTATCTGCGCCGAAGCCATAATATACATGACCATCGTACTCCACCTGCATGTGAACCTTACCCACATCGTCTGAACCCTTGTCGATTGCCTGGATAGTGAACTCCTTGAGGTTCATCTCCTTGGTGATGACCTTCTTGAGGGCACGGATGGCAGCATCCACAGGACCATTACCCGATGAAGCAGCCTCGAACTTCTGACCTGCGATGTTCAAGCCGATGCTTGCCACGCTCTTCACGCCCTTGCCGGTAGTTACCTGCAACCAGTCGAGCTGTACGCCATGCTTATCGGCAGAATCTGCACCAGCGAGCATCAGTACATCCTCGTCGGTAACTTCCTTCTTCTTGTCAGCCAACTGGAGGAATTTCTTGTAGATCTTGTCGAGCTTCTCCTCGTCATCTACATTCACACCATTCACATGGAGGCGATACTTCAAGGCAGCACGACCCGAGCGGGCTGTCAATACGATAGCGTTATCATCCAATCCCACATCCTTAGGGTCGATGATTTCGTAAGTCTGAACATTCTTCAGCACGCCATCCTGGTGGATACCAGAAGAATGAGCGAAGGCATTGCGACCCACAATCGCCTTGTTAGGCTGAACAGGCATGTTCATCAGGCTGCTCACCATGCGCGACATCGGAACAATCTTGGTGGTATTGATATTGGTATCAATGTTGAGGTGCTTGTGGCACTTCAGAATCATGGCGATTTCCTCGAGCGATGTATTACCAGCACGCTCGCCGATACCATTCATGGTCACCTCCACCTGGCGGGCACCATTCAATACACCCTGCAGGGTATTGGCAGTAGCCATACCGAGATCGTTGTGACAGTGGGTAGAGATGCATGCATTCTCGATGCCGTCAACGTGATCCATCAGATACTTGATCTTGGCACCATACTCATCCGGCAAGCAATAGCCGGTGGTGTCAGGAATGTTAACTACGGTAGCACCTGCCTTGATGACAGCCTCTACCACGCGAGCCAGATACTCATTGTCGGTACGACCAGCGTCCTCAGCGTAGAACTCCACATCCTCAACATACTTCTTGGCATACTTGACAGCAGCCACGGCACGCTCGATGATCTCCTCGCGGTTGGAATTGAACTTATATTTGATATGGCTATCGCTGGTACCGATACCCGTATGAATTCTCTTATGCTTAGCATACTGCAACGCCTCGGCAGCACAGTCGATATCCTTTTCCACCGCACGGGTCAGCGCACAGATGGTAGGCCATGTTACAGCCTTGGAAATCTCTACTACGGAATTGAAGTCACCCGGGCTTGAAATAGGGAATCCAGCCTCAATGACATCAACGCCCAACTGCTCCAGCGCCTTAGCTACCTGAATCTTCTCTACGGTATTCAACTGGCATCCTGGAACCTGTTCGCCATCACGAAGGGTTGTGTCGAAAATAAATAATCTGTCACTCATATCTCTTAAATATTTTTATTTCTCTTATTAATTAAAGCTTTTGCCCTTTAGGGGCAACATTGCGCCCTTACTTTTGGCAAGGGCGTAAAGAGCTGGGAATTAAAAAAGCCTTTCTCACTCCCATATACGGAAGTGTAGAAAGGCTCAATATATCCAAACCGCTGAACTATACGCACACCTTATCACTTCCGCCTACATGCTGCAGTCGAAGTCGAATAATAATAATGCTTGTAATATTCAACGCTAATGCTCTCATATTTTTCTATTTTTATACGTTATATATTTATCGCTGGCAAAGGTAATCATTTTCTCTGATATACGCAAACAATTTATAACTTTTTTAATAGAAAATCTTTCAAATTGCCATTTTCCACCTGTTTTTTACCCAAAATCTAGAGAAATGTGCCGTTTTTATGCCAGATTATTCTGAAAAAGAACGTTCTGGTACGAAATTATTCTCTTTTCTTCTAGAAAGGTAACGGACCGTCAGGTCCTGTCATAGGCGGAGGTGGAATGGCACCACTGGCAATCATCCCATCAGCAGCCCCGCTATTCATCTTGGAACCCATGATTTCACCACCCTCCTGTACTGGAGTATAGGAATCGGTAGGATCCTGGAAGCGGGTGAACTCGCCACGGAAGTTCAGGAGTACATCTCCGGTGGCACCCTTACGGTGCTTGGCGATGATGATCTGCGCCATACCATGAAGATCGTTTCCCTTTTCATCCTGATAGATGTGATAGTATTCCGGACGATGAACGAAGAGTACCATATCGGCATCCTGCTCGATGGCTCCGGATTCACGGAGGTCGCTCAACTGTGGTCGCTTTCCTTCGAGACCCTCACGGTTTTCTACGTTACGCGAGAGCTGAGAGAGGGCGAGTACCGGAATATTCAACTCCTTGGCAAGTCCCTTGAGGGAACGAGAGATGGTGGAAACCTCTTCCTGACGGCTACCAAACTTCATACCGTTGGCATTCATCAGCTGGAGGTAGTCGATCATCAACAGCTTCACTCCCTTCTCTCTCACCAGTCGGCGCGCCTTGGTTCTCAACTCAAAGACAGAGAGTCCCGGAGTATCATCTATATAAATAGGTGCACCCGTGAGAGAACGGATCTTCTTGTCCAGTCGCTCCCACTCGCTTGGATCCAACTGACCGTTCAGGATCTTCTTACCCGAAATTTCGCAGACATTCGAGATAAGACGGTTGACCAGCTGAACGTTGTTCATTTCAAGCGAGAAGAATCCGATAGGCACCCCATGATCCACCGCAACATTCTTGGCGATACTCAGAGCGAAGGAAGTCTTACCCATGGCAGGACGTCCGGCGATGATCACCAGATCGGAAGGCTGCCATCCGGAAGTCATATCATCCATCTGCTGGTAACCGGTAGGAATACCCGTGAGTCCGCCCTTGTTCTGGGCGGCACGCTGCAGGATATCCACGGCTTCCTTGATCACCGGATCAATCTGGGTGTAATCCTGCTTCATATTACCCTGAGAGAGCTGGAAAAGCTCACCCTCGGCATGCTGCATGAGTTCGTCCACATCCACACCCTCATCATACGCCTGGGTCTCAATGTCGCCGGCATAATGGATGAGCTGTCGCTGCAGATATTTCTGCGCCAGGATTCGGGCATGGTACTCGATGTGGGCAGCCGAAGCCACCTGCGAGGAAATCTCCATCAGGTAACCAGCTCCACCAATCTTCTCGATGGCGCCCATCTTGGTGAGTTCATCCGTAACGGTCATGATATCCACGGGGCGCTCCTCCATATTCATGGTCTGAATCGCCTCGTAGATTTTCTGATGTCTCGGATCATAAAAGGTTTCGGGTTTCAGCATCTCGGATACTACCGAAAAAGCATCGGTATCAATCATCAATGCACCTAGAACCACCTTTTCCAACTCCACCGCCTGCGGTTGCAGGTGGGCGTAGTTGGTATCTATCTGTGTCTTGTTATTGTTATTTCTATTCTGATTTATCGGCATACTTCTTTAATTCATCTTCCGTTTGCTGGTGTTCAGCCACTACCTGATTATAGATAATCATCAAATCAGTGTAAGAACATCCATAGTTCTTCAACCATTTATAGTCTTCCTTAAGGGCTTCAAAGAATACATTCTCATCCTTTTCTACATAATAGGCATAAGCCCTGAAGAAAGGTTCCAAAGCCTTTTTCGGCTGATGTTCTATCAATGCCAGGAGACCTTGTGAGTAGTTATTGTAAGCTTCGGCAAGCTTATCATTCTTCATCATCTTGAAGAAGAGATCCATCGCCTGCATCATCATATTCTTCGTATCCTTACCTGATTTTTTCATCTTATCGAAACTACCGAAAAGCTCGTTCACCTCGGCGAAATATTCATCCAGGCGCTGATGAGCCTTCTGGAAGTTCTCTTCCGCATGTTCGCCACCTATCTTGATAAGCAGCTGTGTGAGCAAGGCTCCCGCCATCTGATTCTCCGGATGGGTATAATCCAGCTCGTAAGCCAGCGGCATCGCCTCTTCAAATCTGTTGTTCATGACGATGAACTTCAGTTTATCCAGTTTCAACTCGAAGAGTTCCTCTTCTGAGAAAGAATCCTTGAACTCCATCAGCTTGTCGAAATTCTCCAGATACTCATCCACCTGGATGAGATTACGATAGCAGATGCCCAGCTGCAGATATACCTGCTTTATATCAGGCTTTATCTTCAGCATCTTCTTGAAGTGATCGACAGCCATGCGGAGACTATGATCGTCTCCCTTCTGCATACATACCCATCCCTTCATGAAGTGCATCTCCAGCGTGTCACATGGTACACCTTCCAGCATCACTTCAACCAGGTCAGGGAACTCGCGGCGGAAGGAATAGCGGGCTATAGCCATGCGATACTTATCGAAGAATTCATCCTGGAAAAGAGGACCCGCCAAGACGGCATAGGCTGGTTTGTCATCATCCAGTTCGTCGAGGATAGTGAAGAGTTCATCCTTCTCTTTATAAAACTTGGAAAAGCGCAGGAGGTTGCGGATGTAGTTGATACGGATACGCTTTGCACGATGCTCTCCAGGCTCTTTAAAAAATTCATTAACAATCTCTTCCTCATCTGCAGGCTCGCTGCCATCTCCCTCATCCTCAGGGTCATCGTAACAGTCAACAATATTCTCCGGTATCTCATTAGGATGAGAGATGATCAGGTTTGCCAGGGAATAGGCATCGGCAGGACAAGATCTTGCAGTAGAACAGAAAGCCTTGCAGAACTTTCTCTTCTCATCTACGAATCCGAGAGCCTCGGTTACATGAGGATTCTTCAGATAGAAAGGCATGAACCAATTGTACAGATGAGTAAAGAAATCAGTCTGGTCTCGTAACATCTTAAACTGCGGCAAGAGGATGTCAATACCCTTATCCATCATTTCATCCATAGAGAGCGGGCTATCCACATCCACGTTGAGATTATCGACCCCATCCTCGTCGGTATTGATATCGACAGAACGGATAGGACTCTCCTCTTCCGAAGTTTCCTCGTCTTCATCGATTTCGAAGAGATTTCTCATATCTTCATCAGCGTCCAGCAAATCAGCTACCTTATTTTTCAGGTCGCCGAGGAAACGTTTTGACAGCGATGACATGATATCATTGGTATAGTCGATAGACTTCTGCTCGCTGAATACAGTCACGGCAAGCATCTTCTGGGCTTTTATGATATCGGCAAGCAAGTCTTGATCATTCTTGCAATCCTCGGTCAACTGCTCTGCAAAGCTACGAAAATCAGGTTGCTGTTTGTAGTAGCTGGAATTCATGGAAACCAGCAGCCATCCCAGAAGGGCACGCACCTTCACCTCATCGTCATCTGTCTGACGGTAAATATCGTAGAGCAAAGTGAATTTACCCATATCAAAGACAGTGGCGGCAGAGAGCGTAATGGCACTCACCAAAAGCTGAGAGGTCAAGGAATCAACTGTAGGCGAGAGAATGGTGTCTTTGACAGCAGCACATTTCTCATCGGTCCAATGTCCAGAAGAGACAAATCTGCCGAAAATCTTTTCGCGACACTCTTCCCATTCCTGATACAGACGGGCTGAAGCCTGGTCCTGCTCCTCCTTCGAGAGGTCGTGGTTCAGGAAAAGCATCGCCTCTCGGGAAACGAATTTCTCGAGGGTTGACTTCACCTCTTTGATATCAATCTCCTCACCCAGCTTTTTCAAATCCTTGAAAACACCCTGGTCTGAACGGATATCCATCTCGACATCTACCAGAAGCTGGTCGAGCCCAGAAATAGTGCTGGAGATGTACTTCGCTCTAGCCTCAGGGGTCATTTCCGGGATATCAAGTTCCTCAAAAGATTTGTTATGCTCTATGGGAATGCCAAACACTCCATCAGGAATCTTCTTGCGTTGGAAAAGACTCATATTGGCGAAAAGGGAGGTCAGCAAGCTCTGCAGCAGACGGTTAATATACTGCTTATTGCTCGAAAAGGGGGTAAAGACCTCCACGAGCATTGGCTTGCATTCGCTAAAACGCTGCTGATGAATCAAATCACGCATTTCGTCAATCTTCTCCAACAAAAAATCCTGATCCAGAACATCTTCTTCTGGGTTATTAGACTCTTCTGACAAATTCACTTCTTCTGACATAATTGTAGTTGTTTAATTGTTAATATCTGCCACCTTGAGATCTCGCTGGCGAGGCTCCATAGCGTGACTGTACTTTAATTTTGGCAGATTGCTAACGGTTTGGGCATCAATACCATAATACTTGGTCAGTAAAGCGGAATAGTGTTGTACGCCATTCTTATTGATGCTATCTACAGCGATGTCGTAAGCTTTCACGAATCTGTCGATTTGTTTTTTTCTTCGAGGTTCCCTCTTCAGTTTGCTGCGGAAGGCAATCACTCCCAACTGGAGGTTCTTGTCTCTACTATCCGCCAGTGCCACATGCTTAGCCATTCTTGCCTGTGTGGCGTATGGCTCCGGCATCCAGGCGGCATCCATCTCATTGTTGAGGAGCATGCGCAGGCGGATGTTCAGGTCGTTGATCTGCACGCGATATACGTCATACTTGGTCTTCACGCTGTCGATGACAAGCGTAGAGAGATAATCGGTGGCAGAATGACGGGTCATGGCTATCATCTTGTCTGACAACTGCTTCAGCTCCGAGATACGCGCCTTGCGGTTGGTGATAAGCTGCCAGTACAGATTGGTAGAGACAGGATAGAAGAGCTGTGTACCCTGCTTCTGCAGGCGGGCAGCTCTCACCAGGTCGGTCACCGTACCCTCTACCCTCTTTCGGGCGATGGCTGTATCGCAGTCCATCTGCGCATTGTAGCGATAGAGATGTACCGTTACTCCCTGCTTCAGGAAGATGCTGTCCTCGTAAGCCAGATATACCGGAAGGCAATCGAGCGTAGGCATCACACCCACCTTGAGCGAAGCCCGGTCGATGCTGTCGAGTCGGGCCTTCTCCTGTTTGCTCAGTCGCAGTCGCTTCTGCTGTGAATCGCCGCAACTGGCCATTCCCAGCAGAAGAGCTGAAACCAGACATATCATGATTGAAAATTTCTTCATTGTATTTTTACTCTACATTCTTCATCGTATATACTCTGACATAGAGATTTTACTCTTTTTAAGCTGTCAGAGCTTACTCCACATAAAGCACGAGTCCCTTCAGGTATTCGCCTTCAGGATGATAGATGTTGATAGGATGATCGGCTGGCTGATGCAACTGGTGCAGGATGCGAACCTTTCTTCCTGCCTGGGCTGCTGCAGTAAACACAGCGTTGCGGAAATTATCCTTGGTAACCACCTGAGAACAGCTGAAGGTGAAGAGGATTCCACCCTTCTTGATTCGCTGCAAGCCCTTTACATTCAGGCGGGTATATCCCTTCAGCGCATTGCGCAGCGCTGCACGGTGCTTGGCAAAGGCTGGAGGATCGAGGATGATGAGATCATACTGCTGGTCGTGCTCATCCAGATACTTGAACGCATCCTCGCAGAATGCCTCGTGGCGTGGGTCGCCAGGGAAGTTGAGAGCGATGTTCTCATTGGTCAGCTCGATCGCCTTGGCGCTGCTGTCCACGGAGTGAACCGCCTTGGCATTGCCGCGCATGGCATAGACAGAGAAGCCGCCGGTATAGCAGAACATGTTGAGCACGCTCTTGCCCCTGGCGTAATGCTCGAGCAGGGAGCGGTTCTCACGCTGATCTACGAAGAAACCGGTCTTCTGACCGCGCAGCCAGTCGATATGGAACTTCAATCCGTTCTCCACAGCCACATCATCAGCATCGCCACCCAGGATAAAGCCATTCTCCTGGCGCAGGTCTGCCTTGTATGGCAGGGTGGTCTCGCTCTTGTAGTAGATGTTCTGCAGCTCGTCGCCCATCACCTGCTTCAGCGCCTTGGCAATCTCCATACGGCATACGTGCATACCCACACTGTGAGCCTGCATCACGGCAGTAGGACCATAGCAGTCGATAACGAGACCCGGCAGGTTATCTCCCTCGCCATGCACCAGTCGATAGGTGTTGTTGTCTGGATTTCCGGCGATACCTACCGCCAGACGCATCTTGTAAGCCGACTCCAATCGGGCGCACCAGAATTCGTTGTCGATATCCACATCGCTGAAAGAGAGCACTCTCACGGCGATGGAACCGATCTGATAGTGACCGATGGCGATGAAGTCGCCGGCAGAAGTGAAGACCCTTACGGTTTCACCTTCCTCTATATCATTGTCCATGCGCTGGATAGCGCCGGAGAATATCCATGGATGGAATCTCTTGAGAGATTCTTCTTTTCCTTTCTTTAAATATACGTTCTTATACATTATTATATTATATAGTCTTTTAAGTTCTATCAATTCTCTCATTTACGAAAAATCGAATACATCAACCTAGAACTCTACCAGCTCGTAATCGTCAGCCTTGCTGAGACGGTTGAACTCCTCGTAGATATGAATGCAGCACCATGCGTCCGTGGCGGCATATCTGCACTGAGCCTCTCTGAGCTCCTGGGATTCCCAGTTGCTGAGTCGCTGAGCCTTGCTGATTTTCTGATGGAAGAGGTTGGCGTAGATTTTCTGCAAGCTCATATCCTTGATGCCGAATTTCTTAGCCACATCCTGCAACTCGATGAAATATCCCGGCTTGAAATCGCATCTGCGATGCAACTGCAAGAGGTCATCATGCCAAGACAATCCCACTTTTGGCACCTTTTTATCCTCCAGGAATCGGATGATGGCTGGTGTCATACCCGTGAGATGCAGGCGGAAGAGATAGCAGGTATCGCGGGTACTCACCTGCAGCAGTGATACCTGGAAGTGCATACCCTTGGAGAAACTTGGTCGTGTCTCCGTATCCACACCCAGAATATCCTGTCCCAGGAGATATTCTACAGCGGCATCTGTATCTTCAGCCTTATCTATCACTATCATATTGCCAGGAAAGAGAATTCGAGGCAAGCTATTGATAGTTTTCTTTTCGAAACTAGTGAAAATTATCTTCATTACTGCTATTTATTCATTACAAGTTGCAAAATTAGCAAAAAATCCCGAAAAAAAGGAGCGTTTCTCAATCTTTTTTGCTAATTTTGCAGTTAAATATTAAAAAGGAATAGAAAAATGGCAAAGAAAAAAACATCAGGCAAAACTAAATCATTTAGCGAAGCCATTGGTTTACAATATATTTTCAACAATACGATCACCGATTTCTTCCTCGGACTCGCCTTGCTCGTAGTTGCTGTCGTCATGATACTGGCGATGATATCCTTCCTCAGTACGGGCGCTGCCGACCAGAGCTTGCTGGAGAACATGCAGCCTGGAGAATGGACCAACACCCAGCAGCTGTTCCAGAACTACTGCGGATCCATGGGAGCCATCCTCTCCTATTGGCTGATGGCGGTGAACTTCGGTTTCCCTGCCTTCCTGATTCCCTGCTTCGTGGTGATGGTGGGTTTCCAGCTGATGAATGTCTATCGCGTGAATCTCTGGAAGTGGTTCTTCTGCATGATGGTGGTGATGATCTGGTCATCCGTCACCTTCGCCAAGTTCCTCACTCCTATCTTCGGTAGTCTCATCTTCAATCCGGGCGGAAAGCACGGTATGTTTGTGGTCCAGACCTTGGAGAATGTCATCGGTCCTCCGGGACTTACCGCCATCCTTCTCTTCGTGGCCATCGCATTCCTCACCTATATCACCACCGAGACCATCACCATCGTGAGAAAGGCACTCAACCCTATCGGCTATATATCTAATAAGGTGAAATTCGAGATTACCAACCATAGGGAGAAGCAGGAGGAGAATAATGCCATCGATGAAGCTTACCGGAATGCTGCCCAGGGCGTCGTGGATGATGAGGAGGAGATGGACAAGAATTCCAAGACTTCTCAGGCTCAGGAGACATCCCAAAACCAGGGGGCTGACCAGAACCAGGAAAGTTCTCTGCAGCAGGAGATGGACAAGGAGAAGAAGGACGGAAATGAGAAGACCACTACGCCAATCGACCTCGATGCAGCCGCTGCCGATGACAGCCAGCAGGCTGATGCCGACAAGAACGTGGCTGCTCCGAGTCTGATTCAGCAGCAGCGTGAGCTCAGAGCACAGCGCGCAGAAAGAGAGCGCCAGGAGATGGCGGCAGCCGCTGCTGCTTCGGCTCATATCGGAATGGATATCTCTGTGGCTACCGGAGAGGAGAAGGCTACCAGCAACACCGTAAGCAATGCCGAGGTGCTCAATACGCCTATCAATCCGAAGGAGCCGTTCACAAGATACAAGTACCCTACCCTCAACCTGCTGAAGAAATACGACGACCAGGAGGTGTCTATCGACGAAGAGGAGCAGAAGGCCAACAAGAACCGAATCATCGAGGTGCTGGGCAACTTCGGCGTACAGATCAAGACCATCCGTGCCACCGTGGGTCCTACCATCACCCTCTACGAGATTCAGCCTGCCGAGGGTGTGCGCATCTCCAAGATCAAGAACCTGGAGGATGATATCGCCCTGAGCCTCGCTGCCCTGGGTATCCGTATCATCGCTCCTATCCCTGGCAAGGGAACCATCGGTATCGAGGTGCCGAATGCCAAGGCAAACATCGTGAGCATGGAGAGCATCCTGAACTCCAAGAAGTTCCAGGAAACCAAGATGGAGCTGCCTATCGCGCTGGGCAAGACCATCACCAACGAGGTGTTCATGGTGGATCTGGCGAAGATTCCTCACCTGCTCGTTGCCGGTGCTACCGGTCAGGGTAAGTCTGTGGGTCTCAACGCCATCATCACATCCCTGCTCTACAAGAAGCATCCTAACGAGCTGAAGCTGGTGCTCATCGACCCTAAGAAGGTGGAGTTCAGCGTATATTCACGCATCACCAACAAGTTTATGGCTGCCGTTCCGGACGAGGAGGAGCCTATCATCACCGATGTAACCAAGGTGGTGAGAACGCTGAACAGCCTCTGTGTACTGATGGACAGCCGCTACGACCTGCTGAAGAAGGCGGGAGCCAGAAACATCAAGGAGTATAATCAGAAATACGTGAACCACAGACTGAAACTGACTGATGGTCACGAATTTATGCCATACATCGTGGTAATTATCGATGAGTTTGGAGATTTGATTATGACAGCCGGCAAGGAGGTAGAGCTTCCTATCGCCCGCATCGCCCAGCTGGCACGTGCCGTGGGCATCCACATGATCATCGCTACCCAGCGTCCTACCACCAGCATCATCACCGGTAACATCAAGGCGAACTTCCCGGGCCGTATTGCCTTCAAGGTAACTTCGGCCATCGACTCCAAGACCATCCTCGACAGAACGGGAGCCAACCAGCTCATCGGTCGTGGTGATATGCTCTATCTCAACGGCAACGAACCGGTGCGGGTACAGTGCGCCTTCGTAGATACACCAGAGATTGAACGCATCAACGAATACATCTGCAACCAGCCTGGTCCTATCGAGCCAATGGAACTCCCTGAACCAGCCAGCGAAGATGGCGGCGTAGGAGGCAACGGCAGCGTAGATACCCGCAACCTGGATCCATATTTCGAGGAGGCAGCCCATGCCATCGTTCTCTCGCAGCAGGGCAGCACCAGTATGATTCAGCGCCGTTTCAGCATCGGCTACAACCGCGCCGGCAGACTGATGGATCAGCTGGAGGCAGCAGGCATCGTAGGAGCCGCTCAGGGCAGCAAGCCTAGAGAGGTGCTCCTGCAGGATGAGAACCAGCTCAATACATTGCTGATGCAGCTGAGAAACTCGTAAGAGAGCCCTGAACCAACGGTCACCGGTCGAAGGGAAAGGTAAAGGGCAAAAGGTAATATTCACTCCAAACGCCCTGAAAGGGCAAAAGCTTTTAGGTTTAGTTTTAATACAATAAACAGTAAGGATATGAAAAAGATTTTAGCTATCGCTTTCGCAGCGATGATGAGCCTGGGCACTATGGCGCAGACCGCCCAGCAGGTGCTCGACAAGACCGCTGCCGTCATCGGCAACAAGAAGGGCGCTACCGCCAACTTCAAGCTGTCTAGTCCTAAGTACGGCTCGGCAAGCGGTACCATCACCATCAAGGGCAACAAGTTTAATGCGCGCACACCGGAAGCCATCGTATGGTATAACGGCAAGACCCAGTGGACCTATATGAAGAAGACCAACGAGGTGAACGTGAGCAACCCTACCCAGGCCAAGCAGATGTCGATGAATCCTTATACCTTCATCCACATCTACAAGACAGGATATAAGAGCAGCCTCAAGACTGTGGGCAGCAACTATCAGGTGCATCTCGTAGCCAACAACCAGAAGCGTACCGTGGCAGAGATGTATATCACCATCAACAAGAACACCCACGTGCCATCGCAGGTAAAGATGCGCCAGGGCTCTACCTGGAGCACCATCAATATCTCCGGTTTCAAGGCAAAGGGTATTTCCAACAATTCCTTCGTCTTCAACAGCAAGGAATTCCCAGGAGCAGAAGTCATCGACCTGAGATAAACGCCCTGAAAGGGCAAAAGCTCCTAGCCCAGGGTATCACCCTGGGTTAAAAATCCAATAAAAAACTACGCCCTGTAAGGGCAAAAGCTTTAAAAATATATTTAAAACCAAACTAAAATGAAAGATCTCAAACCTATCATCTCACAGTTCGACATCACCGGAACTGTAAATGAGGTAAAGCCTCTCGGTAATGGACTCATCAATGACACCTACAAGGTGACAACCGTAGAAGACGATGCACCAGACTATGTTCTCCAGCGCATCAACGACTCTATCTTCACCGATGTAGATCTCCTGCAGCACAATATCGAGGAAGTAACTACCCACATCCGCCAGCAGCTCGAAAAACAGGGCGCTGACGATATCGACCGCAAGGTTCTCACCTTCGTCAAGGCGAGCAACGGCAAGACCTATGTAAAGGACGAAGACCAGCAGTACTGGCGCATTTCCGTCTTCATTCCTCGTGCCATCACCCAGGAGGCAGTAAACCCAGAAAGTTCTTATTACGCAGGAAAGACCTTCGGAGAGTTCGAGGCTCAGCTCACCGATATCACCGACCGTCTCGGCGAAACCATCCCTGATTTCCACAACATGGAACTGCGCCGCGACCAGCTCCGTCAGGCTGTCAAGGAAGACCGTGCCGGACGCGCAGAAGGCGTGAAGGATTTCATCGCAGACATCGAGAGTTATATGGATGAGATGTGTCTCTGCCAGCGCCTCTTCCGCGAGGGCAAGTTGCAGAAGCATGTCTGCCACTGCGATACCAAGGTCAACAACATGATGTTTGATGAAGAGGGTCGCGTATTGTGCGTCATCGACCTCGATACCGTGATGCCATCTCTCTTCGTGAGCGATTACGGCGATTTTCTCCGCACGGCAGCGAATACCATCGCCGAGGATTCTCCGGAGTTCGAGAAGATAGATTTCCGCATGGACATCTTCGAGTCGTTCACCCGCGGCTACGTGGAGTCAGCATCAGCCTTCCTTTCTCCATTGGAGATTTCCCTGCTTCCTCATGCAGCAGAGCTCTTCCCATACATGCAGGCAGTACGCTTCCTCTGGGATTACCTCAACGGCGACCACTACTGGAAGTGCAAGTATCCTGAGCACAACCTCGTAAGAGCCCAGAACCAGTGGCATCTCTTCCTCAAGGCGAAGGAACACGAGGCAGAGATGAAGGCATTCATCGAAAAACTGTAAGAATAGAAATTAGAGATTCAAGTTTCGCAAGTATGCTCCACACGCCCTGAAGAACTAGCGAATGTGGTTCAAGGACGCCCTGAAAGGGCAGAAGCTCCTAGCCCAGGGCATCGCCCTGGGTATACAAGCAATCAGCAAGGCGCCCTGTAAGGGCAAAAGCTTTGTATATTGCCTGGTATTTGAAGGCTTTTGCCCTTATAGGGCGACAGACTTGCATCCATCATTACCCCAGGGCGATGCCCTGGGCTAGGAGCTTCTGCCCTTTCAGGGCGTGTGGCGGTAACTATCGAAAAAATCTCAAAATAATCTATAAATAAGACAATGAGTAATATTTATAAGAAATTATCTGTTGGCAACCTGATGGCAATGGCGGTAACCTTGCCTATGGTTG
>ERZ1023892.213-NODE-213-length-17093-cov-40.864597_pt1 | contig 17093 bp, 10 predicted proteins | sample MGYA00380397_ERZ1023892 | MGnify/ENA primary metagenome ERZ1023892 (study PRJEB33179, sample SAMN07448999) | human gut metagenome | biome: Human-gut; feature: Human associated habitat; material: Faeces | host: Homo sapiens | place: India: Bhopal | collected... | reverse complement strand
AATCCGTATTCATTTATTATTGAATACAGATTCTGCTGATTTTACTGAAATACTGTCTCAAAGCGAAGCATCAGTTTAATCAGAATAATCTGTATTCATTTATTATTGAATACAGATTCCCCGCAGCAATCAATTATACAAACTCTATTATTAATAATGAAGATTTGTATTCGACTTGATGCTGCGGAGGCCGGAGACCTCCGCTACTATATAAAAAACCACCCAACCCTTACAGATGTAAGGATTGGGCGGACCGGAGATGTCTTGTGCTTTTATTTTAATATCACAAAACTACAAATTTATAGGATATATTTCTCTTTTATGCTGTTATGCTGTGCGCAAAGTAGGGAAATGGTATTTACCATATTACTTCTTTACAACCTTAACAGCCTTACCGTTCTTAACAACAATGTTAACGCCACGCTGCAACTTGTCAGTACGAACACCGTTGAGCTGATAGATACCGTCAGCACCCTCGCCAAACTCGTCAGCATTGATACCGTTGATACCAGTAGCTGTCTTATCGAGAGTTACCTTGAGTGTGATGTCCTCTGAATAGTAGGTATCATCACCAGTACCGTTAATCTCACCAACAGTAATTTCAGAACCATCAACAAATGTATTGTCTGCAATAACCTTTACACTGCAAAGAGTACCCTTGTTCAATGCAAACTTGTTGTCCAATGACAATGGATCACCGAAGATGATGATAGACTGACGTTTTGGGTTGTAAATAACGTTGTGATTAGGACAAGCAGTACCAGCCTGCTCTGAATCCTCTACTACACTAAGACCCTGTGGCAACTTAACTCTTAAACCGGTATTGTTGATATAACCCTTTGGCAAATCAAGGTTAAAAGTAAGAGTCTGCTCCTCACCGACCTTGATAGCTGGCAATTCGGCAGTTACAAACATCTGGTTGTCTGTACTAACAACTTTAGCAACGAAGTCGGCTGGCTTGAAAATAGGAGCGTCGTCGTCGCCCATAGAAATGTCTGTAGAAGTAAGACGGATTTCCTTTGCGCCAGTGTATGTAGGAGCAACATTTACCTCAAAAGTAAAGATGTCACCCTTGCCTGCAGGGAGATACTTCTTAATTGTATAAGCAGCCAAATAAGCACCATTAGCATGTACGTAATCCTGAGAAAGAGATACATTGTACAACTTTGTGCGTTCTGTTGTGTTTACAACAAAGTTCTCACTACCTGGTTCTTTTGCTACGAAATAAAGTCCCTCAGGAAGAACAATCTTAGTCTCGATAGTAGCAACCTCTTCATCGTTATCGAATCCGATAGCCATAGTCGCTTTTTCGCCCGGCTTCAAGAATGTAACATTCTTCAATGTTAGTCCTCCTGCCATAGCGTTTGCACTTGCTATAAGAAGCATTGCAAAAGCGAAAAGGCAGCTATATAGTCTTTTTTGTTTCATAATTTTATTAGTTTATTCATTTAACATCTATAATGGGGATGCTCTTATGAGCATTCCCCAATATGAATTTTTTAGTGATTTTTCTTGTACTCAGCGTACTTAGACATGAATGCATCGAATGTCTTGCTGTCAAGAGTTGTTTCGAAGTTATCAGCAGCCTGCTTGAAGTCCTTACCGTCGATTGCACCATCACCGTTAAGGTCGAGCTTACCACCGTTAGCCTCTTCGGCAGCCTTCTTGAGGATGTCGGCAACCTTACCAGCCAACTCGTCAAGACCTGCGATGAAGCCATCCTTATTAGCGCTGATAGTATTGTTCTTAACTGCAACGTCAATAGAAGACTTGAGGTTAGTGAACTGGCTGTCAACATCGTCAAGTGATGCACTTGCTTCTGCCTTAATTTCAGCCTCATAAGCCTCGATAGTCTTACGAGCGTCAGCAATTACCTTTTCTACCTCAGTAACCTTAGCGCTTACGATAGGAGCAGCTGCCTCGTTAGCCTTGAATGTAGGATAGTTCTGGATCTTGAACATGTCTGCATCGTATTCGTCGAGAACCTTCTTGATCTCAGCTTCCTTCTGGCTTGCAGTGAGGCAAGACTCTTCAAGAGTTGTAAGAGCACCTGCGAGCTTGGTGTTAGCCTTATTGAGGGCATCCTTAACGTCGAAGTGATCCTTAGCCTCAACCTTGTTCTCCTTCTCCCAGTCGTTAACTGTCATCTGGAGAGTAGTCTCGTCCTTCTTAGCGAAGTTCCAATTTACCTTCTTGTCGTAGATAGTAGCATACTGAGTTGTGTATGACTTCAACTCGCCGTTGAGAGTTTCTACAGCTGGCTTAACCTTAGCAAGAATTTCGCGGATAGCTCCAACCTTATTGGCAAGGATGTTTTCCTTGAACTTCTCCTCTGTGCCGTCAAATGCAGCAAGGCGTGCAATCTCGTCCTGTGCAGTCTTGATGAAGCCGTCGCCTACCCATGTCAGAGTTCCATCCTCGTTGGTAACTTGCTTCTTAGCCTGAATAAGGTTGTAAGCCTCGATGAATGCGGCAACAGCCTCGTTGCTCATCTTCTCGTTCTTATCACCTGGCTTAACGTTCCACTTAGCTTCAGAGATAAGGTACTTGGCATTCTCAACGTCAACATCTGTGAGGTATGTATTAGCTGCTGCATTTGCCTTAAGAGCTGCGTCAACTATTTCGTCATATACCTTATTGGCAACAGCCTTAACCTGATTCAAGTAGTCAGCCTCAACGTCCTCTGTGATACGATAGAGGTTCTTGTTAGCCTCGTAGTGTGCGCCAAATTCAGCATCAGACTCCTTTTGGATATTTGCTGTCTTCTCGTCAACAAGCTTCTGAACCTTCTCTATCATCTCATCAAGACCATTGATTTCGCTGAAGAGGGTATTGAGGTTAGCCTTCAAATCGTCAGAAGCCTTCGTTGTTGCGTCAAGAACCATCCAGTTCTTAATCCAACCTACATAATCGTTGTAATCCTTGCGAACATCCTCTATAGCACCATTGATACGGTTCTGTGCTTCGAGGTTATGATCGTTGATTTCCTTCTTCTGAGCGTTAAGGGTCTTTTCCCAAATCTTCTTAACCTCACCATTCAACTTATTGATTTGATCAACGAAGTTAGCATAGTCGGTCTGTACGGTAGTGAATTGTGAATTTTCGAAACTCTTCTTGATCTTGTCCAGATTATTCTGCTGTGTTGAGAACTTCTTCTGGTAATCAAGTTTTGTATCAGGCTCGTTCTCATACTTTGCAGAAACCTCATAAGCATATTTAGTCAAGTTCTTCTGAGCCTCTTCAAATTTAGCGGTGAGATCAGCCTTTGCCTTATTTACCAATTCTGTGTAGAAACCATCAAGCTTAGTGCTTACACCTGCAATATTTGCAACGAATGTAGTGTATTGATCTTCGCTATACATATAGCGATTGTCAGTCTGCTTAACCTCGTTCTGCATGCTTACGATCTGCTCCTTAAGCAAGGTGTAGTCATTGTCCTGATCCAACTCGAATGGCTTACCAGCCTTAAGAGCAGCCTCAACCTTCTCTACCTTGGTAGAAAGATCGTTGATAGACTTCAAGTTGTCACGCTCGAAAATAGCGCGGGCAATAACATTGTCAAGCTTCTCGCCTACCTCTGTGTACAACTGAACGAAGTAATCCTTATCGTTGGTCTCAAAAGCGTTGGGGAACTTGCTGAGCTCGGCAATAGCCTCGTTCTTGATAGTTTCATTAACCTCCTTTTTGAGGTTGTCCCACTCACCCTTAAGCCAAGTTGTCTTAAAGTCGCCAATGTTTATCTTGGTAACATTACCGTTCTTGTCTGTAGTTGCGGTAAAGTCATGTGTAAACAAAGCCTTGTTGTTGATGGCCTTTCCACCGTTAGCATTCCATTCTGCAATAGTAGCAGTTCCGTTAGCCTTATCAAGTTTGTTAAGAGCCTTATTTGCTTCGGTTGTAGTAATATCCTTAAACAACTTGAAAGTGCTCTTTGCTTTAGCTACAGCGTCCTGGGCATCCTTAACAGCACCATATCCATAATCAGGAATTAAGGTAGTGCTGTTCAGCTTAGCGATGAGCGCATTCTTAACCTCGTCTGTTACACCATTTGCTTCCTTCTTTTCTGCGAGTTCAGCCTTAACAGCCTGAACCTTCTCGCCTGCCTTACTGATAGCCTCCTGTACCTTTGTATAGAAGCCTTCATATGTAACGTACTTAGCAACAGCAGCGATAGCCTTACCCATCTCGTCGTAAGCTTTGTCTATTTCTGCCTGGATAGCACGAGTGTTGCTTGACTCAACAAAAATCTTTGTCACAGCAGCATTCTCTGCAAGAGTAATAGTCAAGTTGCCGTCAGCTGTAACAGCATACTTGCCATTTTCATTCTTTGTCAGTTCTACACCACCCATACTTACGGTGATGTCTCCCGTTGCAGTCAAGGTAATTTCGTCACCGCTTGTAACAGGAAGGGTAAATGCCTTGCTCTCCTCATTGAATTCAAGTTTAGAACCTTCTTCTTTTGCATTAGCAACAGGGTTTGCGAAGTTGAAGTCGTTAGCCATGGCTGTTCCTGCAACAGCAGACATAGCTGCCATCAAAGTCAAGATTTTTTTCATAATCTTTAATTTTTAATTTGTTATTACTTAGTTTGTCTACAGGATAGAAGAGCCAATTAATTGTGCACACTCTTTAGAGATGTGGAAAAATATACCCTTGTCAATTTGCTCTTTGTCTCCTTCTGTATTGCAAAATTCGTTAAGTTTTTTGAATTGACATATACCCTTAAGTTCATATTTCGTGAAATATATGCCTTTTTTCGTGAAGTAAACGTTTGCTTGATATAGCTCAATTATGTTGATTATCGTCTTATATATATAAGGTGTAGCTATAACACTAAAGGGAAAAATGAATAAAAAGTACAATATTTATACGTTTCACGCAATAATTTCGTTTTTTCACGTAATTTTAACAGGTAAATATGCTTTATTTAAAAATATATTCGTAATTTTACAACGACAAACTAAAATCTGACTATTATATGAAATTGAAGCTATACAATCGTGACGAAATATTCCTGGTAAATCTTGATACCGTATTATATTTTAAGGCAGAAGACCACTATACAAGTGTGTACTATGCAAAAGATACTAAGCAGTTTCTTCCATTTGGGCTCTCGCAGCTTGAGGAGGCTATAAAGAATCAGGCAAACAGTAGTGAATCTTTCGTCAGAGCAGGGCGTAGCCATTTGCTCAATTTTGAAAAGGTGGTACATGTTAGCGTGGCTAAGGAAACGGTAACAATGTACAATAATGTAGACACATTCGTGACGGTGCATGTGTCGCGCAGTGTTGTTAAGGATCTTGCCAAGATTATGAAAGATGGCGAGTCTAAAGACAAATCTTGTAGGGGGGGGGAAAAAATTTCCATAAACCCTCTACTGGTTTAGATTTCATATTCTAATGAAACATATTTACAATGACATAAATCAAATCTGTTCGTGAGAATAGACTCATAAAATCAACTTTTTCATTATAGAAAGGAACAGCAGAATAGTTTTTGTATTGACAATTTGAAAAAATCAATTTTTTTTCATTTAAGACAAGAAAGTCCAGACACTTAAGGTTGGTGTGAGAATATAGACCTTAAGTTCTGGACTTATTTTTTTTGAGCTTTTTATTTAGTGTTCTGTTTAGAACATCTTGTCAGGATATACACCCTCGTCGTGAAGCTTCTGGAACTTCTCAACAACACTTGGGCGATCCTCAGGATAAGTTACGCCGAACCACTTAGATGTAGTGTCGAGCACCTCGCAAGTAGCAGTGCCATCGTGGATGAGTTTGTCTACCATCAATGGAATGAAGAATTCGCTCTTCGGGTTCTCCATGTTCTTCGGGTCAGAAAGGAATTCCTTGAAGAACTCGTTGCTGTGCTTAAAGTAGTCGGGAGTGAAGCCCCAGAAGTTCATAGATACAGGAGTTGTGTCGGGGATAGCTACCCATGTCTCGCCATCGTCGGCAAGATACTTAACAACACCGTCGAAGCGCTGAATCTTTGTGCGTTCAACTACAGATGTGAGGTGGTGGTTCTCGTCGTTCTCGCATACGCCACGGCTAACAGAACCGCTGTCGGAGAGAGTGTTGCCTACGCGGAAGCCTACCATAGCATACTTGCCAGTAGAGCCTTCGGGCAGTTCGCTAAGCCACTTGCCAAGCACCTTGAAGGCGTCGCGGTCGTAGAAGTCGTCGCAGTTTAGCACGGCAAACGGCTCATTGATAACACTCTCGCCCATCATTAAAGCGTGGTTGGTACCCCAAGGCTTAGTGCGTCCCTCAGGACATGTGAAACCCTCTGGCAGAGCGTCGAGCGACTGGAACACGAGTTCGCATGGGATGTGACCCTCATATTTTGAAAGCACGATACGACGGAAGTCGTCCTCGAAGTCTTTACGTATTACGAACACCAACTTGCCGAAGCCGGCATTGATAGCGTCGTAAATAGAATAGTCCATAATAGTTTCGCCGTGAGGACCCAGTGTATCAAGCTGCTTAAGTCCACCGTAACGGCTGCCCATTCCGGCAGCAAGAAGGAAAAGTGTAGGTTTCATAATCTTTTGTTAATATTTTAGTTTATGTAAACAAATCCATATTACTGGTATAATGCTTAATTCAAGTTTCGCAAGCGAAAGAAGTTATTGGAAGTTATTGGAAGATAACTCGCTTCGCTCGTGAATTTAATGGACAATGCCCATATAGTTTAAGCTATAAAGCTATTGTCTGTTAACTTCCAAAACGACCGAAGGGAGGGCTAACTTCTTTAATTCCATTTACTTCTGAACTTGCGAAAGTTCAATGCTTAATATATATCAACCACAAAAGTAACAAAATAGTATGAGATAAAAAAACTTTGGGCAAATATTTTTTATTTTTCCTTTATTTATTCGGCTTTCTCCATATCTTGTAGCCTAACGCTGCCACTACCACACTCATCATTGGAGATATGATGTTGAAGAAGCAATATGGCAGGTATGTGAATGTAGCCACGCCCAATACCGTACTCTGTGTCATACCACACGTGTTCCAAGGTACAAGTACCGAGGTAACGGTTACGGCATCTTCGGTAGTGCGACTAAGCAGTCGGCGCTCGTATCCCTCGCGGTCGTATATATCGCGGAACATGTTGCCTGTAAGCAATATGCAAAGGTACTGGTCGGCTATAGCCACATTGAGCATAACGCCAGTAGCGGCTGTAGAGCCCACGAGCGACGTGCGTCCCTTAACCATATGTATAAACAGGCGTGTTATGCCCCCCACCATGCCACCTGCAGCCATGCATCCTCCAAAGCACATGGCACAGATGATGAGCCATATTGTAGGCATCATGCCAGCCATGCCGCGTGTGGATACAAGGTCGGCAAGCATAGGATTGTCGGAGTGGAGAGCTGTGCTGCCATATACGCTCTTCATAGCAGCCTTGAATAATGAAGGGTCTATCTCGCGCATAGCATCTGTCTGGAACACCAAGCCGAATATCACGGCAAGCAAAATGGATAGGAACAGGGTGATGACAGGCGGTATCTTGCGTGCTATCATCAGTCCGGTGAGCACGGGTACAAGCAGTAGCCACGGTGTGATGTTGAAGCGTGTGCCAAGCGACGATGCAAAGGTGGCTATGTCTTGCGAACTGCTTGTAGAGCAAAAGAATCCAGCCACGGCAAAGATGACGAGTGCTATAGTGATAGACGGCACGGTGGTTATGAGCATATAGCGTATGTGCGAGAACAGCGGTACGCCAAGCGAGCCCGATGCAAGTGTGGTGGTTTCGGATAATGGCGATATCTTGTCGCCAAAATAGGCACCCGATATTATAGCGCCAGCTATCCATCCATCGTCAAATCCCTGGGCGCGTCCGATGCCCATAAGAGCGATGCCAATTGTGGCAATAGTGGTCCACGACGACCCCGTCATAACACTTACCAATGCGCATATAAGGCATGACGAGGCAAGAAACACGTCGGGATGGATAATGTGTAAGCCATAATAGATGAGCGATGGTACAACGCCGCTAACCATCCATGCGCCACCAAGGGCACCTATTAGAAGCAATATAACCAAGGCACTTGCCACACTCGAAACATTCTTGACAATAGCCTTCTCAAAGCTTGCCCATGGCACATTGAGCCAACCCATGCCTATCAGTACACATAGGGCAGATACCGCAAGCAACGTTATCTGTGATGCTCCGTCGAGTGCATAGCTGCCAAAGGAGCGTATGGTGCACGTAAGCATTGCCACGAGCATTACGATAGGCATAAGCGAAAGTATTGCCGAAGGGCGTTTCTTGAGATGTTGTTCTTGTTTTGAGCTTTTTTCCATTTATTGTGTATTAATGTTTTGGTAGGAGGTATGATTTCTGAACCATACATTATATCTTATGCTGTATAAATATGCAGTTGTTTGCAATTGGCGTGCAAAGATAGCGCTTATTTGGCTAAACAACAACATGGTAAATGCATAAATCTAAACACAATGTGTATATTTATATAAAACGCGAATAGCTATTGTATAAATATACAACGGTTTGTAGCCCTACAAATAATAAGTAATGTGCATCAAAGCAAAAAAGCTTGAGGGGCAATAGGCATTGTGTGGAGATTTTTAGTAACTTTGTAGAATAATACACCTTATTAATTAGAACATATATAAAAGGAAGGATAGGAATCCGCATGAAACCGGTACTAAAGAAAACTCTAAAGATAGTGGCGGCTGTAGTCGCCATACCCGTTGTCATCGTCATGTTGTTGGCGGTGTTGCTATATGTGCCTGCTGTGCAAAACTGGGCAGTAGATCGTGTAGCCGACTATGTGTCGTCGTCAACACGTATGACTGTTGGCATTGACCGTGTTAGATTGCGTTTTCCTCTTGATCTTGCCGTATACGGATTGCGTGCTACGCAACCCAACGACTCGCTGTATAATGTTACCGATACCATTGTAGATGCCAGTGAGCTTACGGTAAGCGTGCGACTGATGCCATTGTTGAAGAGTAATGTTGTAGTAGACAAACTCGACTTTAACGATGTGCGCCTAAATACAGCCCAGTTTGTGCCGTCGGCACGTGTAAAAGGCAATGTTGGCAGACTGCTATTGCGGAGTCGCGGCATAAATATTGCCAAGGAGACTGTAAGCGTAGACAATGCCTCGATAGCCGATGCACACATAGACGTGGCATTGAGTGACACCGTGCCCGAGGATACTACCAGTACGCCAACACGATGGCAGATAGCTGTGGGCAAGTTAAAAATAGAACGCTCTGAAGTGAGATTGCACATGCCAGGCGACACGCTGCGCATAAACACTGGCATTGAACAGCTTAAGGCAGAACGTGGCAATTTCGACCTATTGCGTGGAACTTATCGTCTGGACATGCTCGATTGGCAAGGAGGAACACTTGGCTACGACAACCGCTACGAGAAACCATTGCCGAAGGGGTTTGACTTTAACCATATAGCATTATCAGATATAAAGTTGGGTATCGACTCGTTGTTCTACGGCGACGGAAGTCTTGCCATGCACTTGCGCCAATGTGCCATGAAGGAAAGCAGCGGACTTGTATTGAGAGAATTAAGTTGCAAGGTAAAGCTTGATACAACTCATGTCAGCATGCCAGACCTAAGACTGCGCACACCAAAGTCGATGGTCACGGCAAATGTAGACATGGACTTCTCCACATTTGCCGATAAGAATCCGGGCAAGATGAAGGTGGACCTAAAGGGATATGTGGTAAAGAGCGACTTTGTGCCATTGCTCGCCTCCTTGCCAAGCGCATTGCTGCGCAGTATGCCCGACACTCCGATAACACTTAATGCCGATATCGACGGCAATATGCGTGCGCTCAATATACGACAGATGGATATCACTTACCCAACTGTGTTTGCTATGAAGGCGCATGGTAAGGCTCAAAACCTTATGTCGACCGACCGTCTGCGTGCCGACATTACAGCCGATGCACATGCATACAACCTGAACTTTGTAAAGACAATGCTGCCAAAATCGGTTGCCAATGCCTTCAACATACCATCCAACATCAGCCTAAAAGGCAACTTCAATGCCGAAGGTACACGTTATGCAGCACGTTTCAAGGCAGAGCAAGGTGGAGGAACAGTTAGCGGCAATGCCACATTCGACTCGCGACGTATGGCTTATAACGCGAAACTTGACGCCAGCAATCTGCAATTGCGCAACTTCTTGCCCAATATGCCGTTGCATCCATTCAGCGGAACACTTACTGCCAATGGTGTGGGTGTAGACTTTCTGTCGCCAAGAACAAGACTTAATGCCAATGGCGCGGTAGAACAGTTTGGCTACGATCGCTACGATCTGTCGGATATGAAGCTAACTGCCGAGGTGAATAATGGTACAGGACGTGCCGTATTGCAAAGCCATACACCACTGATAGACGGTACTATCGACCTAACAGCCCTACTTAATCCAAAGCAGGTAGACGCCCACTTGGTGTGCGACCTTATAAATGCCGACTTTATGCGCATGGGCTTAACCAAGCGTCCATGCTCGACATCGCTCACCGCAGACGTAAAGATGAAGAGCAATCTAAAGACTAACCATAGCGTGCACGGTACGGTAGGCAACATAGTTATACGCGATTCGGCAAATGCCTATCGACCAGAGAATGTATTTATGGACTGCTTTACACGTAGCGACTCAACACATGCTGCCATTACTTGTGGCGACTTTGTGTTGCGTCTTGACGGTGCCGGGTCTATCGACCATATACTAAGTAGGCTTGAGGCTACAAACGCTGAGGTAGAGAAGCAACACAACGAGCGCTATATAGACAATATGCTTATACGCTCGAGTCTGCCCGATGTGTCGCTTTATGCCAATGTGGGCAAGCAGAATGTGTTCAGTAGAATGCTAAAACGTTTTGGTTACGACTTCCATAATGCCTTTGCCGACCTGGCCGTATCGCGCAAAGAGGGTATTAATGGCCGTTTGAGTATAGACTCGCTTGTGGCTTCGGGAGTGCAGATAGACACAATACGCATGGCGTTTACATCCGATTCGGTAAAGACAAACTTTGAGGGACAGATACGCAACAACCGCTCTAATCCGCAGTTTGTGTTTAATGCACAGATGCGTGGAGCCGTAACAAAGGAGTCTATATATTTAGGTACGCGTGTGTACGATGGCAGAGACCGGCTCGGCATAGCCCTTGGTTTGAAGGCCGACATGCAACCTGGCGGTGTGAAGATGTCGTTAGGCGGCATTGATCCAGTGTTGGGCTACAAGAAGTTTAAGGTTAACAAGGACAACTATGTGTTCTTTGCCGAGAATCAGCGTATATCAGCCGACATGCGCCTACGTGCCGATGACGGCATGGGTGTGCAAATATACTCGAACGATAGTACTGAGACAAAGCAAGACCTGAGTGTGAGTCTTAACCAGTTTGACTTGCAAAAAGTGCTTGCCGTAGTGCCATATGCGCCACAAGTAGCAGGTCTGCTTAATGGTGACTTCCACTGGACAGTGTCAGAGGAAGGAAGTATGTCGGTATCGTCGTCGGTAAGTGTAGACCGAATGGCCTATGAGGGATGTCCTATAGGCAATTTGTCGAGCGAGTTTGTGTACATGCCTAAGGACAAGGGTAAGGAGCATTATGTGGACGGTACACTGTCGATGGACGACTATGAGGTATGTGCGCTATCGGGTATGTATAATGCCGAAGGCGAGGGCAGCATAGATGCTGACATGACACTGTCGCGCACGCCTCTGCTGTTGCTTAATGGATTTGTGCCCGATCGCCTGATACATTTCAAGGGATATGCACAAGGAGAGGTAAAGGTTAAGGGTTCGCTGTCGCATCCTGATGTAAATGGCGAACTATACTTTGGCTCAGCCTATGTGGCAAGCGACCCATATGGTGTGCAGATGAGGCTATGCGACGACCAGTTGACAATAAACAACAGTCGTTTGCAGTTTGAGAACTTTCAGATGTTTGCACGCAACGGCAATGCTCTAACGCTGTATGGCTACTTCGACTTTGCCAACTTCGACCGCATGAATACCTATCTGCGCATGCGTGCTGACAATTATCTGCTGATAGATGCCAAGGAGAACGCACGCTCGGAGGCTTTTGGCAAGGCTTATGTAAACTTCCTTGGTTTGGTGGATGGTCCGCTTGACGCATTGCGTATGCGTGGAAAGTTGGATGTGTTAGGCTCGAGCGATGTGACGTATATATTGCGCGACTCGCCATTGTCTACGGAGAGTCAGTTGGATGGATTGGTTAAGTTTGTAAACTTCCGCAATCCTGAAACGGCAACCGTAGTAAAGCCTCCTATCAACGGACTGAATATGGACCTTACTGTGAACGTGGATGATGGCGCTCATGTGTTGTGTGCACTCAATCCAGACCAGTCGAATTATGTAGACCTTATAGGTGGTGGCAATCTGCGAATGCTATACAATGCCACAGACGGACTGTCGCTATATGGCAGATATACTATAGCCGAGGGCGAGATGAAGTACTCGCTGCCAGTGATACCGCTTAAGACCTTCACTATAAAGGATGGCAGTTATGCCGAATTCTCGGGCGACCCAATGAATCCTCGACTCAATATAACAGCCACTGAGGAGAACAAGACAACGGTGGCTACCGATGGCGGAACAGGCAGAAGCGTAATGTTTGAATGTGGTGTGGAGATAACGAAGACACTGAAAGACATGGGGCTGCAGTTCATAATCGATGCTCCTGACGACCAGCAGATGCACAATGAACTAATGACACAGTCGGTGGAGAATCGCGGCAAGCTTGCTGTAACTATGCTTACTACGGGCATGTATCTGTCGGACAACAATCTTGGATCGTTGTCGGTAAACTCGGCTCTAAGCTCGTTCCTTAGTTCGCAAATCAACAGCATATCGGGTAGTGCCTTGCGTACATTGGACCTATCGTTCGGTATGGACAACACAACGTTGGGAACAGGCGAGGTGCACACCGACTATTCGTTTAAGTTCTCAAAACGTTTGTGGAACAACCGTCTGCGTATAGTTATAGGTGGAAAGGTATCGACAGGCGCTGAGGTGGAGAATCAGAATGACACCTTCTTCGACAATGTTACGCTTGAGTATAGACTGTCGCCAACATCCAACAAGTATCTAAAGCTGTTCTACGACCGCGACTCGTACGATTGGCTCGAAGGTTATGTAGAACAGTTTGGCGGTGGTTTCATATGGAGGCGTAAGTTGCGACACTTCAAGGATATCTTCAGGTTTGGAAAAGAGAAGCCTGAAGTTGGTGATACGATAAGAACGAAATAAACATGAAAAGAATAATATATATATTAATAATGTGTGCCTTGCTCGTGGCTTGCTCCGAGACAAGCTCTGTGCCAGCCGACGACAAACTGTTTACTGGTTTGCGCACAACTGTATACGAAAACTATACACCCAGCGAACACTTCTCCACTGTTAAGGAAGAAGTGGAGGCAGCACTTGCTACGGCACCAAACGGTTCGTTCCTCGGCAGTCCGTATATACGTATGCCGTGGCCGTCGTATCGTTTGTGTATATACAACTGGTTTCGTGACTCGGAAGAAGGACCTGGCAAGTGGCTGCGCAAGACATTTGGCAAGGCACCAGTATTATTAAGTGCTGTCAATCCATCGTTGCATGCACAGGTAACGAAAGAGTTGTTGAGATCGCGTGGCTACTTTGGTAATTACGTCAACTACGACGTGCTGACCAACGACAGTACCAAGCGTGCCAAGGTAAAGTATACCGTGAATCTTGGTCCGTTGACCACTATCGACACCCTTACCTACCACAATTTCCCCGAAGCGGCTGCTCATCTAATAGATTCGACACGTTCGGAGGCTGTGGTAAAGAGTGGCGATCCATTCGACGTGGCAACACTTGATGCAGAGCGAACACGAGTGTCTACATTGTTGCGCAATAACGGATTCTTCTATTACCAACCTTCGTATGCAACATATCTTGCCGATACCTTGGCCATGATGGATAAGGCACAGGTGCGACTGCAGTATGCCGATAGCTTGCCGTCGAGAGTAGGCAAGCAATGGTATATAGGATGTATCAACCTTGAGATGCGCCGTACTGCCACGCAAGAGTTGACCGATACGGTGAACCATAAAATATACACAATGATATATTCGGGAAGACGTCAGCCTATACGAAGCTTAGTATTGATACGCGACATGAAGCTTCGTCCGCATAAACTATATAGTTATGCCGACTATGTGCAGACAATAAACACACTAACCTCAAAGGGACTCTTCTCGCGTGTGGACTTGGGGTTTGCACCGCGCGACACATCAGAGGCATGCAATGTGCTTGACATTACGCTCAACTGTGTGTTTGACAAACCTTATGATATATACTTTGAGGGCAACCTTGTAGGAAAGACAACGGGGCGTGTTGGTCCGGGTATGACACTTGGTTTTGCCAAACGTAACGCCTTTCGTGGAGGTGAGAAACTGTCGGTTAATCTTAATGGATCGTACGAATGGCAGACAGGACATAGAGCTGATGGCACAAGTTCCAAGTTCAACTCGTATGAGTATGGTGCCGATGTGTCGCTTGAGTTTCCGCGCCTGCTCTTTATAGATAACTACCTCACTAAGCGACGCCTGAAGAAGTGGCAGAAAGGTAAGCGTGTTATACCTTATTATACTACACCAAACACACTGTTGAAGGCGGCAAGCAATGTGCTTAACCGCTCGGGCTACTTCAAGCGCCACATCGTGTCGGGCGAATTGACTTATACCATTCAGCCTTCGGCTACAAGGCTGCATCAGTTCTCGCCACTTATACTACAGTATGAGTTTATGAAGGACAAGTCGGCTGCATTCAACGAGGTGCTGCAACAGAGTCCGTACCTTATGGTTTCGATGGCCGACCAGTTTGTGCCTAAAATGCGATACACATTTACCTATCAGTCGCCATCTACCTATCGTAATCCAATCTACTGGCAGACCACAGTGAGCGAGGCATCAAACATATTGGCATTAGGCTATATGGCTTTTGGACAGCGGTGGAAAGAGACGGGCAAGAAGATGTTTAAGAATCCATTTGCACAGTTCCTGAAGGTTGAGACCGACTTGCGCAAGACGTGGCAGGTGACAGAGCATAGTCAGATAGTGGGACATATCAATACGGGTGTGGTATGGGCTTATGGCAATGCCAAGTCGGCTCCGTATAGCGAGCAGTTTTATGTAGGTGGAGCTAATAGTATACGTGCTTTCAATGTTCGAAGCATTGGTCCTGGTAGCTACTATACCAATCAGTCAAAGTTGTCGTATATGGACCAGACTGGAGACATCAAACTCTTGGCCAACCTTGAGTATCGTCCGCGTATAATGGGCAATCTATATGGTGCACTCTTCCTTGATGCAGGCAACGTATGGGCTTTGCGCAATGATGGCTACCGCACAGGCTCGCAGCTTCGCCTGAAGAACATATTTAAGGAGACAGCTCTTGGTACCGGTATAGGCATACGCTATGACATGGACTTCTTTGTTCTGCGTCTCGACTGGGGCGTAGGCATACACGTGCCATACAAGAGTGGTTTCTACAACTTCGACCATTTCAAGGACTCGCAGAGTCTGCACTTCGCTATAGGATATCCATTCTAAGGGGTGGTAGAGTTGTTGTTTATCGCCGTATATATTTTCCTCATCGGCACAATGCGGGTAAGACGTGGAGACACGGCGTTGTACACATAAACCCAAATCGGTCATTAGAAAAAGCTTCTTGTCATTTTCTAATGACCGATTTGGGTTTAATTAATAGGTTTCCTTTAAATTCCTGCCGCAAAGTTAAATGTTACGTTTTTATAGAATTGCATATATGGTTATAGAAAATGGAAATAATGAACCAAACAAGCACTATTTTGTAGTATTTAACCAATTAATTATCAAAATGACTCGATACTACAATAAATATGTTGATAACGATAATAGTCCTTATAACTATATTGCGTACTTTTGTATATGTACAAAATCATAACTCTAAAAACAATAATAATATAAATATTTAACTATGCAAATGTCGTTGTTCTCCTCAAAAGAGTCTGCTCGAATTGTAGGGCTTGTTCTATTAATCATTGTTATCTCTGTTAATTGTACGGCGCAGAGTAAGTGTGCTGCCTATACTGTTGTAGAAAATATTAGCTACAAAAACGACAATTTATCCAGCTCGTATATATCAGAGCGTTGTAAGCTTGATGTCTACTCATGCGATACCTTAAAGAATGTTCCAGTTGTGGTGTGGTTTCACGGCGGAGGTTTGACAAGTGGCTCTAAATACATACCCGATGAGTTGAAAGGCAAGGGTATAGTGGTTGTTGCTGTTAATTATCGTCTGTTGCCTCGTGTTAATATTGATGAGTGTCTTGACGATTGTGCAGCAGCTGTAGCATGGGTGTTTGGTAATGTTTTGCGTTTTGGTGGTAATAAACGTAGCATATACTTGTCTGGTCATTCTGCCGGTGGGTATATAACGGCGATGCTTGGTCTTGACAAGACATTACTTGCACGGTATGGGGTTGACGCCGACAGTATAAAGGCTCTTGTTCCGTTTAGCGGACAGATGATAAGTCATTTCGCTTACCGTGATATGAATGGTATTGGTAATCTGCAACCACTTGTCGACAAATTTGCCCCTCTCTTTCATGTGCGTCCAAACTGTCCACCACTTGTCCTCATAACAGGTGATGCAGAGACCGAGCTCTTAGGGCGTTATGAGGAGAATCTTTATATGTGGCGTATGATGAAGCTGTGTGGACACACTGCTACATCTATATACAAGATAGACGGTCATGACCATGGGGCGATGTGTCATCCTGCATTTCATATACTGTTGCATACGATAGCAAAATACCGATAAATCCAACTGGTACAAACAGCAAATTCAGTTAAAGGTAGCTAAAATCTATAGTAAATACCAATAAAATATCAATATTTATTAAATGGTAGACGAAATGTTTGGTAGTTTAAATAAAAAGTCGTACCTTTGCAGTCGCAATTCAGAGATAGGGCGTTTGTCTTGTAAATCTGAGTATGTTTTTATGGTTAATATCGCGGAGTGGAGCAGTTGGTAGCTCGCCAGGCTCATAACC
>ERZ1023892.212-NODE-212-length-17116-cov-36.479163_pt1 | contig 17116 bp, 1 predicted proteins | sample MGYA00380397_ERZ1023892 | MGnify/ENA primary metagenome ERZ1023892 (study PRJEB33179, sample SAMN07448999) | human gut metagenome | biome: Human-gut; feature: Human associated habitat; material: Faeces | host: Homo sapiens | place: India: Bhopal | collected... | reverse complement strand
AAGGTGGCTCGCATCGTCAACGGAACCTTGGGTGCCCAGCGTCCATTTACCTTGGAATACAAAGGCAACACCTATTATGTTCCTATGAATACCTTTATGGGTAGAGCCAATATCACCCTCGACCCAGAACATTCTAAATATAACAATGATACAAACATTAACAACCGCGTAGTTGTTACCGAACTCTATGGCGGTAGTATGGGACGTGGTCATACCGGCGATGTAAAAATCAACAACCCATTCTATGGTTACAGCAAAATCACCATCAACGGCGGAACCTTCAAGATCCTGCCTGAAAACAACACCCAGAAAGACAAAATCCTCTGCGGTATCTTTGGTGCAGGTGCAGGTGGTATGAATGGTATCGGTTATGGTGATGACAAAGCTGATACCCATACACCCGATCAAAGCATCGCCTACTGGAATGATAAGAAAGACGTGATGCTTTATGGTCCTTACGCAGATGCCAAAGACAAATTGGTTCACTACAACTGCTATAACGCAAAGGAACATAATCATACCGATGTAGATCCTCTCTATACCAACACCAAAATCATCATCAATGGTGGTGTCTTCGGTTCTAAGACACAGAAGATTGACGGCATCTATGCCGGAGGTAGCGGATATATGAGTCCGGGATTGTGGACATCTTCCAAAGCCATCCCAAGCAAGACGGGCGGTAATGTATATGGAAGCAAGGATAGTACCGCCGTTTCCCTTACCATCAATGGCGGAGAATTCTATTGCGAGAAAGGTATCTTTGCCGGTGGACGAGGCACCAACCAGTATTATTCCAAAGATCCATACGGAGCCAAGGGCGAAAAGGGACAAGCCAGCGACTATACTGCCCTCGGTCAGACCTACGGCAATGTAGCGCTGAATATCAACGGCGGAACTTTCTACAGCCCAATCTTCGGTGGTGGTTATGGTGTGGCGGATGCCAAATTGTATAATACAACCGACAGCATCACCACCCTCTCAAAGATGGCGCTCATCAAGGGTCAGTCCAACGTCACCATCAATGGCGGTACCTTCTACCAGAACATCTATGGCGGCGGCGATATGGCGGTAGTAGAAAACGAAGGAAATGATGCCACCAACATCACAATCGGTGGAGATGCCGACATCCGTGGTTCAGTCTTCGCAGGTGGTAACGGACGAACAAAACGTTTAACCGGTCAGACCTTTGATGCTGCAGTAGAAAACACTAAGTCACCTAAATCAGTAGGAAAGGTAATCGGCAACACCAACGTCACCTTCACTGGAAGCACCCAGCAGGCTCCTTATATCTATGGCGATATCTATGGCGGCGGCAACCTGGCACAGGTTAAGGGTGACACCAAAGTCAATATCTATGCCGCTCACTTTGCCGGACAGATATTCGGTGGCGGAAAGGGTAACATCACTGATCAGAATGGAAATGCGCTGAATAAAGAAGAATTCACTTCTGCCGATATTAAAGGCGGCACCCACGTAACCCTGGCACAGGATATGGGTGGACAGGTAGAAGGCGATGACGGAAAGAAGAAGGACAACTTCTCCATCAATGTCATCTGGAATAAGATTTGGGACCCAACAATAGGAGAAAATGGAGATTTCATCGAATGGAATCCAACAAAGGATAAGACCCATCAAGACAAATTCTATGGTACTGATGCCACCAGCAGCAAGCCTCATTTCCTCAACCCTCACAACATCTATGGCGGTGGAAACCTTGCCTGCAACGTCACAGGTTCCGCCTTTGTAGAGGTACTGAAAGGTATGACTCCATTCGACCTGCTGAATACTGCCGAATGGAAGGAATCGTATAATGACAACAACTACCCTCACTTCTCTGTCTTCGGTGGCGGATATGGTGAATACACCATCGTTGCCTATACCGAAGTGACAGTGAATGTAGAAGGAGATTATAGCGACTATGATGCAGAGGTAGATAACAGTACAGAGCAGTTGGCTCGCCCTCATTCCATTTCCCGTAAAGGTTCACGCAAAGGCACCCGTGCCAATAGTGAAACCAATACCGAAAACAAAAAAATCCCTGTCTTCGACAATTCCAAGGGTATTCCTAACTTCACCATCCTGGGTGTATTGGGTGGCGGATATGCAGGAACCGTAACCCATAGCTCCAAGGTAACCATAGATGGAAATACCTTCCTGCATCGAGTATATGGCGGAGGATTCGGCGATCCTTACAAGACTACAGACAACACGACGGGACAGATTGGTAATATTAAAATTGGTAATATTAAAGAAGACCTAGGTTCACGTTCAGAGGTTTATGTAAAAGGTGGAAATATCTATGGTGATGTATTCGGCGGTGGTGCCGGTGTTGCACCTAAAACTGCTGATGGCATCCACTTCGAGAATGTAGCCCGCGTCAACGGAAATACCATGGTGGAGGTGTCTAATCAGGCTAAGATCTATGGCAAGGTCTTTGGCGGTGGAGATATGGCGAATGTAGGTCCGGAAGGTTATACTCCTGATTACAGCATAAAGCCACAAAGCTATTCCAACATTGATAAAAAAGAAGGCAATATCATCTATGATGATGAAATCAATCCATCATACATAGTAAATAACTATCGTTCCCTGGTAAACATCATCGGCGGCGACATCTACGGTTCTGTATATGGTGGCGGTAAGGGTCTGCCTAAGGCGCAGGCTGCATCCTACGAGAAGGTGGGTAGAATCAATGGCAATACCATCGTTCACGTTGCCAATACTGCGGCTACCTCCATCAATTCCGTCGCCCTCGATTATTCCGGCAACACCGTACCTTACGTATGGGGCAACATCTATGGCGGCTGTGCCTACGGTACCGTAGATGGCAACACCCTGGTACATATCGAAGGCGGTATGCTGGGTAAAGACATCTTCGGTGGCGGCTTCGGCGATATCGTCATCAACAAGGACAAGGGCGAGGATGAAAAACAGAAGGTACTCGGCTGGCTGGATACAGAAAAGACAGCTACCTATGCCAACATCCTGGGTAACACCAAGGTACAGATGGATGGCGGTACCTGGATCTGGAACCGGAATGCTGATATCAACGGCAATATCACCACCTGGCTGGCAGCTCAGGGAAATGCAGAGAAGATCTTCAGCAGCAAGGAGGAATTCACGAAGAAGGTACTGACCCTACAGAAGGTGGAAAACATCGCAGAACTCCCAGAGGGAAAGCTGAAGTCTGCCATCCAGAAAATCCAGAACGACAAGGATACACAGGAGTTCTTCAGCTTCACGAATGAGAAGATTCTCTCGGGATGCTTCAAGAAGAACAACAATATCTATGGTGGCGGTAACCGTGCCTGCTATGTAGGTTTCGATAAAGATGGAAAATCTACAGGAACCAATACCGGTGAGGCTGTCGTGGAAATCAACCACTCTCCGCTCGACGACATCGTTGATAAGAACGGTCATCCCCTCAGCATGTTCGATGAGACCACCCTGCCGGGTCTCTGCTGGTATCTCAGTGCCAAGAACTCTTCCAGTCCTCAGTTCTCAGTCTTCGGAGCCGGATATGGTGCCAATACCAAGGTGGCAAGGACACAGGTCTATGCCCAGCCGGGCAGCAAGATTGGCGACAAGGGTATCCTGGAAGTGGATGGAGTAGCCTACCGTTATCTCAATCAGAAGAGAGACTATACTACCTATGTTGACTTCGAGAAGCACCTCTTTGATGATTTCACAAAGCTTGACCCGGTTGTTAAAAAGGAATTATATGGTAGTGATGGTAACGACAAAGATCCTAACACATACCAGCGATACCGTGCCAGCTGTCTGGCTTGGACGCTCGGTTTGCCGGGCTTCTCGTTCCAGACCATACATGGAGGTGGCTTTGCGGGATATGTTACGGAGAATACCTATGTGGAAACCGACTGCCAGCTTTTATGCGAAAATATCTATGGTGCAGGTCTCGGTGCCGTACCTTATGGAGACTATACCCATAGCGATAAATATGATTTCGGTTCTGTAACCGGCAATTCCAAGGTATTTGTCAAATCGGGCTTTATCGCCAGAAATCTCTATGGTGGCGGTGCCGGTATCGAATCAGTAAAGACATCTGCCGGCGAGTTTATCGACTTCCCAAACATGGCTCACGTCAACAAAACTGAAGTACATCTGTATGGACGAGATGTCCATTTCCAGGCAACAGGAGGAATGATAGACCGTACCATCGTGATGGGAAGCGTATATGGTGGTGGAGATGTTGCCAATGTTGGCTCCACAGAAGCAGACAGCACTACCTTGGTCAATATCCGAGGAGGCTCTATCTACTCTGCTGCCTTTGCAGGTGGCAAGGGACGCCTCATAACCCAATGCAAAGATTATAAGAAACTGGGCAGCGTTAAGGGAAACACCTATCTGCTTATTGACAGACCATGTATGACCTACCCTTATTGGGACGACAAGGCATATAAAGACCCTTCTGACCCTGAAAACATGGAGCATCCGAATGAAACAACCAACACAGACATTATCCCAAATCTTCTGGAACGCATATACGGAGGCGGTCAGAACGGTATCATAGAGGGCAACACCACCGTAAGAATCTATGACGGCTACATAGGTCATGGTATCTATGGTGGAGGTTTGGGCAGCTGCGACAGCATCATCGTCAATGGTCAGGATTCTCTGGCTGTCACATCGGCAGACGTCAGTGGCGATACCCATGTTCTCATCTATGGAGGAAGAGCGCTGCTTACCTCTTACTGGAAACCGGAGACCCGTTCATGGGAAAAGACAAGCACCTTCGATGGTATCACCTATTCTCCACAGTACGACCATGAAGCCTTGAAGTTCAAGATCAACCACAACATCTATGCCGGTGGTAATGTGGCGTGCATCGTAGGCGGCAACACCTATCTCACCATGGCAAAGGGTCTGCTGCACAAGAATACGAAAGTAGTTTCCAGTCAGGATGTCGACGATAAATACAACTTCTTCGATACCAATGAATGGAAGGAGATATATAATAAGGTGGGATCCCCACACTTCTGCGTATTCGGTGGCGGCTATGGCGAACATACCGTCATCAAGGGAGACACCCATGTGAATATCGCCATGGAAGGCCGTGGCAGCAAGATTGATCCATCCATCGACCTGGTTCCGGGTCAGGAGCACAAGCATTTCTGGAGCAGATATTCCGTGATGGACTTCGTAGGCGGTGGCTACTCCGGTAAGGTGGAAGGTGAAACCTTCGTTACCGGTAAGGGCGGCGCCTTCTGTCGCCGACTCTTCGGTGGTGGATTCTACAATTCCGTAAAGAAAACCCATGTGAATATCCATGCAATGGACTGCCGCGACATCTTTGGAGGCGGTATGATGGGTGATGTCATCGAGAGTACCGAGGTGAATATCGGAAAGGACGACGATGCTGCAACCTCTTCTGACAGCGGATCTGCAGGAAGCACCTATACCCATCGTGATATCTTCATCCACGGCAACGTGTTCGGAGGCAATGATGTTTCCGGTTATGTCAATATAAACGATACCGATGGCTATTTCGCCGACAATGGCGGCAAGGGTACGCAGATCAATATCTATGGCGGTCATATCGACGGCAATGTCTATGGTGCCGGCAACGGCGATTATCTCTATGCCCTCGACAGAAAGGGCAACACCCAGGTAACCGTCAACGAGAACTATCCGCTCAACCCGAACGACCCAAGTTCGGAAACCACCCCATTGGTATTCACCGTACCAATGCGTGCCAGCATGCCTTCTCACAAGGCGGCTAGCGATGCGGCAAAGATGGTGAACATCAGCTCCTGGCGACCATTGACCAACAAGGTGAATATCTACATCGCCGGCAAGAATGCCAGCGATACCGTTCTCATCAAGGGTGATGTCTATGGAGGCGGTAACTCTGCCACCGTACTGAAGGTGAAGGATGCCAAGACCAAGTCGTCTGATGCCACCTGCGGTAGCGTGAACATCAAGATTGGCAGCTATGTCAACATCCACGGACTCTTTATGGGTTGCAACGGCGATGCCCTCTTTACCGCATCCGAGGACAACAACTTCATGAACAAGTTCCAGAAGTTGAATGGCGATTACTATGATACCAGCAAGGAATTGAACTTTGCCGACAGCATCGACTGGGTGAACGATCCATCCAACCGAGGTATCAGCACCCTCTATCTTCCAACCAAGAGCGAGCAGCGCCCACTGGTCTATCCTCACCTCATCGACCTCTATTTTCAGCCGGTAGAGATGAACATCCAGGGAACATTGGATTGGGATGAGGACTTAAAGAATTGTACCATCGGTTCCTTCTTCTGCGGCGGTAACCGTGGTAACATGAATATCTATCCCGATGCAGATGGCAAGGTGGTGAATTATACCTTCCCTAAGGGGCTTACCATCACCGAAAAGATTGTGGGTGGATGCAACAATGCCAACTACGACTACAACGGACAGGTTACCCACGAGGGTGGTTATCTGCTCGGTCTGGCTCATTCCACAACACCATTCATCAACCTCACCATCCGGAACAAGTTTGCGCCGAAGGAAGTAAATGGTGCCTACCAGGGCGGATGCGTCTATGGAGGTTGCTTCAAATCAGGAACGGTAAGAGGCGACGTCACCATCCATCTGCAGAGCGACCTCCTGGCTGACAAGGACAAGAAGAAACTGGAAGCAGCCAATGATTCGCTTACCACCAATCCGAATTTCTCCAGCCTCAATGTCTATGGCGCCGGCTATGGTATGGAGAGTTATGTATATGGTGACACCCGTATCATCATGGGCGAGAACATCAACTGCGTAGAGCCGGCAGAAGAGAACGGAGAGTTCAAGGCTTGCGGCGTTTCAGCCAACTTCATCTATGGCGGCGGTCAGCAGGGTAATGTCATCGGACTTACCGATGTGGATATTCTCAATGGTCACGTCTTCCGTTCGGTTACCGGCGGTTCCTATTCCGGTTATGTCTATGGTTCTACCCAGATAAAGGTGGGTTATCCTACCTATTACAAGGTGAACAAGAACGGCAGATATATCCTGAACCGTACCGACAAGAAGAATATCGGTCTGATGAACGATGATGGCAACGAAAAGACTCCAACCATCAAGCAGGAGATTTATCTGCTTGCCAGTGAGTTGGTTTCGAAAGGTGTATATGATGACATCGTAGCGATAAACAATGGTACCCGAAAAGATATTTCCGGGAATAAGAGTGAGTATTTCACCAAGATAGATGCCGCAACCCCATCTGTGGGTTGGGATAACGTACATATCCATATCGATGAAGCCATCTATGGCGGAGGATATTCCCTCGCCCAGGGTACATCCGTTCTGGCAAACAACACCACAGTGCTCAAGCTGACGGAAGGAACCAATGCCGGCTTCGGAGGCAATACCCTGATTCTGGTGGGAGATAACAAGGATAACAAGGATACTGAACATATCACCATCTCGCAGCAGGATTTGAAGAAAATCAGCCTTCCTGAAGGCACCGACCTCTATGGCTATTATTATAAATGCTGGGATGGCGATAAATATACCTATCGCTTCATCTATGAACAGGGAAAATACTTCAAGAAGGATCAGCTACCTACTGACTTAGTGGGCATCAAGGAGAACGAATTCTATGAATACAACAGCGAAGGTGGTATCTTCGGCGATGGTCACCTCTCCTATGCACAGGGCTTCCGCAGTGTGGACATCACGCATTACGGTTTTGCCAGCCATACCATCGACAACCCGAAAATCATCAACACCCTCCAGCGTATGGACCTCCTCCGACTGGAAGACAACTGCTTCACGCTGCTCGGTGCACGCGACTATACCGTCAACGAGATCAACAAGACTCCTTACTCTCTTGCACGTGTGGGAGAAATCAAAATGGTAGCTACCGATATCCAGTTGACTGGCGATAAGCTGCAGGCTGAGCCTAAAACAGCCAAGACTTCTGACACCTTTAAATATGGAGTAAAGGCACGCAACTATATGGGTCTTGCCAACAATATCCATTATGTAGGAGCGGTGAAATCCAATGTTAGTTTCTCTGAGGATATCTGGCACAATGAGTATGGTGAGGCATCTGCTAAATCATATCAGGCTTTCAAGCAGGAAATAATCACCAATTACGAAAAAGACAAGCAGCAGAATGTATCAGAATTCCGGAGCCGCAACAATGGTACGGCAAGGAACATGATTGGCATTGCTTCGGGTTATGCCCTGAAGATTCAGAACGCTCAGGAAATCATCGATACGGTAACCCAGAAGATGAAGGAGAAAATCTACTACGGTCCTATCTATGGTGTCATAGAGATGAACCTAATGAATGCACGTACCGGTGAAGGTGGTGGATATGTCTATGCAGACAACATCCACGAACGGCCAGATGGTGAAAAACCAGACTTCCTGGAAACCACCGGTAACTTCGTCTTCCCTTTGAATCCTCGCAACAAAGGAAACAACCGATACATCATCGACGACTGTTCGCCTATCGGATTCCATGCCATGAATGGAGCAGATCCAGACAAAACAGCAGAAATCCACTACTGGTATGTGACGGGTTACAACTACTATTTTAATGCCCACATCACGGGCTATACCTATAAGGAAGAGATCAACTTCGACAACGACAACTCGGATGGTCTTACCGCCCTTGCCGGACTGAAGAAGGGACAGACGGTTCGCATCAAGAGCTGGAAGATGAGAAGTGGACATGATGGAAGTTACCAATGCGATCTGGAACATTTTGCTGCCGACAAGTACACGCTGTATGTAGGAGCTTCGGCTTCCAACACCTACGCAGGTCCTTCTGATGCTTCAGATGCTGATAAAGCCCAGAATGGCTTTGCTGCTATCTTATCGATGTCAGAGAAGAATAAAGATTCAGAAGATTACAAGAGCGAATGCCTGAACACGACGCTCCCTACAGATCTGAATGGCGATGCCAAGATTTCATTCCGACTGATGGATAACAATACAGCCAATGCTTCTCCGGATTATTACCACAAGCATCTTGAAAAGAAATGTCAGGCTACGCTGGTACTGGCATCGAATATGAAGGATGAAAAAGGTAATGATGTAGAATATACCTATACCATCTTCCTCACCATCGAATACGTGCAGGGACCTAACTTCACCGGTCATATTACCATCGACAACTGTGCGTTGCCGGGAGAGATGATCCGCCTGAAAAAGGACAAGGTGAAGATTGCTGCCGACCAGGCTTTCGCTCCCAACGGCTACTTCTGGCACATAGGTAAGTTGAAGAGGGATGAAAAGGGAGACATGCAGTTTGATGAAAAGGAATCCTGGTTGACGAATACCAAGGATTCAAAGAATACCTACAAGCAGGGCGATAAGATTGACGAAAACCGCAAGGACCTCTTTGCCGGTAGCGTCTATGACAAGACCCTCGACTATCTGGATATTCCAGCCTACTACTTCATGAATGGCTACGGCGTACAGTTGGGTGTTACCATGAACGGTTTCAATGATGTGGTCTTCCCGGTTACCATGGCAGCTGGCGATACCCTCACGGTTCACAACTATCACGAAATGGATCCGCACAAGACCGGCATCGATCTCCGTCTTTCCAAAGCCATAGAAAGAGCTTCTACTGATGAAAAGAACTTCGCAGAACCTCGCATCTATATCAGCGACCAGGACGACCTGAAGGCATTCGGAAAGTTCATTTCCGCAACAGAGAATAACGGAGGAAAGCACGCCCAGTTCATCCTGCAGAACGACCTGGAGATACCTGCCGATTATACTGGCAGCAATGCCATCTTCCAGGGAACCTTCCATGGCAACGGACATATCCTGCGCGGATTGGAGACCGGAAAGTCGCTTTTCGCTGCAAACCAGGGTAACATCTATAACCTCGGATTGTTAAGCGGAAGCATCAGCAGCAGCACTACTTCGGGCTACCACTGCTGCTTCGAATACGCTCCGTCAGCCGATCCTGCCAAGCCTATCGTATATGGTATGGCTGGCAACGCTATCAATACCTATACCAAGGATGACTTCCAGTATGGTAAGGTAGCCTACGATCTGAACGGCTACTATCTGAAAGCAAAACAAGGTAATAGTACCGATGCAGACAAGGCGGCTCTGAAGTATGTATATGATTATTATGCCAACGGCGACTACCAGTATGCCCACCGTACCGATGCCATCACGGGCAAGAATACAGGTATCACCTATCTGCGTACGGGTCAGGACAGTAATCTGCCAAACTATGGCGAGGCGGCTACCCGTCACGACAAGACGCATACCATCGACCAGGCGCGCGCACTAGGTTATCAGGCTGCGACGAAAGAAACCAAGGAATCGAGAACAGGCAACTATCTCCCACAGTTCAACCAGAACGCAAAGAAAGGTGGAGAGCCGATGAACGACTTCCTCTTCTGGGGACAGGACCTCCAGTCTTCTCCAGCCCTCTATCCTGCCCGCATCGCATCGCAGGAAAACCAATATATGAGCAATCGTGTATATCGTACGGATGGCTATTACGGAAGCACCGAGGCTAAGAAGTATCACTACAATGCCTACAACCAGGGAACCAAGAATATGGGAACCTACGTGCACATCCCATCCACTACAGCCATCGACTTCACGGCTCAGGATGACAATGCCACCAGTACAGACTTCTATGATTTCATCATCAAGAAGGGCGTTACCCAGAACCTCCTGGTTTATACCGATGCAGAAAGCAATGAGACCAGCAGTAAGGATGCCTACGATGTAGTGCACAGTACGCTGAATTACGACGAGCAGACTTCCGAAGAGAGCATTAAGGGCCATCAGATCATCAAGGCTAGTGATGAAGCAGGAAAGGTTTCCTACGCTACCCCACTTCTCCATCTGGTAGAACGTACACCGGCAGGAGAAAACAGTGAGGGCAAAGCCTGCGACAACAACGACTTCTGCGTACCGATTACATTCTCGGTAACCAGTCATGCCTGGTATGTACGCAAGCCATCGATCTATGCCAACGATGCTACCGGAGCCTGGGAAGGCATCTGTCTGCCATTCACCGTCAACAAGGCGGAGGCTTCTCTCAATGGTGAGATTACCCATTTCTATGGCGATGATACCAAGTATGGTACCCAGTACCACGAATACTGGCTGAGAGGTTTCACATCCATCAACGAGAAAGACGGCAAGACCTCAGCCATCTTCCAGCGTCCGGGTACCGCTTCCGGTCTCTTCCAGGCAGGAAATGCAGGAAGTGCTGAAAGTGCAGCATCTCCGGATTATATCTTCGAGAATCATTTCTTCGAAAATACCTACGGAGACCTGCTATATAATAAGGTGGAGAATCCATACTACACCCAGCCACATACCTACAAGGGCTATCAGCCTCTCAAGGCAGGCACGCCATACGTAGTCCGCTTCCCGGGTGAAAGATTCTATGAGTTCGACCTCTCCTCGGCATTCTACAACAATCTGAAGAAGGCAAATGAACCGGCACAGACCATCACCTTCCATGCTTTCGGAGAAAACTATCCAGGCGATGACGCAGAGAAAAAGGGTGCCATCGTGATTCCGAAGACGGAAGAGATGAAGACCGCAGCCAGCGGTTATGCCCACATGGGAACCTTCGCAGCCCAAAAGGTAGCAGAAGGCGCTGTCTATGGTATGAACGCCCAGGGAACCGCATTCGATGATGCCTCAACCCTGGCTACCGTGATGCCTTTCCGCACCTATATGGCAAAGACCCAGACTGCAGCCCAGACCCGTTCTGCCAATCCATCCGTGATTCATATTGCAGAGACAACGGGTATCGACCGGATAGAACCGGAGGTAAACGGCAACGAGGAGGACAGCGAATCGGGCGATTACCTCATCATCCGTTCCATCGGCAGCAGCCGTGTCAAGGTAGAAAGCACCTACAGTATCCAGCTCAAGGTCTTCGCCTCTACCGGTCAGCTCTACCGCATCCTCGATGTTCAGCCAGGCACCGCCACCTACAGCGGTTTCCATCCTGGCCTCTACATCTTCGGAAAGGCTAAGGTTTTAGTGAAATAATATAGGCAGCACGCCCTGAAAGGGCAGAAGCTCCTAGCCCAGGGTAACACCCTGGGTAACCAAATAGCGAGCAATGCGCCCTGTAAGGGCAAAAGCTTTAAAACAGATAATAAATCATCGTAAATAATGAATAGAATAAATAAGATTTCAACCGGTAACTTCCTTCATTCCCTCATCACCCTTCTGATGATGGGATGGATGGGGAGTGCGTGGGCACAGACGGGAACCGTAACCTTCGATTACTCCTCTGCCCATGTGAATGGCAAGACGGAAGCCTATCGCAATGCGGAAAGCATGCCGATCTCCAAAATCAGCAATGCTACCTCCTTCACCGTTCCTACCAATTATACCATCTTCAAGAACATAGATGAGAACGGTAATGCAACCGAGAAAGGCTATACGCTTCAGTATTGGGTAGATAAAGAGAATAACAAGTATGAATTAGGTGAAACCTATCCCATCACCAAGGACCTCACTCTGGTTCCTCATTTCGAACCGAATCCTACCACCCAAATCAACCGCATCACGAATCCGACCATCCGATATGATTTCGGAAGAAAGATACATGATTATCAGGATCCAGATACCAAAGAACAACGAAAGGTCTGTGCCCAGGCTGTCAACATCGGCAGTAACCAGAAACCATTCTGGACATCCAAGGTATATGTCACGACCCTGCAAGAAGGTACCCAGCATCAATACTGGCGAGATGTGGCAATGTGGTGCGATACCGGCAAGAAAGGATATATCAGGAATACAGACCAGGAAGAATGGGCAGCCATCGGACCGGGTACTACCTTCTGGGTTGCAGTCGGAGCAGGAACCAGAATCTCTATGATGACCTACTCTCCTATCACTTCCACCACGATAGACGGTGTGGTGCCTACGCTCGATGAAGATCGTACCCAGGCAGAACGCCAAAAGGCGGTAGACAACCACCGGTATGTATATGCCTTTACCACCCAGAATCCGGAACTCCGTATCCCGATTGTCATCGGTGATGACTACTCCTACTACCAGTGGATAGAATTGGCTACCCTGGCTGCCAACAAGATGAATCTCAAGGTAAAGGTAGATACTGAAGAGCATGGTAAGATAGACAGTATTAAAGTGAATTCTGAATATGGCGCAATCGAGAAGGAAGATGGAAGCTATGACATCCGTCAGGGTGATCAGGTGAAGATTTTCTTCGAAAGGAACTTCGGCTATGAATTCGACAGGATTGTAAATCACAAGGAAAATGCAGCAACCTACAAAGACTACAAGTTGACGACTCTGGAGCCAACAGAGGAAGAAAAGAAGCAGGGCAAGAGAACCAGATACATCGTGGAATTTGAAATCAACACCCACAGCGACCTGGAAATCTGCTTCAGGGAGAAACATACCTATTATATCACCTATAAAGGTGGACCAAACGCCACGGGTTCAGCCCCACAAGCGGCATGGGTAGAAGAAGGTGATGACTTCACCATCCCAAAAAACCAAACGCTCTATTACGAAGGACATACCCTGGACTATTGGAAACCGGAAATCAGTTCTGATGCCCAGGAGACAACAGAGACTCGGTATGAGATCGGAAATACCTATACGGCAGGAACCAAGGACCTCGTACTCTATCCGGTATTCAAAACAAACGAATTCAATATCTTCGATATCGAAAACAAAACTACAGCCACCTGGCATTTTGCCCAAAAGGATGGTGCACCGGATATTCTCTATCAGGGGGTAAATGGCATCCTGGTTACACAGGTAGAAAACAATGAGAAGAAGAAGATTGACTTGAAGATCGACCTGGTGGGTAACAAGGATGACCTGCCAAATGGAATGGATGGCAAGTTTGACAACACAAACGCAACGGCAAATAAGGAATACATTCAGATTAACAAGGGGTCTATCATCAGCTTCCCGGCTACGCCAAACTGTAAGGTAAAGCTCACGGCAACCGATAAAGCTCCAACCTCTGTGACCATTGCAGGCAAGAATCAAGAGGATAAAGATTATTATACAGTAGGCGATAAATACATAGAGGTAACCAGCGTGCAAGGTGCATCTCATACGGCAGCCTTCTCTGCCGACGTGAATGCCATCGACTTCATCATTACCTATCTAAAACAGGATGGTACAAAAAGGACGACCCTCCAGTCACTGACATGTAATGGAGTAACGCTGACGGCTGAAGAGATTGCTGATCAGATGAGTAAGAACCAATACGTTACCTTCAATGTAAATGTATGGAATAAGGACAAAAACAGTGAAGAAGTTCCTGAGCTTTCAGGAGTGGCATCAGCAAAGGGTAAAGTAACAGTAACCAAGAAACCAACCCTGACCGATCCGGAAGCCACCATCACGGTAACTACCACGGGAGGTATCGCCGTAGCTACCTACCCTGTCAAGCTTAAGTATCAAAAGCCTTCAGTTGATCTTCAGTTCACCGGATACAAGATAGGAAATCAGGAATACGAGAATGAAAAGAGTGAAGTATGGGATGCTCCAGAAAGCGGATCAATCACCCTGAACTTCAATCATACGATGAACGAGGCAACCATCGTAAGCGATAAGGGCGAAACCTATAAGTCGAAAGCAGGTACCCAACTGGTATTCAAATACTGGGATCTCACTCCAGGAGAAACCTATACATATCAGATTTCAGCCGGTACATTGAGTGATATCTACGGCACATCCTATCCTACGGATCTCTCCCTTACCCTCCATATCCAGTCGAAGGCGAGTGAATACAAGCATAAGACCTTTGACTATGTGGTAACAGATGGAAATATCGATGCAGCTATTGCTGCAGCCAATGCAAAGACCGGCAATGAGCGATTCTATATCTTCGTTCCTGATGGAAAATACCATATAGGAAGCGGCAAGAACAATGAGAAAACGGATCTTCTGAAAAGCAATATCTCGCTCATCGGACAAAGCCAGAGTGGAGTCATCATCTGGAACAAACCTACAAAAGAAGGTCGCATAAATACAGCAACCCTCCACCTGGATAAGACGGCTACCGACTTCTATGCCCAGGATCTGAAGCTGGAGAACCGCTTCGACTATGCAAGTGCAGGTAGCGCCGGACGAGCTGCCGCCTTCCACGACCAGGGCAACAGAACCATCATGAAGAATGTATCCCTCATCAGTTATCAGGATACCTACAACTCCGACAATGCCGATGCCGACAGTAGAGCGTACTTCGAGAACTGTGATATAGCTGGAGTCATGGATTTCATCTGCGGTGACGGAAATATCTGGTTCGAAAAATGCAACATCATCCATCGCGACCGTGCAGATAACAACATCGTGGCGGCAGAACAGGATGTGAGTCAGGAATGGGGATATGTGTTCAACAACTGTACCATCAAGACGGAAACGGAGAATCCAGAGCTGCATCGGGATTACAACTGGACCCTCGCCCGTCCTTGGAACAACTATCCTACCTGTACCTTCCTGAACACCACCATGAAAACCCTCCCGACACTCACCGGTTGGGGCAAGATGGAAACCGGCAGAATCATCCGCTTCCATGAATACAGAAGTATGGATTACGATGGGCATCAGATTTCCCTGAGTACCCGATCGCTCACGGCATGTTCCCCAGGCGCCGGTTCCGATGAATGCGTGCTCAGCGATGTTCAGGCAGCAACCTATACCAAGCGAAATGCCCTGGGTGGTTCCGACGGTTTCGAACCCGACAAACTCTGTGCCCAGATCAATGCACTGAGTGGCAAGGTCGCAGACGGAAAGGCTGCGGAAAACCAGATTGAATGGAAGGATGACATCGAGCTGGAAGACAATCTCCTGAAATGGAACAGGCAGGACGAAGCACTCTGCTACTTCCTCTTCAAGAAGGATCAAACTTCTGGCAATTGGATCTATCTGAAGAATACTATCAGCAATCAGGTGAATCTGGCCGATTATGATGCCGGTTTCTACTGCGTACGTGCAGCCAACCAGCGTGGCGGACTGGGAGGAGCTACCAAGGAGATAGAATATGTAGTAGCCGATCCATACAGGCTTGATATCAAGAAAGTGGAAGGTTATAAGGAGGGTGATAAAGATTATGGCTGGACCACCATCTGTCTGCCGTTCAACGCCAAGGTACCGGAAGAGGTAAAGGTCTATGCTGCCACAGCGCATGACAAGACGGATGCAGAATCGAAGATTACCGACTTCACCATGACGCTGACTCCGGTAACGGTGATATATGCCAACAAGGGTTATGTGGTTTACGGCCCTGAAGGCACTCACGATTTCCATCCTACCTCGCGAGAATGTGACAAGGACACGGTAACGATTCTGGAGGGAAATCCGAGCAAGGAAGCCATTGATAAGAACAACGTCAATGGCTATGTGCTCTCCTACAAGGCATCGTGGGGATTAGGTTTCTACAAGTACACGGGTTCTACCCTAGCCGGCAACCGTGCGTGGCTGCCGAAGGAGATGGTGAGTGACGGCAACCAGGAGAGTCTCTCGTTAGGCAAGCGTGGCATCACCTTCGTCTTTGCCAAGGGAGCCACCCCCGTCCTCCTCCCGAAGAATGATGAAGAAGAGAAAGAGGAACCGATCTACAACCTGCAAGGTCAAAAAGTAGATAAATCCTCTGCCCACCACGGCATCTTCATCACCCGCCGAAAAGGCAAGTTCTACAGAAAATAAAATTTAAAGACACACAAGAAAAAAGGCTGGCAGGAAAAATTCCTACCAGCCTTTTATTTTTGACTCCCGCAGATTAAGTAATTTTTTAAGTCACGCAGATTTCGCAGATTACGCAGATTTGGAGACCTACCGCTAGGCGTCCCGGCGGATTTGCAATCCGCCGTAGAAAAAGGTTCGACCTATTAAAACCGCGATGCTGCCGTTACTCCAGAAAACACATAACCTGCATGGGGTACGATAACGGCTTGTACATGCACGTTTTTTTATGAGTTACGAAGATTCTCAATGATTTTCAAGGGGAGCAGAGTTGCCTTAGCAACCTGTTCTGGAGAAAGTCCCATAGCCAGCAAACGTTGGGCTGTTTCTGTATTAGCTTCTATTTTACCTTCTCTTTTCGCAGTATCAATGGAATTCTTGATGTCACGATATGCCATCTTACTTGCTTCATACTCCCTCATTTCCTGCGGAGTAA
>ERZ1023892.198-NODE-198-length-17778-cov-19.294984_pt1 | contig 17778 bp, 22 predicted proteins | sample MGYA00380397_ERZ1023892 | MGnify/ENA primary metagenome ERZ1023892 (study PRJEB33179, sample SAMN07448999) | human gut metagenome | biome: Human-gut; feature: Human associated habitat; material: Faeces | host: Homo sapiens | place: India: Bhopal | collected... | reverse complement strand
TATAGGCACTTTTGCAAGTGCCTATATATTGAGATGTTAAAAATTTCACTTGTTTGTTAAGTATTACATACTTTTTCTCGCCATGACAAAGTTCAAGCAAGCTTGCATTGCTCATGGCTTATCGAAAAAGTTTCAAATCTTCACTGCTGTACATAATTTGAAGTTTTAAATTCAGCAGTGAAGATACTTCTTTCTTATTTAAGCCCTAATTTGAGTGCTTACTACCTTGTACCATAATCTGTTTTTTTAAGTCGATGGCAAAGGTACGAAACTATATATAGGCGTACAATACGGCTTTCACCGATTCCTACGATGAAAATAGTATTCGACAAATTACAATCGGAAATGTTTATTCCCCATACAGGTCCTTCATAAACGCCATCATTCTTAGGTCTTTTGCTGATGGTCCCTTTTTGCCTTGCAGAGCAAGGTCGAGGTATACTTTATAGTCAACTGAGAGAGACTTGCGAAGATCGGCTGGCATTAGCATGTGCCATTCACCTTTTTCTTCATCGCAATAGGTAACTACCATATAGTACTTTTGGAGAATATAAGGAGTCTTACGCTCCTTGCGGACAACGTAAGTACTGTCGTCTCCTTTTACAAACTCATCGAGAATCTGTAGTTCTACCTTGCTTAAACGACTGATTATCTCGATAGGGTTGTCAATCATTTCATTGGCAATGCGACGCGCAATCTCGTCCTTTTTAAGATTAGGACTGACATAAAGGTCGAACTTCTTGCAGACTTTCAGCATGTTGACTTTTGTAGTACTGCCGAGAATCTGACTAAGCTGGATTGCGTCAGCGGTATAGGTTTTGTTGGGTAAGGTTATCATAACAAGAATGTTGAGTTTTGAATGTTGAATTATTCTCAACTACGCCTGCGATTGAGAATCATTCAATGGTGAATTCATGTTCATTCGTGAATAAATTTTCTTATTTCACATTTATTTGAGTAATAAGTTTCACCAAGAGTCGTTGTAACTACAGCTACAATTGTTGCGTTAGGATCTTTATTAAGTATTTTTTGAAACAAGTCATTTGCAGATAAAATATAATGTACTGAAACTGGTTGTCCATACTCTAATCTATGAGGAAATTGAACTTCTGCAATCTTTTTTGTCATAAAGAAAGTGTCCAATCTTTTTTCATCTAGAGGTGAAGATAACTTAAAGAATGGCTCATTAAAATATCTAATATCTTTAGTTGTACTGGTAATTGTAATACCAATGCATTTGCATTTTTGCACATTAAGACAATTATTCTGGACCATTATATAACAGGATAAGTACACATTTGCACCTATTGTCGGTAGCTCCTTACAACGCTTTTCTTCCATAAACTTGATTATTTTCAAAGGAAGTTGCGAAAGTCTATCATTAAGATTAACTAAGGCTTTAGAAACTTCCTCAGGATTGTTCATATTAATTGTTATGGTAGAGTTATCAGTATCTTGGATAATAACATTTCCATTACCATCAATTTTTGCTTCAAGTGGTTTATTAAACATATAGATTAAAACAACTGAATTATTTTTTTATAATTTGCTAATGCTGCTATAATCGTTGAAATAGTAGCTATTATTGCACCATACTTTACCCATAAACTCGTGGTGGTAGTTTTGGGGACATCTATGTCTATATCACTATTTTTTATGTTTTGATAAACCTTATTTTCATTACCTTTTATTTCAATCTTGCTCATAGCTTCCTGTATATTTATATAGATGGAATTCATTAGTACTACCTATAACAAGCGCACTCTATTTAAGTCAACCTCTTTATATAGATACTCTTTCAAGAGTCAATTGTGAGGTTTTGTTGACATGTATAATAAGACACTTATTGCAGAAATAGACATTTACTAAGCTTTCAATAAAGCTTTTATTTGATTATTGAAAATAGAATCACCACCTAAATTCATACATATACTATTCAACTGATGACTGTGCAACATAACAAATACCTTGTATCTTGTATAATCTTTTTCTATTTGTTCATTTAAGATATTTGCTACAACTTTCATTGCAGGATAACGACAATATGAAATGGACATATCAATCATGAAAGTTATCAGATTCTGCTTTATTGATTCATCTGTATTAACATCGACTAAGGCTTTTGTAAATTTTGCATACTCATCAATATCAGAGAATTGTATATAATCACTCGGATTAGACAAACAATCTATGAAATATAATGACAATGCAATAATTGTATCCTTGTTATAAGTCAAAATTTGGATTAACTCACTTGTCCTCAGTTGTCCTAATGCATACCCCCAATCATTTGGATTATTCCCTAATGTTATTAGAGTTTTATATACTTCTTTATTATATTGTGGTGTATTAGCACTGTAGGATTTTTTGATTTCCTTTATAGACTTTGGGGCGTTTTCTGCAGTAAGCAATAAGTCTCTGTAAGATTCCAACTCATCCACAATTGTGCCAACAGAAGAATAACGTTGAGATGGTTCATCCTTAGTACATTTGTCTATAATTGAATAAAGCTGTACAGGAACAGTTTCCGACCTTACATTGCTCACATCTCTGCCATGGCTAAACATATAATATAAAGTTTTACCAATCATATATACATCCCCCTCTACATTACCGGCTTTAAACGCTCCATTGTTATATTCTGGAGGCATATAACCTTGTGTACCTGCTTTCAAATTTGTACGAGTAATAGTAGTTGTATCACGACTGACAAAACGGGAAAGTCCAAAATCAGAGACTTTTACAATGCCTTTATATAACAACACGTTCTGTGGTTTTATATCACGATGGTATACTCCTTTTTCATGTGCATAAAATATAGCTTTGCAAAATTGTATTACATAACCTAAGAGTTCAACTTCTGAAATCTGACTGTTAGCAATCTCAACAAATGACTTGCCGCAGTTGGGCATTACATAATATGGTCTTTCAGAATCATAAGTATCAAAAACTATTTCTATAATATTGGGATGTCTAAGCTTTTTAAGTATTCTTATTTCTCTTCGAAAAAGTTTCTTAACTTCTTCAGTTGCATCTTCCTTAAGACACTTCAAGACATATCTGTCTTTTCCGTCGAATACACGATAAACATCCGACATTCCTCCAGAAAGAATCTCAGTTATTGTATAATGATCTATTTTTTCACCTACTTCCATAATTGTCAACTATCCAAAGATTGTTATTTTCCTATCCTTAGCGTCAGCTTCCAGCAGCTCATTTGCAGACTTTATCGCTGATTCTGCACCAACAATCAGCCCATACAGATTGTTGTCTTGTGAGGATTGGTATTCCTGTTTTGCAAGGTCAATTGTGGACTGTAAGTCGTTTTCTGCTTTCACAAATGGCTTGACATGTTCGGGGCGAATTGTGATGTAAGGTAAAGCATCGAGTATACTGAATGCTCCGATATAGTCTTGAAGACTATAACTCCTCCTTACTTTTAAACTACTTATGCAAAGATTACCTACTGTTCAATTATAATGATACTAAGGACGCTGCCCATTCAGGTATATCTTCAGAATATTTCTTTATCAAGTGTCCATCAGTTGTTCGATAAAGCAATTGCGGCAACTCATTATCTCGTGAATTATCGTAAATATATGCTCTGTCAACAAAACTTATAGCCTGAGCAGCAAGTGCCAACGACTTGTAATATCTACTGAACACCTTTGAAATGGGAACTTCATGTCCTCCATTAAGATAACGTTGAGCTATTCGCAACACATTTATCTCTGGATTCTCTGTACATACATAAAAGAGTCGGATAAAGAAACCTTCCGCATGTGCTTTTTGAAGAAATTCTAGGGCGGAGCTCTTTTACCATGATTATTGACTATTAGATGAAAGTGTTTGTCTTTGTCTCTGTATCAACTCTATAGTTTCTTGCATCTTCTGCTTTAAAACCTGTTTTGCATTATACGAGCTTTGCCTTGCAGAACAAGCTACTTGATACATTAATTCATGAAGCATGGCATCTGTTGGTTCTTCCATAGATGTCAAACGATATTCTTTGATACTCATATACACCCTCCTTTTTTCTGCAAAGATAAGCTATATCTTCCATTTTTACAAGGATTTTGACACTAATTTTCTAATGTTTGGGATTTATTCCCCATACAGATTCTTCATAAACGCCATCATTCTCAGGTCTTTTGCCGACGGTCCTTTCTTGCCTTGCAAAGCAATGTCAAGGTATACTTTATAGTCATCGGAGAGAGACTTGCGAAGTTCGGTTGGCATAAGCATGTGCCATTCTCCTTTTTCTTCATCGCAATAGGTTACTACCATAAAATACTTTTGGAGAATATAAGGAATCTTGCGTTCCTTGCGGACAACGTAAGTACTGTCTCTTGCAGACTTTCAACATGTTGGCTTTTGTGGTGCTGCCAAGAATCTGAGAAAGACGAATAGCGTCAGCGGTATAGGTTTTGGAGGGTAATGTAATCATTTACAAAACTTAAAGTTTAGTTATCTCTTCCTGTGAAAGGCCTGTTGCTTTCATTATAGCGTCAATAGGCATATCCATTTCAAGAAGTTTTTTTGCTATTTCTACAGCTTTGTCTTTTTTACCTTCTGCAAGACCTTCCGCACGACCTTCTACAAGACCTTCCGCACGACCTTTTGCAAGTCCTTTTGCAAGTCCTTTCTCTTCTGCATTATCCAGCGAGTTCTTCATGTCGCGATAAGCTTTGAGACTGTCCTCATATTCACGAAGCTCAGTTTTTGAGAATCTTGCGATTTCAGCCTGATTAAACAAACGACTAAAGACTTCTGTTTGGAGATACCTGGGTTGACGGTCAAGACGCGAGAGGTTTTGAAGAACATAAATCCACTTGTCATAATTGGTCTTTAGTTCTTCTATACTCTTTTTGAACTTGGCTATTTCAACATACTTAAATGTGAGTTTATCGTTGAACACTCGATGTGTCTGCTTGTCAAGCAAGCCGACGTCGTGATTGATTGTATCTTGTGCAAAAGCAGAATCTGTCATGTCGTAGTTGAGTAATGCAACAACATAAACATGCTTGAGTTCATAATTCCATACTTCTCCTTTTTGCGCTTGCTCACGAATAGGGAATGTGGCATAATAGAGGGAACGGTCTTTGAAGTATTTCTGACTGGCATTCTGCATCTCAACGATAAACTTCTCGCCCTTCTCATTCTCACAATATACGTCGAATATAGCCTTGCGGTCTGCACGTACATCACCAACATGCTCACTATTAAGGAATGTCACGTCCTTTACAACCTGTTCACCATCAAACAGAGAGTTGAGAAAATCAATTAACAAATCCTTATTGGGATTAGTGCCAAAGATTCGCTTGAAACCGAAATCGGTCAGCAAACTGATATATCGTTCTTCTGTGTATCGCATAACCTTTATATTAAATTTGTATTATAACACAAAGATAAAGGATATATTCCATATTTACAAGAATATTGGCACAATTTTGATTATTGAGTGTTGTAATCGGCTTTACCACTTGCCAGAGCAAGAAAAAAGTAATATAATATACTTGGATATTTAATATATGTTCAAGTGGCATTTAATATATATTAAAAGGGCATTTAATATAATATAAATGGCGAAGTAATATATAATGCTGTAATGTGGCTACTTGAGTGGTGTAATGTGGCTACTTGAGTGGTACGGTTCGGAGACCGTACCTCCTACAGTTACTCGATGACTTCAAGTACTTCTGGTTCTACCTCTGCTGATATGGCGAGGGTGTCGGGGATGATGACTACGATTTGTTTGCTGCGTTTGCGGGCTACCTTGACGAAGATACCTTCGAGCTGGTCTAAGCCTCCATTGCAGTGTACCCTTACACGCACACCTTTCCTTATGTCTATCTCACCAGGACGATAGAAGGTTAGATTCTTTTCACCATGCTCGTATAGCTGGATGAAGTTCTGCATGTCTCTGTTTTCTACGGTGAGATAACGGACTGTCTTGCCATCATGCTCGCGCCAGATGACAAACTGCAGGTCGTTGTAGACGGATTTCTTGAAGTTGACTATCTGCTTCTGCGAAGCTTGCACAAATACTAAACTGGGAATGACGGGCACCATGATAACGATCTTCTTGCCATTACGTGTGCGCACAGCACGCTCCTTGGGGATGAAAAACCTCATTTGTCCATACTCCTGAAGTTTTTCTTCCGCTTTCTTCTCATTTTTATACGAGTGCATGACGTACCACCTCGTGATATCAGCAACTGACAAGTTTGCCATACTTGAAAAAGGAAGGGGATTTTGTGTTAAAACAGTTTAGTTTACGATACCAACTTCTTGACACAAGCACACAATCTTAGTTCATCTCACCACGTGTAGCAAGATGGAAATCAACGAGTTACAGCCAACGATGTCGCGAAAGGCCAGCTTACAATGTACTTGTACCATTACGGTAAAACGTGTATATACTGTTCTCTATCTTGCGGAGAGAGAGAATATTAATGTACAAAATTATAAAACTTATTTGAAATGGCAAAGAAAAACAATTGAGGATTTTAATTGGAATAAGAAAAATATGCATGGTAATTAGACATGAGAACATGGTTTTTAAAGACAGGAGAACAGAAGAACATGGGGATTGCTTACGAGGGGTAAGACAGGAGAACAGAAGAACATGGGGATTGCTTGCGAGGGGTAAGACAGGAGAACAGAAGAACATGTTCTTTGGTTGAGGGATAAAACATGTTCTTCTGTTCTCATGTCTTAAAAAAAACTTGTTCTTCTGTTCTTATGTCTTTCAAAAAAACTTGTTCTTCTGTTCTCATGTCTTTCAAAAAATAGAAAATAAAGAGTAAAAAATTGCCGTAAATAGAAAAAATATGTAATTTTGTAGTCTGAATAAAAACATAACAACGCATATTAATATTTAACTATTTAGCATATGCTTACACTTAAACTCATCAGTGAGGAAACTGAACGTGTTATCAAAGGCTTGAATAAGAAGCACTTTGCTGGTGCTGAGGAAGCCATTAAGGAAGTTCTCGCTATAGACAAACGTCGCCGCGAGACACAGCAGGAACTTGACCAGAACCTGTCGGACGCAAAGAAGTTGGCAGCACAGATTGGTGCTCTTATGAAGCAAGGTAACAAGCAGGAGGCTGACGAAATCAAAGCAAAGGTTGCCGCTATTAAGGAGGCAAACAAGGCATTGGAAGAGACAAAGGCCCAGGCAGAGAAGGACTTGATAGCCAAGCTCTGCACTATACCAAACATTCCTAACGACGATGTACCAGAGGGTAAAGACGCAAACGACAACGTTGTTGTTAAGGAAGGTGGCGAAATGCCTAACCTTCCAGAGGACGCTTTATGCCACTGGGACTTGTGCAAGAAGTTTAATCTTATAGACTTCGACCTTGGTGTAAAGATTACCGGTGCCGGATTCCCTGTATACATTGGCAAGATGGCTCGCTTGCAGCGTGCACTTGAGGCTTTCTTCCTTGAGGAGGCTCGCAAGAGCGGATACCTTGAGGTACAGCCTCCATACGTTGTTAACGAAGCTTCGGGTTACGGTACAGGTCAGCTGCCTGACAAGGAAGCACAGATGTACCAGTGCCAGTTGGACAACCTCTACCTTATTCCAACAGCCGAGGTTCCGGTAACCAACATCTTCCGTGATGAGATTTTGGACGAGAAGGATCTGCCTATCAAGCGTTGTGCTTATTCGGCTTGCTTCCGTCGCGAGGCAGGATCGTATGGCAAGGATGTGCGCGGATTGAACCGTCTGCACCAGTTTGACAAGGTTGAGATTGTGCGCATTGACAAGCCTGAACACTCATACAAGTCGCTTGACGAGATGCTTGAGCATGTTGAGGGTCTGCTGAAGAAGCTTGAGCTGCCATACCACATCCTACGTTTGTGCGGTGGCGACATGAGCTTCACATCTGCTATATGCTACGACTTCGAGGTATGGAGCGCAGCACAGAAGCGCTGGTTGGAGGTATCTTCGGTATCTAACTTCGAGAGTTATCAGGCCAACCGCTTGCACTGCCGCTACCGCAATGCAGAGACAAGAAAGATTGAGCTTTGCCACACTCTTAACGGATCGGCACTTGCTTTGCCACGTATCGTGGCTGCCATCATCGAGAACAATCAGACACCAGAGGGTATACGCGTGCCTAAGGTACTCGTTCCATACTGTGGCTTTGAGATGCTTGATGACAAGAACTTCTAAATAGAAAGATAAGGAGAGGAGCCAAAAAAAGGAGCTAAACATCCAATTACTTCTTTTTTTGGCTCTTTGCCTTACCAACCCACTACTACATTATTCTTAATAGTCTTTCGCCTACTCTACTAAACAATATCAAATCCTAACTATAAACAATAACATTACCGCCCATGAACAAAATCGTATTGAAAAAACAGTTCTCTGAGAAGGTATTCCTTTTTGAGATTGAAGCCCCATTGATTGCAAAGAGCCGTAAGGCAGGCAACTTTATAATCGTCCGCGTTGGCGATAATGGCGAACGTGTGCCTCTGACCATTGCCGATGCCGACATAAAACGTGGCACTATAACCATTGTTGTACAAAAGGTTGGCCTGTCGTCTACCAAGCTGTGTAGCCTTAACGAGGGCGACTACATAACAGACGTAGTTGGTCCGCTTGGAAATCCTACACATATTGAGAACTATGGTACGGTGGTTTGTGCTGGCGGTGGCGTTGGAGTTGCTCCGATGTTGCCTATTATACGCGCCCTGAAAGCTGCTGGCAACCGTGTGCTTTCGGTTATAGCAGGACGCAGCAAAGACCTTGTTATACTGGAGGACGAGGTAAGAGAGAGCAGCGACGAACTTATAATCATGACCGATGATGGTTCGTACGGAGAGAAGGGTGTAGTGACTATAGGTATAGAGAAATTTATAAACCAGGAGGAGCATGTGGACAAGGTGTTTGCCATTGGTCCTCCGATAATGATGAAGTTCTGTTGCCTGATGGCGCAGAAATATAATATCCCTGTTGAGGTATCATTGAACACCATCATGGTTGACGGTACTGGCATGTGCGGAGCTTGCCGTCTGTCGATAGGAGGCAAAACTAAGTTTGTATGTATTGACGGACCTGAGTTTGACGGAGCACTTGTTGACTGGGACGAGATGTTTAAACGTATGGGAACTTTCCGTGATGCCGAGCGCGAGGAAATGGAACATTATGAGGAACATCTGCGCTGTACGGAGAAGAAGACAGAGACATGCGGATGTGAGACATGTATGGATGTTGAGCCTACCAATGAGACAATAGAACAGCTGATAGACCGTGATGCAGAATGGCGTAAGACATTACGCGCTGCCATGAAACCCGCAGAACGCAAGGCAATAGAACGTGTGCAAATGCCTGAGCTTGACCCTGTATATCGTGCGACAACACGAACCGAAGAGGTGAACAAGGGACTGACTAAGGAGATGGCCATACGTGAGGCACACCGTTGTTTGGACTGCGGCAAGCCAGCATGCGTGGAAGGATGTCCGGTGAACATCAACATACCATCGTTTATAAAGAACATAGAGCGTGGACAGTTCCTTGCTGCTGCCAAGGTATTGAAGAGCACCTCTGCCCTACCAGCTGTATGCGGCCGTGTTTGTCCGCAGGAGAAGCAATGCGAGAGCAAGTGTATACACCTGAAGATGAACGAGCCTGCTGTGGCTATTGGATATCTGGAACGCTTTGCAGCCGACTTTGAGCGCGAGAGCGGAAATATAGCTGTGCCCGATATGGCTAAGAAGAACGGCATAAAGGTGGCAGTTGTAGGAAGCGGTCCTTCGGGATTGAGCTTTGCCGGAGATATGGCTAAGAAGGGTTATGAGGTGCATGTGTTTGAGGCTCTGCACGAGATTGGCGGTGTGCTGAAATATGGTATTCCAGAATTCCGTCTGCCTAACCGCATTGTGGATGTTGAGATAGACAACTTGAAGAAAATGGGTGTGGAGTTTACTACCGACTGCATCATTGGCAAGACAATAACGACCGACCAGCTGGAGGCTGAAGGATATAAGGGCATATTCGTAGGTTCGGGTGCCGGTCTGCCAAACTTCATGGGCATAAAGGGCGAGAATGCATTGAACATTATGTCGTCTAACGAGTACCTTACACGTGTGAACCTTATGGACGCAGCAAATCCGCTGACAGATACACCTATTAATATAGGTAAGAGTGTGCTGGTAGTAGGTGGCGGCAATACTGCAATGGACTCATGCCGAACAGCTAAGCGCTTGGGTGGAGACGTAACCTTGGTGTACCGCCGTTCGGAGGCAGAGATGCCGGCACGTCTTGAGGAAGTAAAGCATGCCAAGGAAGAGGGAATACACTTCCTTACACTGCACAACCCGATAGAATATATTGCCGACGAGAAGGGCGCCGTTAAGGCTGCCGTGCTTCAGGTAATGGAGCTTGGAGAACCCGACGCAAGCGGACGCCGCAGTCCGGTGCCTGTAGAAGGCAAGACAGTTACGATGGAGGTAGACCAGGTGATAGTGGCTGTAGGTGTATCGCCTAACCCACTTGTGCCAAACTCTATCAAGGGTCTGGAACTTGGAAGAAAGAATACTATTGCCGTAAATGACAAGATGCAGAGCTCGCGTCCTGAGATATTCGCAGGCGGTGACATAGTACGCGGAGGCGCTACTGTGATACTTGCTATGGGAGATGGAAGAAGAGCGGCAGCGGCGATGGATGAAAGATTGAGAAATAATAAATGATAAAAAAAGAGGGAGGGTTAAAATGGGAGTTAAAGGAAGTTTGGGCTTTGCCCGAAGTTAACTTCTTCTTAACTTCCGATAACTCCCATTTTACCACCCCCTTCTTTTTAAAACAAAACAAAACATGTCAGGATTCTACACAATTATTTTACTTATACTATCTAACATATTCATGACTCTTGCATGGTATGGTCATTTAAAACTACAACAGACAGGCGTGTCGAGCCATTGGCCATTGATAGGCGTAATAGCTTTCTCGTGGGGTATTGCCTTCTTTGAGTATTGCTGTCAGGTGCCAGCCAACCGCATAGGATTTCAGGGTAATGGCGGTCCATTCTCGTTGGTGCAGCTAAAGGTGGTGCAAGAGTGCATCAGTCTTATTGTGTTTGCCCTTATTGCAAACATAATGTTCCAGGGCGAGACACTGAAATGGAACCACTTGCTTGCCTTCGTGTTCATCATTGCAGCCGTTTATCTGGTGTTTAAGTAATGGAGCAGAACCAATGAGAACCCGAGAGCAAATACTAAACCACATGATATATCAGCGTTTTCAGAAAGCGTTGACCGAATATGCAATGCTGTCCGACGGCGACAGAATACTGATAGGACTGTCGGGTGGCAAGGACTCGTTATGCCTTCTTGAGATGCTTGGCCGCAGACAACGCATAATAAAGCCACGTATTGAGGTAGAGGCAATACATGTAAGGATGGAGAATATAAGGTATGAGTCGGACACATCGTATCTGGAAGCCTTTGCCGAGAAGCACGGTGTGAGGTTGCACATTGTGACAACATCGTTTGACGACACAAAGAAAACAGACAAACCAGCCTGTTTCCTATGCTCATGGCATAGACGCAAGGCTCTGTTCAGATTTGCACAAGACAACGAGTTCAATAAAATTGCTCTGGGGCATCATATGGACGACATCATACACACGGCAATGCTAAACCAATTCTACCAAGGATCGTTCTCGACAATGCCTGTTGTAATGCAAATGGAGAAAATGCCGCTGACCATCATACGCCCCTTATGCCTATTGATAGAGAAAGACATAAAGGAGTATGCCGAACTGGGCGGATACAAGAAGCAGGTGAAACTGTGTCCGTACGAGAAAGCATCGAACAGAACTGACATGAAGCGGATGTTTGAGGAGATAGAAAAAATAAATCCGGAGGCACGCTACTCGGTATGGCATGCGCTGGAGAAAGAAGGAAAACTAAAAAAATTGGAAACAGTGTCTCTATAAGCCGGGTTCTGTTTCTTCCCAACCCTTACGGACAAGGAAGCCTTCTGTCATTTATCTACTCCGTAAGTCACCCTACGGCTCTAGCATTCTACCCTCCACCGTCACATAGGTCGGACGGGACGCCCTCAAACGATGGTATACATGAACTTGCAGCCCCCAGATGGTACAGCCCGATGATCACCCATCGGCTGGTAGTCTCTTACACTACCTTCTCACCCTTACCGTACTAAAGCACGGCGGTTATTTTCTTCTACCGACACCTACCGTCGCCGACAGCTTCTACTTTCGGAAGTGGGGTTCCCTATGCTGCCCGGACTTTCCTCTTCCACACCAATGTGTGGCAGCGACAGAACCGAGACACTGTTTCCAACGGATTACAAAGGTACTGCTATTTGGCAAGACCACAAAATAATTGATAATTTATTTTTCTTTTCGGCATGTTTATGTCTTTGAAAACAAAAGTAAAAATCGTTCCGTTTATCTCTAACAGCCGTTAATATGTTAAATTAGAGTGTTAAAATGGGATAAAGATATATGCCAATTTGACACTTTAACAAATATTGCGTCTATATTTGCAACCACAAAACAAGAAACGCTATTGTTTTAACACAACAACAGCCATATCAGACCGCAATATGTCAGAATGGCTAATAGCGTAGACATAGAGAGTAAAAATAGGAATAATAATAAAACAAGTAAAATAAATAAGGATTATGAAGAAGTATTCTAATTATTTTGTTGCGGCATTGAGCGTTATTGCCCTTGCCTTCTCAACTGGAACATTGATTAAGGTAAATGCCTCGCCTGCCGCTTCGGCTGCTGTACCGGCACAACCTGTAGACCTGACATACGCTGCAGAAAAGTCGCTGCCTTCTGTTGTGCATATTCTAAGCACAAAGAACTCGAAAGTGCAGACCGTGGAGGTGCAGAGCGATCCGTTCTCTGATTTCTTCTCAGACCCATTTGGATTCTTTGGCAATCCTAACCAAGGCAATGGAGGCAAGCAGAAGAGAAGCGTGCGCACTCCGAAGCAGCAGGGTTCGGGCTCGGGCGTTATCATCTCTAATGATGGATATATCGTAACAAACAACCATGTTGTGGCTGATGCAGATGAGCTTACTGTTACATTGAACGACAACAAGGAGTATTCGGCTCGTATCATTGGTACTGACAAGACTACCGACCTTGCACTTATAAAGATTGACGGAAAGAACCTCCCGGCTATCACTATCGCTAATAGCGAGAACATCAAGGTTGGTGAGTGGGTACTGGCTGTAGGCAACCCATTCAACCTTACCAATACCGTAACAGCTGGTATAGTAAGTGCTAAGGGACGCTCATTGTATCAGAATGGTGTGGAATCGTTTATCCAGACTGATGCTGCTATCAATCCTGGCAACTCGGGTGGTGCATTGGTAAACACTCGCGGCGAACTTATCGGTATCAATGCTATGCTTTACTCGCAAACAGGATCGTTCAGCGGATATGGTTTTGCCATTCCTACATCTATTATGAATAAGGTGGTGGACGACCTGAAGAAATATGGTACTGTACAGCGTGCCGTTATTGGCATCCAGGGCTCTGATGTAAAGAACTATGTTGATGCACAGAAGGATCAGGGCAAGGACATAGACCTCGGAACAATGGAAGGTATATATGTAGCTAAGGTAACAGAAGAGAGTGCTGCAGAGGAAGCAGGACTGAAGGAAGGCGACGTTATTACCGCTATTGACGGCAAGGAAGTAAACAAGATGGCTGACCTGCAAGAGTACTTGGCAAAGAAGCGTCCTGGCGACAAGGTATCTATATCTTACTTGCGCGACAAGAAGAAGTCGACAAAGACTGTTACATTGAAGAATGAGCAGGGCAATACTCAGGTTGTGAAGAAGGCAGACCTTGATGTATTGGGCGGCAACTTCCGTGCTATCACCGATAACCAGAAGCAGCAGTTCAATATTGGCTATGGTCTTGAGGTATTGAAGGTGAACGCCGGCAAGCTTAAGAATGCAGGTATCACAAAGGGATTCATCATCCAGCGTGTAAACGACAGCGCTATCAAGACTATCGATGACTTGCAGAATGTAGTGAAGGAAGCTTCTACAAGCAAATACCCTGTACTATATATCCAGGGTATTTATCCTACAGGCAAGAAGGCATACTTTGCTGTTCCGCTTGAGGACTAAATAATAACAAGGTTATTTAGCTACAATAAAAAGGAGGCACGGGAAGACAATACCGTGCCTCCTGTTTTTTTGTAATAGACAACAAAACCTTATGTTCTCGTATCCATAAACAAGTCTACTACTCTACTCACATGTTCTCCTGTTCTCATGTCTAAAAAATCATGTTCTCCTGTTCTCATGTCTTTAAAAAAACATGTTCTTCTGTTCTTATGTCCTAAAAAACATGTTCTCTTGTCTTAAAACATTCTCCGTACAATTCTAAAATAAGCAAGGAAAAATTTGCGTCAACCAATATATTTGGTTAAATTTGCAGATGAATGTAGATATACATGCGCCCCAACAATAATCAATAAAATCCCTAAAAAGACAACACTTAATGAGACAACTGAAAATCACAAAATCGATAACCAATCGAGAGAATGCCTCTCTTGACAAGTATCTGCAAGAAATAGGCCACGAGGAACTCATCTCCGTAGAAGAGGAGGCTGAGTTGGCTCGCCGTATAAAAAATGGTGACCGCAAGGCATTGGAGAAACTTACCAAAGCTAACTTGCGCTTTGTTGTCTCTGTTGCAAAACAATATCAGAACCAAGGATTGTCCCTACCCGACCTTATCAACGAAGGCAACATTGGTTTGCTGAAAGCTGCTGAGAAATTTGACGAGACAAGAGGATTTAAGTTTATCAGCTATGCTGTATGGTGGATTAGACAAAGTATTCTGCAAGCTATTGCCGAACAGAGTCGTGTAGTGAGACTGCCACTTAACCAGGTGGGAAGCGTAAACAAGATAAACCGTATACTGAATCAGTTTGAACAGGAAAACGAACGCAGACCAAGTATTGACGAGATAGCAGACAAGACTGATATTCCGCACGACAAGATAGAGGACGTGCTTAAGGTGAATACACATCAGGTATCGGTTGACGCTCCCGTATCTGATAACGATGCTACAAGCATGATTGACTTTATGCAGAGTGACTCGGAACCAGCAACAGACAACCAATTGCTTATGGAATCTTTGCGCGATGAGATTGCTGCCGCACTTACTGTACTAAATGAGCGTGAGCGCAATGTTGTGGAAGCTTTCTACGGCATAAACCAACCCGAATGCACAATGGAAGAGATTGGCAAGAAGTATGGCTTGACACGCGAGCGTGTAAGACAGATTAGGGAGAAGGCGATAAGAAAGCTGAAGCAGAACACCAAGAACAAGATGCTGAAGGCTTATCTTGGAAGATAACGCACACCAACTCAGGATTGACATATAAACAATATAAATTGAAACAAAAACACGTAATAAAAAAGAAAATGAAGCTACGCGTATACTTGGCAATGGCTGCTATGCTGATTCCAGTACTGACTTTTGCTGTACAAAAGCACACTCCTGGTTATATCTGCGGCTTTGCCACATCATTCAACGACTCTACAGTCTACTTCACTGACATTCAGTATATGGACTCTACATATACCGACAGTAAAACGGGGTTTCTGTATAGCCGAGACAACTACTCGTACCAACTACGCGGACATATGCAGAAGAATGGAGTAGCTAATCCTACATGCATCACCTTCTTCAGCAAAAAGCGCAAGGATGTTGAGAAGAAATATGCTGCACTTAAGAAGCGTTATGCCACTAAAGGCCGCTATGATGTGAAGTACTTGCTGGCAAGCGACTTTGCCTTTACGCCTATCATCCCAGACGAGAGTGAGATGAAGGACGCTCATAAACCAGCTAAGATAAAGAAATCAAAGAACAAGAAACAATAAATGGGTACCAAACATACCTTTTGTGTGGCAGAGCATCTGCTACAGATATCTTTTGAAGATTCAGCCCATAACGATATAAGGCTGCTACCGTCATTCGCCCCCTTCAGTGTAGAAGAGGACAATGACGGTTGTCTTGTATATAGCAATGGCAACAAATGTGTAAGCACATCTACAGATATGTTGTTCTGCCTTAATGTTGACGACAATATTGCTGTTGTGCCTAAGGAGGAACGTAGCCGTGTGGACATATTTGACACTGGCAACGGCAAGACAACTGTTGACATTAAGACAGATGGGGGGTACCAATTCATCATTAAAGATATTGCAGGACACAGTTGCTGCATGCTGCAAACAAACAAGGACTTTACCGAAGCCCAGTGCGCCCTTAACGGCAGCAAAGAGATGAGACGCTTTGGACTGAACAATGCGCTGATGATGTTGTATGCCTTTAGGGGAAGTTTCTTCAACACATTGCTTATACACGCATCGCTGGTAAGAAACAACGGCTATGGTTATGCCTTCATAGCACATAGTGGAACTGGCAAGAGCACGCACACATCGCTATGGCTTAAGTATATTGAAGGTAGCGACCTTATGAACGACGACAATCCTATTGTGCGCATTATAGACAATAAGCCTGTAATATATGGCAGTCCGTGGAGTGGCAAGACACCTTGCTACCGCAATATAAAAGCACCACTTGGAGCTGTGACAAAGATAGACAGAGCAAAGCAAAACAGTGTGGAGAGACTATCGCCTACAATTGCCTTCTCACAAGTTTTGCCATCGTGCTCGTCAATGAAATGGGACAAGGTGGTATTTAGAAACACTTACGACACTGTTATAAAACTTATCGAAACAATTCCTTCGGTTAATGTGCTGCATTGTCTGCCAGACGAGGATGCCGCAAGAACATGCTACAACGCAATAGCAATTAAGTAAAAAAAAAGAAGAAAGAGAAACCTCACTATGACACAATCGGCTACCGACACAGAGATAAAGAAGAAAGAAATAGACAACAAATTTCTTATACCCGAGATTATAAGTATGCTCAATGCTGGACATACCGTAACACTTGGGTTGCGTGGTGTAAGTATGCGCCCTTTCCTTGAGGACAGACGCGACAAAGCGATACTGCGCAAACCACAATCGATACATGTTGGTGATGCTGTGCTTGCTGAAGTTGCTCCTAAAAGATATGTGCTTCATCGCATTATTGCTATTGAGGGCGATAAAGTGACATTGCGTGGTGACGGAAATTTGGCAAACGAGACATGTAGTATAAGCGATGTGCATGGTTATGCGGAGGCGTTTTATCGCAAAGGCAGAACAAAAGCCGACTCAACATCAGGTCGTAAATGGCTGCTATACTCGTACATTTGGACACGACTCTACCCTATACGCAGATACCTGCTGTTTGCATACAGAATATATCTACGATTGGTTGGCACAAACAATAAAAGTGGTAAATAACAAGAAGGAACAGGGTGTAAACAACAATTAAAAACATAATAGAATCAAAACAAAAAACCTATAAAACAATGAAAACCAAGAAAGGATTTGTATTAAGAAATGTCTGTGGCGAGAACATCATCGTTGCTGAAGGCAAGGAGAACATAGACTTTACAAAGATTATAAGTATGAACGAGACAGCTGCCTATCTGTGGAAGAATGTAGAAGGCAAGGATTTTGACCCGGATACTCTCAAGAATCTGCTTATGAAAGAATATGAGGTAGAAGAGACTACTGCCGATGCTGACGCAAAGACTATCGCAAAACAGTGGATTGAGGCTGGTATAGCAGAATAAGATTAGAGTGTACTACACGTAGTAATACGTGTACACCTTATAATATATATACCTTATTATATATATTAT
>ERZ1023892.195-NODE-195-length-18075-cov-17.835849_pt1 | contig 18075 bp, 13 predicted proteins | sample MGYA00380397_ERZ1023892 | MGnify/ENA primary metagenome ERZ1023892 (study PRJEB33179, sample SAMN07448999) | human gut metagenome | biome: Human-gut; feature: Human associated habitat; material: Faeces | host: Homo sapiens | place: India: Bhopal | collected... | reverse complement strand
TTCTCCTCTCCCCTGTATAATAGATACAGTATATCTAACTATTTAAATAAGGAGACTCCCATGAAAACATTGAAATATATTTCCTGGAACGTAAACGGACTTCGGGCCTGCATAAAAAAAGGCTTTATGGACGCTTTCAATGCCCTTGATGCAGACTGCTTCTGCCTGCAGGAAACCAAACTGCAGCCCCACCAGATCGAGCTGGACCTGCCGGGATATCACCAGTACTGGAACAGCGCCGTAAAGAAAGGATACAGCGGTACCGCCATTTTCACCAAGGAAAAGCCACTCTCCGTCACCTACGGCCTGGGCATAGAAGAACACGACCAGGAAGGGCGGCTCATTACCGCCGACTTCGGAAGCCACTACCTTCTCTGCTGCTATACCCCCAACAGCCAGCGGGGACTGGCGCGCCTTTCCTACCGCATGACCTGGGAAGAAGCTATGAAAGAATACATGACAAAACTGGCAAAAGAAAAGCCGGTGATTCTCTGCGGCGACCTGAACGTGGCCCACGAAGACATCGATATCGCCAACCCCGCCTCCAACCATAAAAATGCCGGCTTCACCGATGAAGAAAGAGGCCGTATGACAGACCTCCTTGCCGCCGGCTTCACCGACTCCTTCCGTCACCTCCACCCCGACGAAAAAGACGCCTACTCCTGGTGGAGCTACTTTGCCAAAGCCAGAGAAAGAAACGTGGGATGGAGAATCGACTACTTCCTCGTCTCCAGCGTATGGAAAGACCACATCAAAGGCGCCTCCATCCACTCCGATATCCTGGGCAGCGACCACTGCCCGGTGGAACTGGACCTGGAATGCTGATATGAAAAAAGACCGCTCCGGCGGTCTTTTTTTTTGCGTGGCAGGGGACATAGCCGCCTGCCGGCGAAGATTATGTCTGCTTTCTCTCAAAGGTCAGCAGCCCCTTCGCCGCTTCAAAGGGGAACGCACGTTTTTTTGCAAGGGTCCTCACTCCATTTGACCTGCCCACCCTGAACGAGACTGGGTGGCGAGCGCCTATATACTCTCTTGCGCCCCACTGCTTGTCAGGGGGGAGAGGGCCACGCAGTGGCGAGGGGGGATTGCCGAAGGCACGCCGATAGCCGAAAGCCAGAAGCCGATAACGGACCGCCGAGACCTCCCCTCCCCGTCATTTCGAGCGAAGCCGAGAAATCTCCCACCGCCATGTCACCTGCCGTAATTGGAGTATGTGCTGCAATCTGCGCTGTCATTCTGAAGTCTGATTGTCTGACGTCTCCCGTCAAAATGCCTCTGCCTCCCCAAATTTCTTACAATCTCATCTTTCCATCCACCATTCCTTATTCTCCAGGTACCAGCGGATAGTCTTCTTAATCCCATCAGCAAATTTCGTTTCCGGAAGCCATCCCAGTTCTTTATGGATCTTTGCGGGGTCAATGGCATATCTCCGGTCATGTCCTTTTCTATCCTTCACATAGGTGATAAGGCTTTCCGGTTTTCCCAGTTCCTTGAGGATAAGCCGCACAATGTCGATGTTTGCCATTTCGTTATGGCCGCCGATATTGTAGACCTCCCCTACGGTACCTCGATGGATGATGAGGTCGATGGCCTTGCAGTGATCCTCCACATAGAGCCAGTCCCTTACGTTTTTTCCATCCCCATACACCGGAAGGGGCTTATCTCCCAGAGCGTTCATCATCATGAGGGGTATCAGCTTTTCCGGGAACTGGTAGGGGCCATAGTTATTGCTGCAGCGGGAAATGGTGGTGGGAAGGCCATAGGTACGATGGTAGGCGCCTACGAGAAGGTCAGCTCCCGCCTTGGAGCTGCTGTAGGGAGAAGACGTATGAAGGGGCGTCTTTTCCGTGAAAAACAGGTCCGGCCGGTCCAGGGGCAGGTCGCCGTATACTTCGTCTGTAGAGACCTGGTGGTACCGCTGGATGCCATACTTCCGGCAGGCATCCATGAGGACAGAAGTACCGATGATATTGGTTTCCAGAAAGATTTCCGGATTCAGGATCGACCGGTCCACATGGGATTCCGCCGCAAAGTTCACCACCACATCCGGATGTTCTTCTTCAAAAAGCCCATACACCGCATCTCGGTCACAGATGTCCATTTTCACGAAGCGGAAATTAGGTGCATCCATGATAGGTGCAAGAGTCTTCAGGTCCCCTGCATAGGTCAGCTTATCCAGGCACACGATGCGGTAGTCCGGGTACTTCTTCAACATATAGAAAATAAAGTTGGATCCGATAAATCCGGCGCCGCCGGTTACTATGATGGTCATAATGTATGCTTCTTTTAATTTTAATTTTATCATTTTTTATTTATAGAATCGGGCTTTGGTCATCTTCATGGAAAAGGCTTTGTAATTCTATCATACGTCCCTTGCAAAGCACCATTTATTCAAGCTGCACTGTGCCTATAGTTTGTGCGTGGTGCCACTCTCCTGTGATGGTCCAATATTCATACGCGCTCAGCCAGGACAGAATCCAGGGGACTAGAGTCTTACCCCAAAGCATATCCTTACGGAGTTCATTACACTCTTTTCTACAGTCAAATACGCATAATTCCGGATATTTACCTGGATGCTTATGTGTATAAAGATGATGCGGCAATTTACCATTTACCTTTTCCAATTGGGGAGACAATAACCAGACATGTGGCCACTCTTCCGGACCACTTTCTATTCTCACCTTGTATTCGCAGCTTTCTGGACTTGGTTTTAAGACCATAATACAAGTCAACCTGCCATTCGCCAACTTTATGGATTGGATACAATTACTATAAAGATCCTTCAAGCAAACCAGTTGGCGAGGCAGACCAAGCCTGTTACCCGACTTATAGTTATGTCCCATAATGGTGAACCGCCGGTACTACGATGCTTCCCACAGGCGAAATCGTGCCTTTTTTCGAATCCACTTTCAAAATCCCCTGCTCCTGTTTGCGCTTGTTTTCTTCGGCCATTTCATTGTAGACCTGTACTACGACTTTTTCGCCGAGGACTTTCTTCAAATGTGCAGCTATCTCCATCATATCCATCTGCTTTAGCTTTTCTCGGTCAAAATCTTTTCGTGCTTCTTGCAGGAAATAATAAAAAGCACTTACCCTTTCCGGATGCTGGTTCCATTTGTTTGCCAAATTTTCCTCCGGATTGCAGGGGTCAGCTATAAAATACTGATTTCCCCGATGCTGAATATATTGATTTGCTTTTCCCAGGAACAACCCAATCGCGTCTAAAATGCTTTCACCATTATCATAGGATTTGGCTGCCAAAGTCGTGATAATGATGGAAACCGGTTTTAACTTTTCATCTTTCGACTCAAATTCTACATCCCGATACCGCTTGAGAATCTGTATGGCTTTCTGCAAAGGTGTCTTCAGTTTATGCCTCTTCAGTTTTTCAATTTTGGCATCTGCACGGAAAGCGCGATTATATTCCTCGAGCAAAGCCTTCCTTCTAATTTCACATCTTTCAAAAAACCACTTCTGATACTCTTTCGGATCACTTCTGATATATCTGTAAATAGCATACGGTTCGCGTTTGTCTGTAATCAAAAGCTTATTCTCCTGAATACATCCGGGCACGACGTCCGTATGGAATCCGGGGTGGGCATTATTTTCGACATGCCAGCAGCGACGCTTTTCCTCGATTTTCCCACCATTACAACCATACCTATTTTCCCGCAGATAGTCATCGAGCCAAGGCTTAACGACACCGCATTTCATTTCCATAGCATCCAGTCCATATTCCTCTTGAAAAGCAAGCACCCAATCCAGATCAAAATCGGCATCCTTGTTCCCTACAGGCAGCGGACGGACAACAGTTCCCAGCGCCATAGAACCCTGTGGGAAAATATCCACCTTATAATCTCTTCCTTCTTCATCAACTTTAGCTGCTATCCATTTACCTAAATTACGATATTCATCTTCCGCCTGTTTAAAAAGGTCATCGCCGATATCCAGATCTCTAGAAATACGGTTCAACACATCATCTATATATTTTTCTGTAGCCATTCAAACCTCCATTATTTCAAATCAATCTGCTCAGATTCATTGAAACATCGTTCCCCTTTCGAGGACTGATAGTACACATAGAGACGCCCGATGAAATCTCTTCCGCCTGTCTTGAAGACTTCATTCACGATTTCGTAAGTATTCCACGGATTCATCGTAGCAAAAATATGCAATTCATCCACCGACTCCGGCAGTTTTCTAACCTCATTTAATACCGACTCCACGAACTTCCGGCTATGCACCCGTGTCTTATCTTCCGAAGACCTGCTGATATACAAAGTCTTTCTGACAGCCACTGCTTTCGGAAGCTGCTTCTGTAAATCAATCCGGTATGTATCACTTAGAACTAAATTCATTTCGTAATCTTCTGGTCCCAACTTTCCTTTATAGAAAATTGAAATGTTTGAATTCGGCTCTTCTTCCCTATCGTGCGTTCCCTCCGTGTAGGAATATTGAGTAAACGGACTCTGCAATATGACCTTAAACTGCATAGGAATCGGCACGCGTATCAATTTACACTTTTCCACGCCCAACACATAATAGGCTGCCAAATATTCCCAGTAGGCATGCTCATGCAAGTACTTGAACCCGTTATTGCCATTCAAGGTATAGCCCCTGTTACTTTTTCTTATCCTAAGAATCAGCCAAGCATAAATAATAATCACAATGGCATCGGCAGGTAGTGTTGGAGATAATTCTAAATAATCTGCAAGAACTAAGAGAAGCTCTAACGAGTCCGGTAGCAGCTCCTGATGTGGGCGAGTAGATTCCACCAACCAACTTCCCGGATTACAGTAGAAAGCGAAAGAGAGGAAAAGGGCCAATAATGCAAGGCACAGGAAAGCCTGAAAATACAATTTATTCCAATCCCTGACGGCCCTCATCCACTTCGTATCCATATTCCCTCCATTTGCACATCAAAATCTCTACCTTGATTGCCGTATTTCCTTAGCAGACAAGGATCCCGTCCTGCTCAGCCTTTTCAAAGAAGACATTGAAATTGCTGCAGCGTTTCAGAGAATTCGCCCCGGTTTCTATGAACTCCCAGCTTCCTGTATAATCATTCCCACCCAGGGCAATTTTGGGCGACTTGATAAAATGTACAAGCTGCTGCGGATTCTCTACCAGTATGTCTTCCAGCTGATTGGCCCACGAAACCTTCTCATCCCTTGAAGCATTCGGGACATTGTAGAACACGTGCTCCAGATTCATCGACATGTAGTAGAGCTCATACGGAATTGACCGATAAATCTTCGCGCATGTTCTCAGCCGGTTTACTTTGGCCTGCTTGAGATGGTTCCTATAGATGACACTCCCCGGATTACGGGCCCAGATACCACTCGCCGGGTCATAGTACACGCCTTTCCCGTAATCCGAAAGTTCAGGATTTCCAGTCATATCCAATACCTGCGTATCCGGGATAAAGGCGGCATCTGTATCGATGATCTGCACGACCTTGTAGAAATCCTTCGCCTCAAAATGCTGCCGGCCGGCAAAGTCTCTTACCCTATTTCCCACTTCTTTAACAATATCTGTCGTAGGGATATGAAAATCGGCGGTCAGATCTCCATCCATGATTTCAAACCGGATATCACTTTGACTGAGCAGCCGAGACATAGCCAGGCCCAGAGACGTCTTATCCGTCGCTCCTTCCACCAGGAAGAGCAGTACCTTTAGTCTCGATCTATGTGCCATGCCGGACCCTCCGTCTTATCAACCGGCCGGGTGATCCGCTTCAGCGCATACTCGATAGCCATGTTATTTGTTTTTTCATACAAGGACTCCGGCGTGCCTCCAAGCTGGATATCCCCGTAGTAGACAGACCGCAGGTTATTATTCGGCTTTATATTTTTCAGCCGGATATAACGATTTTGGGGATTGACCGTGGTGAAAACGATCGCTTTCTTTTGCAGCGTTTCTAATGGCCGCAGGTTGTGGGATGTAAAAATCAACTGCCCTTTTCCTGAACTTTCAAAAATAGCCAGAAGTTCTCCCAGAAGATATTCAAAAATCCCTGCATCAAGCTCATCCACCACCAGCGTAATTGACGGATCTGCATAGGCGGCAATAAACATATTCAATATAGCCACGATTTTCTTGATGCCTTCCGATTCATACCGGAGCGGGACTTTGCTATTGCTCCGGATGGATATTGCCTCAAGAGCCATTCCCTCTTTTCCATTCTTCATGACCTGCTCCCCCATGTCCTTCAGCTCCAGCTGCAGGTGAGGAATCAGCTCACCGAGGACAGGATTCATCTTGGCAATGACTTTCTTCAGCGGTTCATACAACTCTTTTGGAAGTACCGTCGGTTTATCCAACCGGAAAAAGACCGCCCCTGCAGCCAACCGTTTATTCTTCTTATTTTCCACGCGGAAATAAAGCGGCAGTCCGGCATTCATATTTATCGGCCCCCATCCCCGCGTATCGATGACGTACAGATACCTCCGTCCATAGGCCTGCAAAGCCTTGAAAATACGGCCCAGCACAGTCCCGCCATTTCCCGCAAGCAGTGGAAACGCATCCGTCGAAAAGAAGAAAGAAGTATACTGCCTCCTCGCAAGCCTCTTTGCTACCAGCAGATTGATCAGCCGGTCATTCTTCTCGCCAATGATTTCCTTCGCCAGTTTTTGTGGAGAAAAGACAATTTCCTTACCCTGGTCCTGTGCAATCAGCCTATGCTTCTTTTCCCACTTCGTGCCATCAAAAGCGGAAACCTTCAATTCCTCCTGGCTGACATAGACCCCGGGTCCCTTTTCGCCATCTTCTGCATTGCCATCCATTTTCTCTTTCGTAAGCATCACCTTATATTCCGTGTAATACATAGTCCCGCTCACAGACAGCTGAAATGCCGCCATCATCCCGGCTTCCTCTTTTCCTTCCGTAATATAGGGTAACGCTTCATCCCGAAGAGAATGACCGTTTAAAATCTTCTTCAGCAGCCCCATGGCATGAACAAAGGTCGTCTTGCCCGATCCATTCTGTCCATAAATGCCCAAAACATCTGCTTTAAAATCTACCGGCTCATTATTATCCCTTGGGGAAATCGTAATCGTGCCATACTCGACATTCTGCAGATTAAAAATATCCACTCTTTTCAATCTGATCCAGTCCATCATTTCTACCACCCACTTCCTTTTTCATAGAGTACCACGATAAAAGAGCTCAGTCAATAAAATCGTAACAAAATGTTACGATTTTATTGACTGAGCTCTTCCAATTTGCTTCTTAGAGAAAGCATCAGTGAAAAAAATTTCACTAAAATATACACAAGCCGAATGGGTAGCTAGTGGCTAGCAGCTGGTAGCCAGGTGAACCCGCTAGCGGCGAAAAAGAAAGAGTCGAGAGTTGAGTTTTGAGAGCCCCGGTCCCGCGTCGAAGCCGCTAGTCGTCAGCCTCCTTCCATCGAGTAGGAGGCGGGCTTCGGCCCGCCGACCTCTCACACCACCGTACGTACCGTTCGGTATACGGCGGTTCTTTAGTTTTCGCATTCCTGCTTATGCAAGTCTGCGATGATGTTGTTGTGTTCAGCAATCCTCACATGGATGGGCACTCCGGCATATCCTTGCTGTTCTGCAGCTGCTTTCTGCCAGTAGTCTTCTTTCTGAAGTTGTCTGCCTTTAAGCCCATGGTTGGTTACTTTCATTGACTAACATCTCCTAAAGTTCGGCCCTTCCCAGATGCCTATGAGCCATCTGGTACTATGGCCTCTGCTGACTTCTCACGGCAAATCTTATTTCAACCACAGCACAGCCCAGTAAATACAGCCTTATTCTGCTGTGTCCGTGAGACCTCCCCAGGTAAGAACGCACTCTTTTTCTCCATATATCCGCCACATGTACTCTGCAGGATTCCGTACAGCTATGGGACTTCAGTTTGTCATGCAACCTTATCCATCCTGCCGTAGCCTTATGTGGTTCTTGTACATCGGACCGGAGATTTGCCTGCACCTTCCTTCAGATTCCACCTCACGATGGACACCCTTGGTGTTCGGCTATGACCTTCCCACTGTCGGGCGGTCTAGGGACTTTCACCCTTAAGAGTGCGCCCATGCTGGGCGCACTCGGAAAGGCGAGGGTCCTGCAGAGGACCCTCGAGTCGGGTCTAAGTGGGCGCCTCTACTGCACAATAAGGTGCCTTCCTTTTGTGACCCGACGGTGGCGCCGCCAGGCGACGGAGGTTAGCTGAGGGGAAACGCCGTAGGCTGATTCCATGCGGCGCCAGCCACTGACAACAGTCCCCTTTCTCAAAGGGGGATGTCTGCGCTAGCAGACAGAGGGATTCTAGTGGGCTTACACACTTAGCATTTTAAATGCTCGATTGGCATAATTCCTACAGAATCCCTCACCCCGGTGGGGAGCTCCCTTTGAAAAAGGGAGCCTGCTGCACAGTCAATTGGAACGTTATTTGTGCAGAGTCATTAGGGGCCCATCTGCGGCTTCGCCGCTACTGGGCATAATACTGCGTCACTTCCCAATTTGTGCGCCGCCACCTTTGCGGCGAAGCCTCAGATGGAATTCTGTTGAAAGCGCCGCAGGCTGGACCTCAACTCTCAAATCTCAAATCTCAAATCTTTCTTTTCCGCCGCAGGCTGTTCAGCTTTCCTGGCCGCTAACAGCTAGCAGCTAAAAGCCCCCATCCGTTCGCACGCCGCTCAGCCACATGCCAATCGGCCCGCAGGGCCTGTCCGCCCAGCTGACAGCTGCCTTGTCTCTAACCACATTAAATACCTGCTGCAACCAAACCGTAAACACGCCAATAAGACCCGGTGTCCGTATACTGCAAGAATTTGTCCAGTGAATCAGGCGCCGGCGTAAGGATGGAAACCGAAGTTTCTCCAAAAGCCGAACTAGTCGTCAAAGAGGCAAAAGCATGAGCCAGTATAAAGTCCTTGGGTCTTATGGTGTTTTTTTGCATTTCATTGTCATGAATCCGGATTACATAACATGGTGCGAGGATCGAGATCGAGAGGAATTGCGGCAGAGCCACTGGCCTGCTCGGTCTCGGTACAGGCCCCACTTCCCTATTCAGCTGAATCGGTGAGAAGCGTTCAGGGTGATATCCATATCCGGCCGGTCTTGGCAGCTGCTTCCCTTTTGCTAGCACTGGGGAATATACTGACCGGCCTTCTATGCTGCAGGTCCCTGATTTACTTCTCTACTATATACATACCGCGAAGTTGCATTTTGTAAACATGAAAATATAAATTTTATCATTAGAATTTTATGAGACGAAATCGTAAACCTTAAGTGTGTAATAGATAGTGGACCTGGAACAGAAAATCCAGCACTATTTGCTATACGTAACAACACCCGCAAAACCGGACCTCCAGCTGTTTGCCCTCACCCCCGGTTCCTTCAACGTACAGCTGGGCTCCCTCAATGATAGTGACTCCCTCTTCTACGGCAGTGGAGAGGAACGAAAGGTCAATGTGCTCTATAAGTCGGGCATCCGCCTTCTTCATATCATGGACTCCCTCCATAAGAAAGAAGATCCCGTCCGGCATCTGGCAGAAGAGAATGATGAAATTCTGGAATCCATCAGGTCCATATATGAGACCATGGACACCGCCAACCTGTCCCTGGATATCAGCTGGAATTACCATCCCATATACGACACCTTCTCCATTTCCCATGAAGAAACAGCCCCCATCGCCAGGGACATAGAAACCTACATGAAGCACCGGCAGGAAACAGAAACAGACCAGCTCCTCACCGGCACCATCACCAGCGTGGACGTGAAGAAATACATCATCCGCCTGCAGAAGAAGGACGGTACCCCATTACCCATTAAATTCCGAAAAGAAGACCTCCCCGTCCTCATGGCCCAGGACGTGAACCCATTATATCCTCAAGAATACAGGATTCACGTACGCTGCGAGACAAAACCCATGAAAAAATGTACATGGCAGTTTAAGTGATTTGAAGAAAACTGAATAGAAAATGCAAAAGTCCGAATAGCTGCGGAGTAATAACTCCATAGCCGTCGGACTTTTTTAGTGGATATGAGGGGATTGCTGAGACAAATGGGATGACGGGTCAAGGTGGACTAAAACAGGTTGCCGGGCTTACAGTTTACAGCTTGCAGCTTACCGCTATCCGCTTACCGCTGACCGAAATCTGGCATAAAATAAAATTCTTATAGTGCCGCCTTATGGGTTCTCATCACAGTTGCAACTCTCGCCTGAAGTTCCACCCCCCACTCAATCGGCCGGGCTTTGAAAAGAATGCGCTTTATTGTGCAGTAAGAGCACCACATCCTTTCAGTGGAACAAGTGGAAATAACTCCACATATCCATTGTACAAAGACATCAGGTGGCTCTCTAGCGCGGATTCAAACAAAAATCGCAGTGGCTCTCTCCAACGGAACGGGTGGCTCTCAGTCGCAGATTGGGTGGCTCTCTGAACGCGGAATACTCACAAAATCTGCAGAACGTCCGGTGCACCTTGGCGAATAAGCAGTACACTTTCCGCGGAAAGGCGGTACTTCTCTTTCTCACAACTCTCCAATACGGGCTAAACAAAAATTACAATGATTCTCGTCACCGGACCTGGGTAGTCCTCGCCACCAAAACAGGAACCCTCTGAGAGGGTAATACTAGCAAAAATATTGTTCATGCTTATTGTAGGTTATGCAAAGTATTTAAAGTATATTTTCACCAACTCATCGTTCAAACCATTTTCAAGATACGCGGCTTTAAGCCGTTCAGCAATATTAGTCTTCAAGGACTGATTTTTCTCTATTTCTTTCAATACATTTACTGGACATAAAGATACCCACTTAGGCTCAAACTTTTCAAAGGCTTTATCATCATTCATATGAAGCAGCCAATACCCAGCATCCAAAGAAATAAGACTGCAAATCCTACTAAGCCGTTCGGTGTTAAGAAACTTACCATCCTTCGCCAGGTAAATGAAGTCATAGATGCAGTTGATTACATCCGTATCCTTTGAACTATGAGAGCCTTTTTCTCGGCTTTTGACGAAGCTTTCTCCCCATTCTTCTAAGTTTTTAAGGCAAATATCTTCAACCTTGCGATCGTTTTCAAATATATTGTTTCTTATACACGTCGCATATATCCGGCATTCTTCTATTTTTCCAGACAATTCACGTTTCCACTTTTGAAACCATAACTGAATTGGTTCTTTGACTTGTTTTGAACAATAGGGATAACAGCTTGCCCAAAAGCTGGCCTTAAACTGATCCTGTAAAGAAGACAAAAGTGACTCTTTAACTTCATTGACATTTGAGTATTCACTTCCACAATCTTGAAGAATAGAGAAAATGGTACCACATATTGCAGTAATAATGGATAGCTCATAATCCCGATTACATTTCGGCAGTATTTGCATTATATTGCTAATAAATCTACAAAGTAACGTGATAATTCCCAATTTCCCTTCGGAAACCTTCTGGTCCTTTACTGCTTGCAAGAAATAATAGGCATGAATACCATTTACCCTTACATCATTAACATTCTGCATATGATGAAACAAAGTTTTTATAACCTTCTTAACCAAGGACTCTGACAAATCAAAATGACTGCAAAGAGCCAAAAGCGAATTAAAATAATGCCTTTGTAAACGTATCTTATCAGGTTCTACTGATAGATTAAACGCCACCGATTCTACATATTTTAATGCATTTTCAGAAATCGGCACATGTTCACAATTACCCAAAATCTTTTGTATCTCATCTGCATCTAAAAAACGAATTGCTAAAAGTACCTCTAAAGGTCGTATTTGCTGTTCATGGATATTAACAATTTGGGGTGCATTAGGATTAATACTGTTTTCTTCCTGCATTTTATCTTTGATCAAGGCTGACTTGATCAGAGCAGCCGCTGACCATTTATACACATTCGTAGCCTCAGCATATTCATAGGCGAGTAAGTGATTTCGTTCCTGATAATTATAAAAAGCTAGAATATCCTCTCTTAACTTTATATAGGCTGGAGTTCCAATATATAAAATAAAAGGAGTATCGGCTTCTTCCTGTACTTTTTTAGAGTTCTTCACTACATCCTGAAGTATATGGTAAACCAGCTGGAAAGAATAAAGTGCTTTCAAAAAATCCTTTCCTTCATTTCCTGATTCCCCATACTCATCTGTTAAATCCGGAATATTTGAGAAAATCTGATCCAAATCGATTCTGTCTGTTTCTCTCTTTATTGCATCTCGATTTATACTTGAAATAGACTGAGCCACCTTCATTGTATATCCAATCGACTGACCAATATAATATTGATTGCATTTAGCAATAAAATACTTTGCATAATTGGGCTGCTTAAAATATCCCGCAGCTGCAGCTTTAGATAAATTATATGCTTTTAAATCCTCTCCAAGGAAATATTCAACATGTGCCTGTCTTAGACATACATCCGGATTCAAAGAAGTCAGGAATTTTCCATCTGCCTCTTTTATGTCCATTAATTTTTTAAAGTTGAAATGGTCAATAGCATCTGCTACAATCTCTTCGTCCACACTATTTTTGCTCTTACGAAATGGAATGAATATCTCTTCTTTTGGACTTACATTAACAAGAAATCCTTTATAGCCGGTTTGGGCAAAAACAGATAAAAGAACTTTACTTTGCTCTATTTCTGCATCGGTTAGTTTTAAACGAAAATCACTGTCATGTGCTTCTTGCTCAAAATGTTGTGCTTTATCTATTTGCTGATACCATTGTGTATTTTGGACTGCCTCTCTACCATAATAATTATTACCCACTAAGCTGTCGGCCATATAGCACAATTGAAAATATTGTACGACAGCAGAGTTTGCACCATTTTCGCTTTTCAGTCCAGCTTTTTCCAAATTCAAATAATCATCACCAACATAAGGTCCGCAAATAACATAACCGTCAGGTTTATCAGAGTCTGAACTTTCGAAAACATTAATTTCAGGATTATCGCTTTTTTCTTTTTCATCATAATCTTGCAAAGAAATTTTTTGAATAGAGAACCCGCATCCTCTTAGCTTTTCTCTAACATCATGTTCATAAGGCTGCTGTACATAATAATATCCTCCAAGTTTCCGGTATACTTCCGTCAGCAGACTCTCACTTTCATTTTGCAAAATCCAATCCAGTGCATTTTCCAGTATTGTTGTCTTATTTACCACGTCTCTATTACATGGAAGCTGCGCAGCATAAATGACACGTATGCCAAAATTTTTAAAATAATCTGCTTCAATAGGATTATATTCTCCTACACTAATCATATAAGCCTGCTGGGAATCCTCCCGCAAAATATCTTTTAGTAATGAAAAAATCTGCTTTACGTCCGGATCACTAAAACTATAACCAATAAACAGAATTGTCTTCGTTCCTGCTAGTGAAACTATATAATTTTTTATCAGCCTGAAGTTCCGCTCAAAATTCAAGTAGTCATCTTCTTTAAGCACAAAATTATCATGTTCAAAATCCCCATGCATCTTAATAAGTTCTTTTCCATGTTTGTAGGGAAGTTCTTTATCAATACTAACGACATGACGAATCTCATTTTCTGCTCGACACGCCTGTTCAATCAAGTGATCATAATTCGTCGTAACAATAGTGTCTGCCTGAAAAGAAATAATCTTATGATGAATTTCCTGCTCCTGCAAATGGATTTTATATTTAAAAATACGGCGCATCAACTCCGTATAATCCTTTTTCCCTCTTTCATTATAATAATACTGCGGAACTTTCAAGGTATCTTCCGAGCCAGGCTGTATATTAAGCTTCGACGCAATCTGAGACACAGCATTATTCCAACTGGGCATACCGGCATCTAATGAAGTCCCAGCCCCCACGAAAAGGACAAGATTATTCTCCACCATAGCTTTACGTATCTGCCGTCGAGATTCAATATAAGAATCAAGTAAAAATGCCGACTTTTCTTTCTTCATACTATGGCTACCTCCTATCAGATATGGCCAGATTTACTTTATACTATCCCATCAGAGAAATCTATCTGTAAACTATATATTGAGAGAAATCATTACGATCATGTAATAGACTACTATTTCAGCTATTATTTCATTATAAAGTATAGAAAAGAAGATTTTCCCACATAGACTTAAAAGGGATAGATCCCTGCTATAGTGCCTTCATAGGCTATTGCCAGGAAGAAGAAGTACATGAGCGCCCCACGTGGAAAGAAGTGAGCTCTTTCATGGCTATATGACAACTCACACGGCTCTCAGAAGCAAGAGCCGCCTCATTTGCCCGTCTTGCAGCGTCCAGTATGCAGCTCATGGGCACTGGCCCAGTGGCGTCCTTTTCATTGCACTCCACTTCCACGTCCCGTTCCGGTTCCTTCACCGAAATGAACTGGACCAGCCTATTCTCCTGTCCCCGCTGGTGCTCCTGAGTAAGGGAATGCATGTCCGTGACTTAAAAATAGTGAATAAGTCGGAGCGCTCCAAGCGACTTCGCATCCAGTAAGTCTCTTCACTATCTTCCTAACTCTCAGTTGCGAATTAGATGGCTCTGAAGCTAAGTAACAATAAAGTCTATAGAATCTCCGTCCGATACATTGCAACATATAAGTGGTACACTTTCCGCGAGTAGGCCGTTCACCCAAGGTTGAATATTCACTTAAACCAAGTCACAATCCCCAAGTACCTAAAATGGAGTACGCCTCTTTATTTTTAGTTCAATGTTCCCCATATAGGAAAATATTATGTATTCCTTTCAATGTAATTTCCCCAGCCTTCAGCCTCTGGTAGTAACCCATGTAGTCCACAACTGGAACATTTATCACAATCTTTCCGGGAAAATCGTACTCTTTCTCGAGCCCTGCCAAGGTCTTGTTAACCTGCTGCACGATGTAGTCAATCATCTTTCGTTTCATTATTCGGAAGTGGCAGGTACGCCAAATCAGGTGAAAATCACTCATCAGCTTAGAACGATCCACAGGATATCCTACATAGAAAATATCTTTCGTCGCTTGTATTATCGTCATTTCCCGATTCCGGACCTTCTCATTGAAGTTATACCCGGGCTTTGGGTGCTGTACGTTTTCCATCTCGTCACTAATCTGAGGAAGTCCGCGAATCTTTTTGAAAGCCGCTGTAAAGAGGTCTTTCGGCAGCCCGGCGCCTTCCAACGATAGCGGCACGAGGCAATGGGCGTCTACTTTGAAATCGACCGGCTTACCTTCCCATGTAATAGAGGTAAATTCTGTCTCTTCCATTCCCTCCTCCTTCAACTGGGCATGCAGGAGGAGAAACCGGACACTGCAGACGTTATTTCCTTCATCAAGCCCCAATCGGATTTCCAGCCAGGCGCGACCGTGGAAAACGAGGGCTCGGACAGTTTCGCGGATGATATTGCCAAAAGTATAGTTGAAATCTTCCCCACCATGCATATATAATTGGCACAGTTTACGTGATTCCGTTTCATCCGTTTGTTCTTCACAGCCCTTGATGGAGAAGAGGTCTCCCTTCACTCTTAGTGCCCGTAAGCTGAGTGGCTCGCTGAGATCATCTACGATTCCCCGGATAAGATTACTGTTTTCATCAAAGGGCCCTTCGTAAGCCAGTTTTTCCAATACGGTAGGCTCTCCCAAGAGATAAATATCCGGCAATTCCGGTATTTCTTTCACCATTTTCGACCTGTTCATCACTCATCCACCTCCCATCGTCTATGGCTCTTGTACTGTTTCTCCGCCGGCACTGCTTTATTCAAGACTGTAATAGGATAAAGTTCATCGACAGCATCCACATCAATCAGGCAGCGCCCACTCATCACTTGGATGCAGTTCTCCAGCACCGGATTCCTTTTTCTTTTTTCCGCTTTTCCCAAAAGAGGAAACGCATGGCGGTGAAGAATTTCTTCAAATACGGGCAATCTCCCTATGGCCTTATCCATTTTCTGCCTCCAGTCAAAGCGTATTTCATCACCATCCGTAAGCCTGCCTGAGTCATTTTTCCAAAAAACAAAATGCAGCAGCAGCTCCCTATCCATCTCCGGCGCACCGGCAGCTTCAACGGTTTCTCTCCACCGTTTATCTCCTACTGCTTCGCTCCAAAGCAGTGCATAGCCACTAATGGCAATAAAATTAATAATGGGCCGGTTCACCTGGTCCATTACCCATAATGGATTCCGGTCTTTCGTCTCAATTGTATGCACAATAAACCAGGCATAAGAAGTGACGATTTCCTTATAAGTAGCATAGGCCTTGGTAAAACTTGAAAAATCATTTTCAGCAATGCACTCTATAAGCCACTCATCCTCCATGCCCACAAGTCCCCCAAGAAGAGTCGTATCCTTTTGCAGCCACCAGGTATATTTATCACGATCCTCCAACAGATGCTGGAGAATAGGCAGCCGCATTTCTGCGATTTCACCTGCCAGCACTTTCCACTGATGGCTATAATCCAACTTCTTTTCCATCCATGGATAGGTCACCTCATCCTTGCAATATGTCCGACATTGTATCTTTGCCTGGTCAATTTCCATTTCGAGCAGCTTACATTTGCTGTGATATTCCCGCATACGGAGAAGAAGGTAAGCTGCCGCCACATATTCATTCCGCCTATAGACGGCATCCAGCATTTGCTTCATCCGTTGCGGCTCTACAACACAGGCATCCGCCTTGATCGCATCCAACTTTTCAAAGATTGTCTTTGCATGATACTGCCTGATAAACCAATCCGGCGTTAGTGTCTCTCCAGTCACTATCATTTCATTATTGATTTGATCTAGAAAAAATCTGCACTCCTCCACATTAGAAAATGGCGCCTTCCGGAAATCCACTTTTCTGAAATCCTTGCATGATGACACATAGGAGACAATGGCATCCACATCCATTTTCTCAATACTCTTCCGTACCCCGAGCACATAGGATACATATAGAAACCCGATATTCTCCGTCGTCACGATTATAGACTCGCTCTTTTCCGTTAGCCCCCAGACTGTAATCCATTCCTTTTGGATATCATAAATCCTATCTGCCACGAAACTGCACGATGACAATGGAGCCCCGACTGCCAGATAATTTCCTAAAAATTTGAAATACTCCTTTCGGTAAGTCCAATTATCGTTTTGCGATAACCGCGGAATCCCCCTGCCATTGATAGTATGAATCCACTGCTCTAGAAAATAATAATTTTTCTCTCTTTGGTCCCAAGCCACACCACCAAGCTGCACCGCGATCTTTTTCTGATATCCCGGTAATTCATACCACTCCGGCTTCACCTGCCTCTGTGGGAACCAGACCGAATCATAAGGAATTCTCTCCTTGATTGTCATATAGTGCCATACCAGCACAACATTGCTGCACATGAAAACAAGAAGTGACGCTTCCGAGAAATCTCCTGATGAAATGGCATTTTTCTCCATTATGTCCATGACCCGCAGACTCCTTGCTACAGCCCCACGGATATTTGCTATGCCCTCTCCCTCAGCCAGTGAGGTTCCATTTTCTATCAAATACAGAGAATGAAAAATATCCTCATACTCCCGCTTCAATAGCTTGAATGCATCCGTCAACGCCAACGACTTCTGCCCCAGCTCTCCAAAAACTAAGATAATCAAAACAGTAAAAAAGCCCCAGAAACCCGTAAGCAGGTACGAAGTCTCTGGCACTTTCCATAGATGATAAATGAAGCAGAACGAATAAACGATATAGTACAAGACCACACGCACCCCGGCGCCGGTAATGAAACTATTCATAAAGAGATCGAAAACCTCATTCGGCGCACGGGAATACCGGGCTGAAAAAACAGCGGCGATATTCGAGCAATATAACGCTAGAAATACCCCGGCCACGCTGATGCCTGCCGCAACTATAGCGATGAAATCACTTGCCTTGATATCAAGCGCCCAGCCCAAAAGACCATTTGCCCACTCCAGCCCATACAGGATTCCAACCGAAACGCCCAGGGCAATCAGCGCAGAAATAAATACATGCTTCAATAATTCCCAATACGACTTCCCATGCTGAAGCCATAAGAAACCATGAAATGCCTTCCCCTTGACCCCGTTTGCCTTCTGCCGGAATATATACCTGTGCTTCTGCCAATCCATCTTGAAGTGGTAAACTAAAATTGGACACAGAGGGGGTAATCTTTAGACATACAGTGT
>ERZ1023892.192-NODE-192-length-18268-cov-40.144457_pt1 | contig 18268 bp, 14 predicted proteins | sample MGYA00380397_ERZ1023892 | MGnify/ENA primary metagenome ERZ1023892 (study PRJEB33179, sample SAMN07448999) | human gut metagenome | biome: Human-gut; feature: Human associated habitat; material: Faeces | host: Homo sapiens | place: India: Bhopal | collected... | reverse complement strand
CAAACTTAAGCCCCTTAAGAACCTTCGGCCCAGCGGGCCGTCAACCCTCAAGCCCGTCAGGGCTTGTCCATAGGGCGTCAACCTTCGGGAATACAGTTTCCCGCCGCCAATGCCACACGCCCCCAAACGCCGCAAAAGGCAGAGCTCCCATGAGCCCTGCCTTTTTCTCCACTCCGAAAGAACATGCAGGGCTTCTGATTACAATTCCCTTCCCACAATAGGAGCCAGCTGTTTCAGCCGTCCCATGAGGTCATCAAAAGTCTCTGGCGTAATGGACTCCGCTCCATCACACCATGCATGTTCCGGATCATTATGAACTTCACACATAATACCATCAGCCCCGGCAGCAATGGCCGCCATGGCCATGGCCGGTACCATCTCCCGATGGCCCGTAGCATGGCTGGGATCTACGATAATGGGCAGATGGCTTCTTTCCTTCACCACTTCCACCGCTGACAGATCCAGCGTATTTCTGGTGGCTTTCTCAAAGGTGCGGATGCCCCGTTCGCAGAGAATCACATTGTGATTTCCTTCGGACATAATGTACTCCGCACTCATGAGCCATTCCTCAATGGTGGCGGACATGCCCCGTTTCAGAAGCACCGGCACATTCAGACGGCCCACCGCCTTCAAAAGGTCAAAATTCTGCATATTTCTGGCGCCGATCTGGATGATATCCACGCCCTTTTCCAGGAACATACCGATTTTATCAGCACTCATCAGCTCCGTCACCACCGGCATATTTTCCTTATGGGCAGCGGAAATGAGAAGATCCAGACCCTTTTCCCCCAATCCCTGGAAAGAGTAAGGCGAAGTCCTTGGCTTGAAAGCGCCGCCGCGAAGGATAGCTGCCCCCGACGCCTTCACTGCTTTCGCAATGCCACCGATCTGCTCAGGCGTTTCAATAGAGCAGGGACCGGCCATGACCACCAGCTTCTTCCCGCCGATTTTGATGCCCTTCACATCCACCACCGTATCGGCCGGATGGAAAGCCCGACTGGCCCGTTTGTAAGGCTCCTGCACCCGCATCACCTTATCCACCCAGGGATTGCTGAGGAAATCCCTTTCATCCAGGGCAGACGTATCCCCCACCAGCCCCAGCACCACCTTGCTGGAACCCTTACTGCGGTCCACCTGGAAACCCCGGTCCCTCATTTCCTGTTCCAGCTGCTCAATCACTGTAAGCGGTGCGTTCTGTTTCATTACAATAATCATGATGTTCCTCCTCTGCCTTCTCCAAGGCACCTTCAATTCTCCGGGACCCATGTCCCCTCTCTTCTAACTCCTATCCTTCTATCCTTCGTAAAAGAAAAGGACAGGCTCTGATGAGTCTGTCCTTTCATTCTGGAAATATCTTATCTGGAAAGGGAACGGGACTCATCACGGGCGCAGCAAAAGTAACCGAAGCCATAATAATAGCTCCAGCCAAAGACATCATATGCCATTCCTGCGTTCATGGAAGCCAGTCTCATCATTCCCTCTCCTTTCGTTAGAAGTTAGCTTAGTATAGGCTCACAAAGCCCCTTTTGTCAAGAGGCAATGGGCCTCGGGATGCAGAAGAAAGGAGGCAGAAGCCGCCAAAGGTTCTGCCTCCTTTTTGAAAACCTATCCAGAGGAGTATGAGTTCCCCTTTGAATCGCCATCAAGAATCGCAGCGCTCTCAAACATATCCTGTTTACTTAGCCAGCTCCGGAAACAGTTCTTCCAGTTTCATAGCAAGGGTCCCTTTCTCTGCATAAGCCAGAGAGTCGCAGGGACGGATGTGATGTTCCTTGATGGAAATCGTATCGCTGAAGCCAAGGATGTAGTTCTTGCAGATACGGTAAATGATTTCCGTAGGTGCCAGTCCGTAGACCTGCTTAGCAAAGATGTGGTTCAACCGTTTTTCTTTATCCGGATAGAGCTGTCTCATGCGCGGACTGTTGTAGAGCCGTTTCACGATTTCCGTGATAAACATACCGGACTTCATGTAGAGGTCAGCGAAGGTTTTTGTGTCATCGTCGAAGCAGCCTGGATTTTCTTTTTCCAGCAGGTCCACCATGTGCTTCACCACTTTTTTCGGCGTGAAAATCAGATTCGTTCTCTGTGCCGGAATGTAGTTGAAAATATCCTCTGTATTCTTATCATCGAAGTAATTGGCCAGCTGTTTTTTCTTGTTCATGAATTCCTTCACAGAATCATTGAAAACCACTTCATCGAAAAGGTGTCCTTCATAATGCTTCTCTTCTCCGGTCTCTTCATCCACATAGTCCATGCCATCTCTGAGCTTACGGAAATCATCCAATGTTATACATTTGCCATCATTGATATTCCTTGTGACATCCTGGAAAACAGCATCCGGTACCATGGTATCAAAATTAGCCAGAGTGGTATTTTCATCGCCAAAGGCCATGAGGAAAGCAGGAATGGTACGTGAAAAGCCTCTGAGTTTATCTTTCATACCGTCTTCAAAAGATTTTTTATTCTTTTCCCGCTTGTCCGTTTCGATCTGCTCCACAACTTTTTGACCTGCATTGCGTACCGCCTCGGTCAAACCGCTTTCAATATCTTCTTTGAACTGCTTATTCAGGGCCTCTACTTTTTTCTCATAGTCCTTATGGATTCGCTGTTCGTCTTTCTCAGTTTTCGCAGTTTTCAGGTTCTCATCCCGTTTATCCTTCGCCCGATTTGTTTCAATGCGCAGGTTGTCCGCCGCCTTGTTAATCACCGTGTCGGCAGTAATATTGATGGTTCTTTCCAGCTTGTTACGGCTGCTTTTTGTGAAATCGCTCTGATAGTTTTCCTTTGCCTTGTCAAGAATTTTTGTGGTAGTCTCATGGGCAATATCCTTAAATTTGTCGGTTATTTCTTTCGCTTCACGACTTTCAGGGCTGTCAGCATGGGCAATCACATCGGCATCTGCCGCCTGGACCGCATCCATAATGCTGCTTTCTGCTTCCTTGAAAATCTTGTCACCAAATAAATCAGTGGACTTACCAATGATATTCTCCTGGGGGATAGACACGTTGCCGTCTTCGTCAATATCCAACCGATTTCCAGTATTTTCATCCAGATTGGGAATGGGCTTCGGTTCCTTGAAAGTCTCCAAACTGTTAATAATATCGATAACCTGCTGGGGCGCATGGAAAATATTGCTTACATTCTGGAAAAGGAAATTGGACATAAAGCCCCGCCGTACCACTTCCTGGGATTTGATTTTCCTTGGAATGGACAGCACCTTGGCCGCATCCAGTGCAATCATTTCCCCATTCTCATCTTCACCGATGACAGGGAAGAAATTGAGCAGTTCTCTGATATTCTTTTTCCTTGTTTCCACATCCCCATGACCGCCTGCCGTTCCTTCATAAAGGTCATTGGCAATCTTGTCAAAGGCAATGAGCGTGCGGGCCGGGTCGAAATCGAAGATATAGGCATTCTGCTTCCGGAACCATTCATGGCCGTTGCTGATGCGGCATGGATTCTGGGCACGAAATGCAGCCTGCATATAGAGAGCTTCACTCTTGATACTGGAAAGCATGAGTACCGCCGTCCACTCAGGAATAGTAACGCCGGTAGTCAGCTGTCCTACGGAAAGGGTAATTGTCTTATCATGATGGGCAATGGCATCTTTTACCCGTTCCAATGCGCTCGCTGTTATTCGTTCATTGTCCTCTTCAGATCGGCCATCTCCTGCAGCCAGGATGATTTCATAGCTTCCGTTACCGAAAACAGGATGATTTTCCAGTTTTCTCTGCAGTGCCTTAGCTGAAGAAACACGATTCAGAAGCCACAAAGTATGACGCAGCTCTCCGCGAAGTTCCGGCGTGGAGAAAGGATACTTCTTCCCTGTTACAAGAGAATTCAGAAATTGGTTTACTGCTTCATCATGGATAAAACGGCCCTGTTCATTGGTGGCAAAAAATTCGTTCAGGTCGAAGGCATACTCTGTCGTCTCCCCGTCGATTTCCACACCCTTGCTTACTTCCTCAGTCAGCATTTCAGACATCTGGTAGGTATACATATTCAACCTTGGCAGATTGGCATAGGGGTTTTCACTGCCATCATCAGACTTCCATTCCGCCTTGGCCTTCTGTTCATCGGCATAGGTCCAGTTATAAATGGCATCATCGGTAAACTCACCCTGAGCCAGGGCCTTGAAGGGCGTACCGGACAGATGGAGCGTATACTTCCGGTGAATATGCTCGAAGGCTACATCGGTCTTATAGGTGTCCACCCCTTCATGGGCTTCATCAATCACCAGAATATCCCAGGGAATATCTGCCACTTCCTGCAGCTTATCATAGGGACCGCCAAAGGCCTTGGCCCCCTTCAGGTCCTGCAGAGAAACAAATTCGATGCATTTCGTATTATCATCAATAGAGTGATAATATTCATCTCTGGTAAGTACTCCCGGCTTTTTCTTTAGTACGCTGACTTCTGAAACAAATCGGTAGCCTGACTCTTTTCCCAGGAACTTGCAGTAATCCTCAAACCAGGAGTCCGCAATGGCAGGACGATTCGTTACCACCAGTATATTGATGAATCCCATGGATTTGCATAAATCATAGACTGTCAGGGTCTTGCCAAAGCGGGGCTTACAGTTGAAAAGGAAACTGCCTCCTTCATGGTGTAGAAAATAATTTCTTGCCTTTTCCACCGCTTCCCTCTGTTCCCGCCTGAGGCTGTAGGGCACCACATGGGCCAGGGAAGGTTTTACCCCCTGGTTCTCCCGAAAATCTTCCAGCAGCCTTTTCGCCCGCGCAGGAGAAATATGGAACCACTCCGGCTTTCTCGTATCTCCGGGCAGCGGCTTCATCCGTTCGATACCGCAGGATGCCAGGTACTGGTGGAAATCGGTGTCGTGAAAAGCATCCCCCGTCACTTCATACACCGCATTCTTTGTCCATTCCAGTTTTACATGGATATTGGCCGTCTGGGTCTGCTGCTTCACCCGGGACGTGGAATCCTGTTCCGACTCCCCGATTTTGCACCACCCGTCATGGTAAGTGACACCGGGCGTGGTGTAGCAGTAAATAATAGGAACTACCTTTTTGAAAGAATTGATTTGAGGAGAAAGCATACTACTTCATCTCCTTTACATGGGATTCAATGAATTCAATTTCATCTGGGGAAAGGCCATATTTTTTATAGAGCTGGAGGTCAATTTCATGGATGGACTTAGACCAGTCAATATCAGATTCAGTGGAAAAGTTTTGTATTGGAACATATTCCCAGACTGATTTTGCAGTATGTTGAGTTGCTTTTTTTACACCAAGCATCGCTCTACAAAATTTAGTTTTAATATATTTTATCGTATTCAAGGCTTCAATTTGGTTATGAAAAAAGCCAATACTAATAAATGTATCCGTTGCTCCCTCTCCAGGTTTTGATAACGAAGGTTCAACTAATGTTTCCCCAAAATCTCCTGTATTATTCGCCTCAGAGATTAATACATTGTAAGTTTTAACATATTCATTATCTAAAAGATATTTTTTACTCAGAAATTTGTACGTGCGTTTATTATTTTCTCGTCCTACAATCTTTATGGAATCACTCTCAGCTGGGCTATCCAAAAATGCTTCAGGGACTTTCTGAAATATATTGGAGACAATCATATTACCTGTCCCTTTTCCCAATTTTTCAGACGCTTCAGGAAAACTCTTAAAAAATGTATCGCTTAATCGATAGCATCCTCTTGCCGATACTATTTCAGACATAGATTGGATACCTTTCTTTCGCACATCTGTCAAAATATTATTTAAATTTTCTGACTTTGTAAAAACGCCTACAGGTGTGTATTCTGCTTTTTCATTATGGTAAGTAATTGCAACACCGCCCTTGATATCAGTATTTGGGAATACTTTGGCTGCATCATCAATGTATTTTAAAACTTTAAAATGATTATCAGTTAACATTTTCTTATTCCATGCTTTGGGAGTCTGTCCAGCATCAAATAAAAAACGTGCAGGCGTAATAAGTTCAACTTTGGAAGCCACCGAAAACGAAGCATCCATGAATTCATTATAAATAGGACGTTTTCTTGTTGATTCTGCTGTATTTTCCTGATATGGGGGATTCCCTATAGCAAAGTCAAAAAACTTCTTTTTACCCATAATTTATCTCTCCTCCTCAAATAATGGAGCTTAATTTCATACCTTCAAAGGCCCAGTACTGTGATCCCTGGTAGGCGCCAGATTTGTTTCCCATCCCCATGCGCCTGAGAAGCTCTCTGGTTAAAGGAGACAGCCTCCAGCGTTTGCCTTCAAACTCTACTTCCTTATCCGATACGACCTTTGCGGTAATAGAAGGATTTGGATAGAAGTTGATAGTTTCCCCAATGAGCTGCAGTTCCAGAAATGAAAGTCCTCTGGTTTCCTTGATATTATAATTATTGGTTCGTCTCATTTCTTCCGGGATAGGGATAACTTCCGTTAAAAGGTAGTTAATAATCCATTTGGCCCGGTTGGTTATAGAGGCTTTATTCCATTTCTTTCGATTTGTAATATCGGTCCTTGCTATCTGCAGTCCTGCATTATTCTCATAGACCTGTTTTTTAGTGGAAAAAGGCTTATTTCCCAGTTCCTGGTTATGACGAATAAGTGTTAGATTTCCAATGGTATTCACATATTCCTGATGAACGGCTTCATAGTCCGGTCCCAGTTCCTCTTTCCATGCCTGATTCAGGGTCTGGGGCATAATATGTTCAATCTGGATTTTCTCGTCCCCCGGACGATTCTTTGTCAATTTTTCTTCAATCAAAGAAAGTATGAAACGGCAGGACTGTAAATTATAGAAATTTGCACTTTCCAGATATCTTCCCAGCTCGATATCGTTTGGCAGCCTTAACCGGTTCTCTTGATGAGCCAGAATATCAAGCATGGCCTTTTCTTTATCAGGCGCAGTTTCTAACTGGTCCAAATAGCTCACATATAAAGGGAACGATTTATTTTCCGCCTGCACCAGCCCAAGGATACGTCGTCTGATAATATAAGTCTTAAATACGTGGAGAATAGCGGCAATATCCTCATCAGTAAATGCGCCTTCTCTCCAGGCATCCAGCAGGGCCAGCAGGAAGGAATAGGCAGTGGTCACACGCAGGAACTGGATATCCTTTAATTCATAATCAATGCTTGGGTGTCCTGTTCTACCTTCCGGCAGGAGGCAGGCATACAACGAAGCACAGCTGGATAATTTCTTCATGACTGTTTCCGCTTCCAAGCCGCTGAAGATTTCCTTGAAAATTCTGTACAGTTCTTTATAGTTGGCTTCTGTTGCTTTCTTATAAGAGGTTTTGTAATGCCACTGCATAAAGTCCCGGATATAATTAGATACCTGGCCCGGTAAAGTTTGTTCAATATGGAGCCAGTACTCTTTGTAAAGTGTTTCCTGCTTTTTTCCATCGAGGCCCAGCAGAAGGTAGTTTCTGACCAGATCCGCCAAAGACAAGGGCTTTCCCAGGGAGTTCATGGATTCAAATACTTCCTGAGGATTTTCCCATTCATTCCGATCTGGCTCCAGCTCTATGGAAATGACGCTGAATTTATTTAATCCCAGCTCAATCAAGCGGGTAGGGTCTCCTTCACTCTGTCCAAACTGGGTGAGGCGGGAAATAAAGTATCTGTAATTTTTATATATAATAGTTGTTCTTTCTTTTTCTGTCAGCGGATTTTGAAGAATCAGGTGGACATAGACTGACCAGTCTGTCTCAACCTGCTTTAATTTGATTTTGTATTCATTGTCTTCATCCTTGGCATTGGTATTTCTCAGATATTTGTTATTGATGAAATCTTTCAAGGCCTCATCAGCAGCTATATCCCTTACAGCACACAGGAACAGCATGGTGGTGGTAATTCTCTGCTGACCATCAATGAGGACCAATTCCTTTGTCTGTCCAAAGGGCCTTTCCGTCTGAAAATAGGTAATGGAACCGAAGAAATGCTCTGTCCTATGCCCATGAGAATTCTTTTTGTAGGTCTTAACCACATCGTCAAAAAATGCTTCGCACTGCTCCGTGGTCCATTCATAATTTCTCTGGTACGGCGGCACGAAAAAAGTCACATCATTGTTCGAAAGCATATCCAGTAACTTCATTTCACTCGGAACCATAATTATCTCTCCTTTAACTGGTGATATTCAATAGAGCTGCCATCTCGCCAGTCCTGAATCCTACAGTATGGTGCTTCATCCGTTTCTATTTCATCACTGCCCATATCAAACAAGCTGGGCTCATACATTTCTCCCGGTGGCATACCAAGAGGGACGGTATCCTGAAAGCCATCCATCTGCCAGATGTTCCATGCAATTTTATTGGCTATTTTTTTCAGAAGTCTAATGTCCGGCTCTTTATTCCACCGTTCCTCATAGTAGTCAACAAAAGTCAGTAAAAGATTGATACGGGCAATGAGTAGGCTGTCCCCCTGATATTCAAAGCCATAGGAGGCTTCAAAGGCCCGAATGGCCCATTTCAGCCAGTCATCGCAGGTGTCTGTATTTTCGTTCACAATGCGGAGTTTCCGATCCAGCAGACCGATTCTTCTCTTCGGCGGCTCAATCATGCGCCCCGTGGCCGCATCATAGCGGGATACCAGGAAGGGCCCTTCCCCGCAGGTGATTTCCAGACGCCTTGAGTCTACATACTGCTTCCATGTCCTGCCTTCGGGCATTTCTACTTTTCCCTGTACTACGTCCCAGGTGTGATCACTGTTTTCAATGTTAAAAACATTCTTTCTTCCAAACCAGCTTTCATCGCAGTAGTTATTCATGCGATTGCAGAGCCAGGCGGGCGTGAAAACTTCCGCTTTTTTCCGTGTCCTGTCCTGCTGGTCTTCCTGCGTCTTTTCTATGCGGGGCTTGATAAGGCTCGGAAAATTCATAAGCCTGGACGCTTTGATTTCCTGCTTATCCAAGAATCCATCGCCATTTTCCGCATAGGCATCGGTGGCCCATATGATGTTTCTTTTCGTGGTTTTATCCTGCAAAAGAATGGGAAGTACAGCCCGAAGCGGATAAAAAGTAAAATCAATCAGTGTAGACAAAGCAATCTCCTGTCGCAAAAAATATGAAAAGGCTTATTCAAATTTATTATACTACGTGATACAGGTAATGCCCATTAAATAGGGCCAGTCATAGAAAACTCTCTGTTTCTCTTCCTTATATTCCATTATACTCTCCACGCACGACAGGTTCTGTCTCATTTGATCCCTCCTGCATAATAGCTGAAAAAATAATATATAAAAGAAAGGGGAGCTGGAACCTTCATCCGTTTTGTATGAAAGCCAGTCCCTCTTTCTTTGTTTCTCTCCATCCGCATTATATCGAATCACCATACACTTTTCCCACAGAAAATCGAAAGCTGCCAAAGCCCTCGAACGCACAAAAACTTCCTGAAATCTCCGGATGTCCCAGGCAGGCACCGAAGGATACCTGGTTTTCCGAAATTTCAGGAAGTTTTTCGATTGATTTCTTATATTTTTCAGCCGGCTGAGTAGAGAAGCGGACATTCCGATGCCCGGTCACCCCGCTTTCCATGGTTGCGCGCTGGCGGGATCTGGCGGCCGGGGATGGGCTCCCCTCGCCTCTCTGTCCATATAGTCCAAAGGGATGCGGGTTCCTCTCATGACCTGTTCCACAGGCCGGCCGCTTTCATCTGGAGGCGCACTTTGTCTTCGGGTATGGAGAAATCGCTGCCGAAGAGTTCGTGGGTCACATATCGGGGTTCTACACAGTCCACGATGTCCCTGGCGGCGCTGGTGGTGAAGGGGCGGTGCTGGTCTATGGAGATAATGTGGCGGCTGATGATGTCCGGTGTCACCGAGGCGGGAATGGTGCCGGGGAGGCTTCTCTGATAGGCGCCAGAGAGGGAGCAGCTGAGGTGGATACCCAGGATGAGGGATTTCATGGAGCCCAGGCGGTTCACCACGCCTTTCACATAGCGGGCTCCATCTTCTTCTGTGGCAAGGCAGGGGTTCGTATTCATCAGGTGTCCCGTATCCAGCATGATGCCGATGTTCTTTCCGGGAAGGAGGGAGAAGAAATAGTCCACTTCTTCCGGCTCCAGGGTGTAAAGACCGGGCCAGAAGATGTTTTCAAAAAGTACTGTCACCGACGGCGGCACTTCTTCCGCCACGGCGCTATACACTTCGGCCGCCGCTTTCAGCACGTCATGGCTGCTGTAGCGGAAGCGGCGGGTCCAGATTTCGTCCAGGGAGCAGTGGGCCACGTGCCATACCAGGTATTCCGGTTTTTCCGCCAGGGCGGCGCGGATATTCCTGCGGATTTTCTCTATCCAATCTTCCACCGTGGTGCCGCCGAAGGTGTCTATCAGGGACTGCTTCGTAGGGAAATCTTTTTCGTAGAACTCCTTTTTCCCCAGGTAGAAATCCATCCAGTCCGGCCAATAGGCCAGATGGCAGCCCAGGGTAATCCTGTCCGCCGGATGGAGTGCGGGCTCCGTGCCGTATATGAGGTTTTCTATGCCATCCAGATGGAGTTTCCTCAGGGTCTTTTCTATGTCTTCTTCCCTGTCATAGGGCATCATGTAATGGCTCACTGACTGTTTCATGCTCTGCCTCCTGATGATCCGATTTCCTTTATTACTATAACACTTGGGATTTAAGGGATGTAAGAGGTGACCAGAACAAAAACATCGGCGAAGCTGCCCGTTCCGACGGGAAAACGGGGAACTTTCGCCCCCTATCGTCCCCTCTCTCCCATGATGTATAATATAGGTAAGTTAAGAGTATTTGAAAGAGGTGCTTCGGATATGGATAAAATTCATATTAACCTTGGTAAGGATTCTTACGACATCCTCATTGATACAGGGCTGGTGCGCAAGGCAGGGCCTGCTATCCGGGATCTGACGGGCGCAGAGAAGGCGGCCATTATTACGGAGGACGGCATTGATAAGCTTTACGGCATGAGTCTGGTGAAGTCTCTGGAGGAGGCGGGAGTCCGCACCCAGATGATCGTAGTGCCTTCCAGTGAAAAGTCCCGGACGCTGCAAGTGGTGCGCCGGGTGTATGGGGCTCTGGTGGATTTCGGCCTGGGTTCCAGCGATACTTTAATTGCCCTGGGCGGACGCGTGGTGGGCGATATCACCGGCTTTACGGCGGCCACCTACCACCGGGGGATTTCCTATGTCCAGTTCCCCACGTCCGTGCTCTCCCAGATCGGCAGTTCCATCGGCGGCAAGGTGACCCTGGATCTGGATATCCCGGCAGGGAAGAATGTGGTGGGCACTTTCTACCAGCCCAAGGCGGTATTCGTTGACCCGGGCATGGCAAAAACCCTGCCCCGCCGTTATTTCCACAACGGTCTGGGGGAAGCGGTGAAGCTGGGCTGCGTGGCGGACAAGGCGCTGTTTGAGCTCTTTGAGCAGGTGTCGTCGGACATGGATATTTACCGGGTGCTTCCGGAAATCATCCGCCGCTGCTGTGCCATCAAGGCTCATTATGTGGAAATCGATCCTTTCTCCAAGGGAGAGCGGCGCATCCTCGATTTCGGCCACACCATCGGCGGTGCCATCGAACGGTGCCTTCGGTATAATGATGCGGAAATCACCCACGGCGAGGCCACAGCCATCGGTATGTACCTCATTACCCGCCGTTCGGAGCTGGAGGGCCTCACCAAACGGGGCACCACGTCCCGGCTGGAGTATGTGCTGAAGTCCCTGTCCCTGCCTGTCAGCACCACGGTGCCCTATGATATCCTCTATGAGGCTGTGAAGCATGACAAGAAAATCAAGGGCGATGTGATCCAGATCACCCTGATTAAGGAAATCGGAAAAGGGTTCCTCTATACCCTTCCGGTAAAGGAAATCGGACAGTTCCTGAAGAGCTGACGAATTCTGCGCCCCCTGCGGCTTTGCTTTTGGACACACCTGCGGTGTGAAGGTTCTTAAGATGGATGGGCCTTCGGCCCAAGGGTTCGTAAGTTTGACGGGCCGTTGGCCCGAGGGTTGTGGTAGCGGCTTCGCCGCAGTTTTATAAAAAAGGGGCGCGGCTGACGCCGCGAGTTGTGTAGAAGGGTTGCGAAGGGAAAGGTTCTTAGGATTGACCGGCCTGACGGCCGGAGGGTTCGTAAGTTTGACGGCCCTTCGGGCCGAGGGTTGTGGATTGCCCTTACGGGCAATGCTTATAAAGTCAGCGTTACGGATTCACCTTTCAGTGTCATATGACATGATAGGCATTCTGCGGATTGGCTCGCTGCGCGGCTCCCCCTTATCCGGCTGCGCCGGACTTTCCCCCATCCGGGGGACAGAATAAATCGCTCTATGCTTTCCTGCAGAGACATGGCTCCATTGCTAAGCACCCATAGTGCCCCCGCTTGCGGGGGTGGCAAAGGAACTGGATTCATAGGGGAGCCCCGCGACCCGCGAATCCAGTCACATGCTTCCCACCGGGCAAGGTGGTGGCGCCAGCCACCAAAGGGGGGCGCATTTCCTCGGGCGAAAGCCCGGTTGTAAAGGTTTTATTATAAGAGGGCGCCTTCTATAAATTTAGAGGCGCCACCACAACCCTCGCGCCGGAGGCGCGTCAAACCTAAGAACCCTCGGGGCGATAGCCCCGTCAAACTTTAGAACCCTCAAGCCCCACTGGGGCTTGTCCATAAGGCATGTCAACCTTCGGGAATACAGCTTCCCGCCGATTCTTCACATTTATGCATATCAAAAAACCGGCACATTATGTGTCGGTTTTTTGATTGCCTCTTTGATTGTCCTTATTTCAGAACGGAGGGCAGCCAGGTGGCAATGCCGGGGACGAAGCAGAGGAGGGCGATTTCCAGGACCATAATCACTGCAAAAGGCGCGGCCCCTACGATGATGTCCTGAATGGAGCTGTCCTCGCTGATGCCTTTGATGACGAAGAGGTTCATGCCTACCGGCGGTGTGATGAGGGCCAGTTCCATGTTGATCAGGAGCACTACGTTGAACCAGATAGGGTCAAAGCCCAGGGCTTTGATAATCGGGTAGAGCATAGGCAGGGTGATGAGGATGATGGAAACGGTTTCCAGCACGCAGCCCAGAATCAAAAGGACGATGTTGATGCCGATGAGGACGATCCATTTGTTTAAGTGTCCGTCGGTAACCAGGGACATCAGGGCCTGGGGTACCTGGAGCACGGTGAGGATGTAGCCGAAGAGCATGGCGCCTACCATGATGGCAAAAATCATGCAGGATGTTTTGATGGTAGCGCGGAGGATGGCCGGCATGTCTTCGATGGTTATGCTGTGGTAAATGAAGAAGGTAATGATAAGGGCGTACACTGTACCTACGGCAGCGGCTTCGGTGGGGGTGAAGATGCCGGTGTAGATGCCGCCGATAATGATAACCGGCAGGAGGAGGCCCCAGATGTTTTCCCGAAGGGATTTCATCTTGGCTTCATGGGAAGCCCTTTCTTCCCGGGGTTTGTTCCAGGAAGCAAAGACGATATAGGCCACGAAGGCCAGGGTGAGAAGGGCGCCGGGCACCACGCCGGACATGAAGAGCTTACCCACCGATTCATCGGTAATGGTGCCGTAGAGAATCATGGGGATGGACGGCGGAATGAGGATGCCCAGGGTGCCGCCGGCAGCTACGGAGCCTACCACCAGTCTGCGGTCATAGCCCCGTTTGAGCATTTCCGGAATGGCCATGGCGCCGATGGTGACGGCGGTAGCCACAGAGGAGCCGGAAATGGCGGCGAAAATGGCGCAGGCAAAGATGGTGGCAATGCCCAGGCCGCCGGGAAGGTGGCCCATCCATTTGCTGCCCAGGTCGAAGAGCCCGCTGCCCACCCGGCCGGTGAGCATGATCTGGCTCATGAGGATGTAAAGGGGCACTGATGTTAGTACGTAGGAGTTCAGTGTCTTAAAGGCAATCACCGGTACCTGGGAAAGGGTGGACATGTCCACGAACTGGATGATACCCAGAATGCCTGCCAGGGACAGGGTAAAGGCCACCGGCATGCCGATGATGAGGAGGGCAATGATAAACAGTGCGAAACCTGCCAGAACCATTTATTTCCCCTCCTTTTCTTCTTTAAAGAAATCACCCAGAAGATGGTTGATGATTTCCAGAAACAGCAGTACGAAGCCTATGACCATAAAGGTCTGGGGAATCCACATGGGTACCCGGAGCAGGGAGGGAGAAACCACTCCCATGGCCTGGCTCATGAGCATATAGTTGGTGGATTCAGTCATGCATACGTACACAGCGAAAAGGGAAAGAATGGATGTGACAATGTCCAGTCCCCGCTGCAGGGGTCTGGGGAAACGACTGTAGAGAAAATCAACGGTAATATGCCCGTTCTTCCTCATGGTGTAGGCCATGCCGAAGAAGCCGGCCAGCACCAGAAGGTAGGTGGAAATTTCCATGACCCACACCGTGGGACTGTGGAAAATACTGCGGGCAATGATTTCATAGCAGATCATGAAGGCTGTCAATAAAATGGCAAGCCCTGCAATGGCTGCGGCAAAATTGGTGATATAACCGAGAATGCGGTCATATATATGGTAAATAGAACGCACAGGACAGCCCTCCTTTGTGAAATAATTTATTAGTGAGCTAGTGAGCTAGTGAGCTAGTGGGCTAGTGAAATAGTGAGACATAAAAGGTTCTTAAGATGGATGGGCCCAGGGGGCCGCTCCGCGGCCCGGGTTCAAAGGGTTCAGAGGGTTCGGCCTGCCTTTGGCAGGCTGGTTCAGAGGGTGGCGGATTGCCGCTCTGCGGCAATGCTTATAAAGTCAGCGTTACGGGATTTACTTTCAGTGTCATATGGCATAGTAAGCATTCTGGTGATTAGCCGCTGCGCGGCTCCCCCTTATCCGGCTGCGCCGGACTTTCTCCACGGGAAAGCGTGTCACACGATTCTCAGGTCGCTTCGCTTCCTTACGAATCGTGTTCCCTTGCCACCCCTGTTCAGGGGGGAAGAATAGGCCGCTCTATGCTTTCCTGTAGAGACATGGCCCCATGGCTAAGCATCCATAGTCCCACCACGAAGTGGGGGGAAGGTGGTGGCGCCAGCCACCAAAAAGGGAATGCATTTCCACGAGCAAAGCGAGGTTGGCCTGTTTTCCGACGCCCGCAGGGCGGTTGTCAATGTTTTATTATAAGATGGCGCCGAAGGCGCCGTACCTCGCCAGCGCAGCGATACTATATAACTCCCGAGGGCGGAGCCCTCAACCCGCCTGTAAGGCGAAGCCGATCACAGGCAGAACCCTTGGCGCCCAGGGCCAAAGGCCCGGCGGCGCCATCAACCCTCACGCCCGTAAGGGCGTGTCAACCTTCGGGAATACTGGAAAGCACCGCCCAGGTCCCGGTCCCGATCCCGAACGCGCCACAGGCGCCTGAACCTTCACGCCCTTACGGGCGTGTCCCTCAGTCCTTCGCAGCAGCGCTGGCTTTCAGGCAGTCATCTACCAGTTTCTTACCGAAATCGCCCTGTTCCTGTTCGAACTTGGCCACTACCGGAGCGGTAGCTTCCTGCCAGAGGTGGATTTCATCCTTCGGAATTACATAGACATCCATGCCCTTGTCAGAGAGTTCTTTCAGGCAGCGTTCGTCTTCTGCCTTGGTTTCCTTGCGGATTTCATCCTGGATTTCTTTGGCGGTGTCGGTGATGATCTTCTGCTGTTCCGGTGTCAGTTTCTTCCAGGAGTTGTCGTTCATGGATACCAGGAATTCTACGTAGGAGTTGTTGGTCACAGTGAGGTACTTGGCCACTTCGTAGATCTTACGGGACAGGATAGCGGTCTGGCCGGAGGACTGGCCGTCGATAGTGCCGTTCTTAATAGCCATGTATACTTCAGAGGAGCTCATGGTCGTGGGGGATGCGCCGAGAGCCTGGATGATGTCGGCAGAGGTTTCAGAGTAGGAGCGGATCTTCATGCCCTGGAAATCTTCCGGTTTTTCGATTTTCTTCACGTTGTTGCAGAACTGTACGTAGCCGTAGTCTGCCCAGATCAGCGGATGAACGCCTTTCTTTTCCATTTCCTGGTTCAATGCCTTGCCCAGGTCTCCGTCCAGTGCGTTATCTACAGCGGAATAGGAGGTGAGGACGAAAGGCATATCCAGTACTTTCAGTGCCGGCACTACCATGGACCAGCGGGCGGTGGAGTTCATGCCGATATCCAGGCCGCCGCTCATGAGGGCGTCGTTCATGTTCTGGTCGTTATACAGCTGGCCTGCCGGATAGACTTTGATGTCGATCTGGCCCTTGGATCTTTCGTTTACTTCTTTCGCAAATTTTTCAACGCTCTTGGACAAATGATGTTCTGCAGGGAGCTGGTAAGCCAGCTTCAATTCCACTTTCTGTCCATTGCCGGAGGCAGCGGCCTGTTTCTGATCGCCGCCGGACATACCGCAGCCTGTCATCACGCCTGCAATGGCAAGGGCTGCTAAACCTGCTAAAACTACCTTATGACTTCTCTTAAACATACCCATAGTGAAATCCTCCTTTAATAAAAATCATTTGTGTTCCCCATTTCAAATCAAGCTGTACCAGCCTGCCATACTACAAAAAACGCCCTGATTGATTAAAATCAACCAGGGCGTCACATCTACGCGGTACCACCTCGCACTATACTCATGCGGCTTTGTAACGGTGCCAAACGCCATATCTTACTCTGTTCAGATACAGGACTTGCGGACGACTCTGTGAGGACCTCCTGCTGCCTTCCACCCTGCGGCAGCTCTCTGTAAGAAAGCCGGTTCACTCGCTTCCGTTCCTTGTCTTTCATGCACAAGTGTGCTGTGAAGCTTTATTCAAAATTGAAGTTGGAAATAGTATACATGGACTCTACCGGTTTGTAAAGGGGAAATTGAAGAAATTTCGCTCCTTTTTTCGCTATCTGAGACCACCTGCTAATCAGTGATTTAATTTCTCCAGATCCATCATGGCCTTGTACACCATATCAAAAGTAATGTCATAGGGCTTCACCCGCATATCCTTGGTATGAAGGCAGTTCTGCACCAGTTCGTCCGGGTGGGCCGGGTCGATGCCGATATCTGCCAGGCAGTGGGGAAGGGCGATGGACTTGGCGAAATTGTAAATCTTATCCCGTTCCTCCAGCTGTCCGTCCATGGTGAGCATCACCTGAAGGCCGTAATTCACCACGGCGCCATGGAGGTGATTTCCCTTATGGGGCGTCCTTGTGTGGCTGTTGTAAATGGCATGGGCCAGGGAAGAATCCAGATCATCCTCAATGCACACAGAGGCCATGCCCGGTGCCACAATGATGGAAAGAATGGCCGGTTCCAGGGCGTCATTCACTTCCTGCCGGTCCACGGCTGCCAGCGCTTCCTTGCCGTATTTCAAAATCCCCGGTGCCACATTCTGGGCATTCCGCACCCCTGTCTGCTGCACCCAGGTCAGATCCATGCCCCGGGCAGAGAAGGGAACTTCATACTGCTTGGCCAGGGCATCGCCCAGTCCGGCCCAGAAATATTCCCGAGGAGAGTGGGCAATGATTTCCGTATTGATAAACGTATGGTAAGCATTGCGGTCCCGGTAAATGGAGCCCCGGAAACTGTGATCCGGGTTGTACATAATGCACACCGCCGTCACGGAAGCGCAGTTCGATGCCAGCGTGGGGAACGTGAAGAGAGGCTTCTTCAGAAGATGGGACGCCCACTTGGACGTATCCACCGCCCGTCCGCCGCCTACCGCAAAAATCATATCGGCCTTCTGGATTTCCGGAATCTTCGTCAGGGCCTCGGCATTTTCAAAGGTGGCGTCATCGCCGTAAAGAAAAGAACCCGTGATTTCGATGGTCCCCTCGCAGGCCTTCCGGATCAGCGGCTCCGCGGCAGCCCTGGACTTATTGCCTCCCACAATCACCGCCGTCTTCCCGTACTCACAGCAGATACCGGGAATGGCGTCATAGGCATCGGTGCCGATAGTGAAATGGGGGAAAAATGTACTTTTCATAAGAAACTCCTTTTGACCATAACCATATCTCTTGACCATAGCAGGTAACAGAACATCAGTCTATTATTGCTTCATTATACTCCCCTTTCCATGAAATGTCAGTGATGAGTGGATACACCTTCGGTGTGAGGGTTGACGGGGCTTCGCCCCGAGGGTTCTTAAGGTTCTTAGGATTGACGGCCCTGCGGGCCGAGGGTTGTGGTGGCGGCTTCGCCGCAGAGTTTTAAAAAAGGGGCGCGGCTGACGCCGCAGGTTGTGTAGAAAGGTTGTGAAGGGAAAGGTTCTTAAGATGGATGGGCCTTCGGCCCAAGGGTTCGTAAGATACTTAAGGGGAAGGTTCTTAGGATTGACCGGCCCTATGGGCCGGAGGGTTCGTAAGTTTG
>ERZ1023892.188-NODE-188-length-18367-cov-12.749017_pt1 | contig 18367 bp, 15 predicted proteins | sample MGYA00380397_ERZ1023892 | MGnify/ENA primary metagenome ERZ1023892 (study PRJEB33179, sample SAMN07448999) | human gut metagenome | biome: Human-gut; feature: Human associated habitat; material: Faeces | host: Homo sapiens | place: India: Bhopal | collected... | reverse complement strand
AGCATATTTTCTGCTGCTCCTGCTGCTGATACCTTATATATTATGGTATTTCCTGAGCAGGAAGAAGAGCGAGCCAACGATGCGCATGAGCGATACAAGAATGTATCAGTTTGCGCCCAAGAGCCTGCGCGTGCGACTCATCCATCTGCCGATGGTGCTGAGATGCATCGCCTTCGTGCTCATCGTTTGTGCCATGGCCCGTCCGCAGACGCATTATTCTTGGGACAACAAGACGGTGGAGGGCATCGATATCATGCTTGCCATGGACGTTTCTACCTCCATGCTTGCCGAGGATCTGAAGCCTAATCGCATGGAGGCGGCAAAGGATGTGGCCAACGAGTTTATCTCGGGCCGTCCTACCGACAACATCGGATTGACCATCTTTGCGGGCGAGGCGTTCACCCAGTGCCCGATGACCACCGACCACGCCAGTCTGCTGCGCCTGTTGCAGGATACAAGAACCGATATTGCCGCCCGTGGACTCATCGACGACGGTACCGCAGTGGGCATGGGTCTGGCGAATGCCGTGAGCCGACTGAAGGACTCCAAGTCGAAGAGCAAGGTGGTAATCCTGCTTACGGATGGAAGTAACAATATGGGCGACATCTCGCCGATGACTGCAGCCGAAATAGCCAAGAGCTATGGTATCCGCGTCTACACCATCGGTGTGGGCACCAACAAGGTGGCACCTTATCCGATGCCGGTGGCAGGAGGCGTGCAGTATGTCAACATCCCTGTGGAGATTGATACGCAGACGCTTCGCGACATTGCGCAGACCACCGACGGAAACTTCTATCGTGCTACCAACAATGCCGAACTGAAGAAGATTTATCGGGATATTGATAAACTGGAGAAATCGAAGTTCAATGTGAAGCATTTCGCCAAGCGGTATGAGGCCTATCAGCCTTTCGCCCTTGCCGCCCTGCTGATATTGCTGGTAGAGATTCTGCTCCGCATCACCTGGCTTCGCCGCATCCCTTGATGGAATTAAAGAAATAATATAAATATAACCATGTTAAGATTTGAAGATCCCGCATTTCTCTGGCTGTTGTGGGTGATACCGGCACTGGTGCTGGTTCGCCTGATAGGTTGGAGAAGGAGAAGGGCAAAGCTCAGAAAGTTGGGTGACCCCGAGTTGCTCAAGCAGCTGATGCCCCACATATCTAAATACCGCCCCACGGTGAAGTTCGTGCTGATGCTCGCAGCCTTGGCATTGCTCATCGTGATGGTGGCACGCCCGCAGATGGGCAGCAAGATTTCGAACGAGAAGCGAAATGGCATCGAAACCATGATCTGTCTCGATATCTCCAATTCCATGCTTGCCGAAGATGTGGCTCCGTCACGTCTCGACAAGAGCAAGATGCTGATAGAGAATCTGGTTGATAACTTCACCAACGACAAGATTGGTCTCATCGTCTTCGCAGGCGATGCCTTCGTGCAGTTGCCTATCACCAGCGACTACGTTTCTGCCAAGATGTTCCTGCAGAACATTTCCCCTGGTCTCATCCAGACTCAGGGCACCAACATCGGACAGGCCATCAGCCTCGCCACCAAGAGCTTCACCCAGCAAGACAACGTGGGCAGGGCCATCATCGTGATTACGGATGGCGAAAACCACGAAGAGGGTGCACAGGAGGCAGCGCAGATGGCCAACAAGAAGGGCATCAACGTGTTTATCCTGGGTATCGGTAATGCCAAGGGAGCACCCATCCCGATGGGCGACGGCTCTTATCTGAAAGATAACGCCGGCAACACGGTGATGACTGCCCTGAACGAGCAGATGTGCCGCCAGCTGGCACAGGCAGGCAAGGGTCAGTATATCCACGTGGATAATACCAGCGATGCAGAGAAGGCGCTGAACAACGAACTCACCAAGTTGCAGAAGGGCGAAATGACCAGTGTTATCTACAGCGCCTACGATGAGCAGTTCCAGGCTGTAGGCATCCTGGTTATCCTCCTCCTCATCATCGAGGTCTGCATGATGGAAGTAAGGAATCCGTTGCTCAGGAACGTTAAGTTCTTCAAGAAAACGCCATTCAAGAAAATGCCTTAAAAGGGCAAAAGCATAAAAATGTTTTAAAATGAACACGATACATTATATCATAGTAACTGTGGCTTTCCTGTTGGCCGGTGCGACAAATGCTGCCGCACAGACCGACCGCAACTTGATTCGCCAGGGAAACAGGGCGTTCAAGACCCAGAAATGGGCAGCTGCCGAGACCCAATATCGCAAGGCTATCTCCAAGAACCAGAAGAATCCCCAGGCGATATACAACCTGGGCTGTGCCTTGCTGATGCAGCAGAAAGACTCGCTGGCGATGGTGCAGTTTGGCAATGCCGCGCAGCTGGAGCCCAACCTCTTCCGCCGCTCCAAGAGCTATCACAACATGGGAGTGGTGATGCAGAACCACCGCGAGTATGCACAGGCCATCGAATACTACAAGATGGCGCTGAGATGCAATCCGCAGGACAATGAAACCCGTTATAATCTTGCCCTCTGCAAGAAACTGCTCAAGAACAACCCGCAGAATCAGAACAACAAGGACAAGAACAACAAGGATAAGAACAAGGACAAGAACAATAAAGACAAGAACAAGAACGATAAGAACAAGGATAAAGACAAGAACAAGGATAAGAACAAAGACGATCAGAACAAGAACGATCAGAACAAGAATAATAAGGATAAGAATAAAGACAAGAATAAGAACCATTCGAATCCGAACCTGCAGAATCAGGACAAGATGAGCCGCGACAACGCCGAACAGCTCCTCAATGCCGCGATTCAGCAGGAACAGGCCACCAAGCGAAAGCTGCAGAAGGCGATGAGCCAGCCTCGCAGAAAGGCCTACGACAAGAATTGGTAGAAAGCGTAACTGCTTCCCCTCACCAAACAGGGATTCTTGCCTATATATATAATAAGGTGTACTTACGTTTTAAAAATTGGAACAAATATAAGATAAAAGAAAGTTGATATGAAAAAAATAGGTTGGTATATCATATTGCTCCTGATGATGTTGGGCTACCATGTGCATGTAGATGCCCAGCATATCTCAGTGTCGGCTCCGTCGCACGTCGCGGCTGGAGAGAACTTCCGTGTTGCCTATACCATCAACACCAGTGATGTGGAGGAATTCCGAATGGGTGGGGTGCAGGATGGACTGGAAGTGATTGCAGGACCGTATACTTCCTCGCAGTCAAGTTACCAGATGATCAACGGGCATACCTCGTCATCATCATCCGTAACCATCACTTACACCCTCTATGCCGCCAAGAACGGCAGCTTCACCATCGGGGCTTCGCACGCCGTGGTGGGAGGAAAACGACTGTCTTCACGCCCCGTGAAGATTCAGGTGTCGGGACATGCACAGCGCACCAACGGCGCTCCCAACATGCACGGACAGAACAGCTACGACCAACCTCATATGCGCTCTGCCGGATCTGCCATCTCGGGCAGCGACCTCTTCATCAAGGTCTCAGCCAGCAAGAAGAGAGTTCACGAGCAGGAACCTATCCTGCTTACCTACAAGGTATATACACAGGTGGACCTCACACAGCTGGAAGGCAAGATGCCAGACCTGAAGGGATTCCACACCCAGGAGGTTCCGCTGCCACAGCAGAAAACCTTCCACACAGAAACCGTGAATGGCCGACCATACAAGTGCGTCACCTGGAGCCAGTACGTCATGTACCCTCAGATGACGGGCAGGCTGGAGATTCCATCCATCACCTTCAAGGGCATCGTGGTTCAGCAAAACCGCAACGTAGACCCGATGGAGGCGTTCTTCAACGGCGGTTCAGGCTACGTAGAAGTAAAGAAGGATATCAAGGCACCGGGCATCACCCTGCAGGTGGATCCGCTGCCACAGCGCCCAGCCAACTTCTCGGGCGGCGTGGGCAAGTTCAATATCTCTGCCTCGCTCGATAAGAAAGAAGTGAAGGCAGGCGAACCTATCACCCTGAGAGTAGTGGTGGGCGGCATCGGCAACCTGAAACTGCTGAAGCAGCCGGTGGTCAACTTCCCTAAGGATTTCGACAAGTATGATGCCAAGGTAACCGACAAGACCCGCCTCACCGCCAACGGCGTAGAGGGCAACATGGTCTACGATTTCCTTGCCGTGCCTCGCAACCAGGGCAGCTATACCATCCCATCGGTGGAGCTCACCTATTATGATACGGGCAAGAATGCCTACAAGACCATCAAGACCCAGCCGTTCAAGGTTGAGGTGGAGAAGGGCGATGGCACATCGGCAGAGTCTGAGGATTTCGCCAGCCAGGATAAGGATATCCACACCATCAAGTTGGGCAAGGCAGAACAGCACAAGGCCGACGAGATGTTCTTCGGCAGCTTCGGCTACTGGATCAGTCTCCTCATGCCGCTCATCGCCTTCGTGGTATTGCTCATCGTGTTCCGCCGCCGTGCCATCGAGAATGCCGACATCGTGAAGAAGCGTTCCAACAGGGCAGGCAAGATAGCCACCAAGCGTCTGCGCCTTGCCAACAAGCTGATGCTCCAGGGCAAGCAGGGCGAGTTCTACGATGAGGTGATGCGAGCACTCTGGGGCTACATGAGCTACAAGCTCAATATGCCAGCCGAGAAGCTCAACCGCGACAACATCCGTGAAACCCTGGGTCGCCACTTCGTGGATGATGCAACAATAGAGAAGTTTACCACGGCTCTGGATGAGTGCGAGTTCGAGCGTTATGCGCCAGGCGATGCCGCCGGCAACATGAACCGTACCTTCGAGTCGGCTATGACAGCGATTATGGATATAGAAAATGCAATCAATGAGGCTCGCAAGAACCAGAAGAAGCATCCGGCAGGCTACTCCTTCGTATGGCTGCTTTTGGCGATGATCTGCTTCGGCAGCACCTCAGCCAAGGCGGTGACCAAGAACAATGCCGACACGGAGTACCAGAAGGGCAACTATCAGCAGGCCATCCGCGACTACGAGGAGATTCTGAAGAATGGCGAATCTGCCGAGATTTATTTCAATCTCGGCAACGCCTACTATCGCACGGACAATATCACCAAGGCGGTGCTCAACTACGAGCGTGCCCGCCTCCTTTCGCCGGGCGATGACGATATCAACTTCAACCTGCAGTTTGCCCGCAGCAAGACCATCGACAAGATTACCCCCGAAAGCGAGATGTTCTTCGTAACCTGGTATAAGTCGCTGGTTAACTTTACGAGCGTTGACAACTGGGCGAAGACCGGCATCCTCTGCATCGTGATGGCGCTGCTGCTGGTATTGCTCTATCTCTTCGGTCCGCAGCTCATGCTCCGCAAGATAGGTTTCTTTGGCGGTCTTGCCTTCTTCGTCATCTTCCTGCTGAGCAATCTCTTCGCCTTCCAGCAGAAGCAGGCGCTCGACAACAGAACCGGTGCCATCATCATTTCTCCATCGGTGAACATCAAGAAGACGCCAGCCAAGAACAGCGCCGACCAGTTTGTGCTCCACGAGGGAACCCGCGTGGATATCATTGACAAGGGAATGACCGACTGGCGCTGCATCCGTGTAGGAGATGGCCGCGAAGGCTGGATAGAGACCAAGGCAATAGAGGAGATTTAATGAAGTTCAAAGTAGATAGTAATGGATTTTAGTACGATACAAAACATAGATTTTCAGGTGCTGCAGTGGTTCAACGGCAGCAACAATGTGATTCTCGACCAGTTGGCGGTGGTGCTGACATCGGGCGTTACATGGATACCACTCTATGTGGTATTGTTTATCGTCGTGATGCGCAACAACGAAACCATGTCGCAGATAGCACTCGTGGTGGGCTCCGCCTTCCTCTGCATCCTCTTTGCCGACGGATTCGCCGATGGCATCATCAAGCCACTGGCTGAAAGATGGCGACCATCCAACGACCCGCTGGTGAAATACTCCGTGCAGGTGGTAGACAACCTGCGCATGAAGGACTACAGCTTCTGCTCAGCCCATGCCGCCAACACCATGTCGTTAGCCGTGTTCTTCTCGCTCCTCATCAGGAGCAGGATGATAACCGTCACCATGGTCATCTGGTCACTGGTCAACTGCTGGACGCGCCTCTATCTGGGCGTCCACTATCCGCTCGATGTGCTGACGGGCATTCTCCTCGGCTGCGTGGTAGGTTTTCTGGTCTATCTCTTCTACCATCGCATGTATCGCCGCATCTCTCCGGAAATCAAGTATATCTCCAACCAGTATACCAGCACGGGCTACGACCACGACGACATCGACATGATCATGACCGTAGTGATGGTGGTATTGGTCTATGTAATCATCCGTGCCCTCTGCATGATGACGGCAGTTTAATAAAATTTACAAAGTAGAACAATGGAAACAAAACATATAAAGATTAGCGATTATAATTACGAGTTACCCGATGAACGCATTGCCAAATTCCCTATCGCCCAGCGCGACCACAGCAAACTGCTGGTCTACAAGCACGGCGAGGTGAGCGACGATGTGTTCTATCATCTTCCTGAATATCTGCCTAAGGGTGCCATGATGGTGTTCAACAACACCAAGGTAATCCAGGCACGTATGCACTTCCGCAAGGAGACGGGTGCACTCATCGAGGTGTTCCTCATGGAGCCTGCCGCACCAACCGACTATGAGTTGATGTTCCAGACTTCGGGCCACTGCTCTTGGCTCTGCATGATTGGAAACCTGAAGAAGTGGAAGGAGGGCAGCCTGAAGCGTGACTTCGAAATCAAGGGTCATCAGCTTACCCTTTCTGCCACCATGCGCCGTGGCGATGCCCTCAGCGCAGAAGCATCGGAAATGGTAGCCAAGGGCGGCGGCACCAACTATTGGGTGGATTTCGACTGGGACAACGAGCATGTTTCCTTCGCCGAAATCCTCGAGGCAGTGGGCGAGTTGCCTATCCCTCCATACCTGAACCGCAAGACCGAGGAGAGCGATAAGACTACCTATCAGACTGTTTATTCAAAGATAAAGGGTAGTGTGGCAGCCCCAACAGCCGGTCTGCATTTCACCGATGCCGTGCTCAAGGATTTGGATGCCCATGGCATCGACCGTGAGGAAGTAACCCTGCACGTGGGTGCCGGCACCTTCAAGCCAGTGAAGAGTCTGGAGATTGAGGGCCACCAGATGCACACCGAGTATATCGTGGTTCACCGCCGCAGCTTGGAAAAGCTGATCAAGCACGAGTGCCAGGTCATCGCCGTGGGTACCACCAGCGTGCGCACCATCGAGAGCCTTTACTACATGGGCGTGCATCTTATCAAGCACCCTGAGGCAAGCGAGGAAGATTTGCATGTTAAGCAGTGGGATCCATACGAGCTGTCGGCAGATGGCAACCTGGTGGATGGCATCACCCCGATGCAGGCCATCCAGGCGATCATCGATTACCTCGACCGCAACGGATTGGAAGCCCTTCACTCCAGCACGCAGATCATCATCGCTCCGGGCTACACCTATAAGATAGTGAAGATGCTGGTAACGAATTTCCATCAGCCACAGAGCACCCTGCTGCTTCTGGTGAGTGCCTTCCTGCATGGCGACTGGAAGAAGGTGTATGATTACGCCCTCTCTCACGATTTCCGCTTCCTGAGCTACGGCGATTCATCCCTGCTCATTCCGTAGAAAAAGTGAAGAGTGAAGAACGAAGAGTGAAGAATTCATTTGCTTTGCTAATCATAAAGTTCAAAATTCAAAGTTCCAAGTAAAAAAGTTCAAAGTAAAATAGTATGATTTCAGTAGAAGGACTGAAAGTAGAGTTTGGCGTAAAGCCACTCTTCCATGATGTAAGCTTCGTCATTAACGACCGCGACCGCATTGCCCTGGTGGGTAAGAACGGCGCCGGAAAATCTACGATGCTCAAGATACTCTGCGGATTGCAGAAACCTACGGATGGCGTGGTGGCTATCCCTAACGAAACCACCATCGGCTACCTGCCACAGGTGATGAAACTGCAGGACGATACCACCGTGAAGGAGGAAACCCGAAAGGCTTTCGCCCACAATACCGAGATGAAGGCACGCCTCGACAAGATGCAGCAGGAGATGGCCGACCGCACTGATTACGAGAGCGAAAGCTATGCCCAGCTGGTGGAGAAGTTCACCCAGGAGCACGAGCGCTACATGATGATGGGCGGCGAAAACTACGAGGCTGAAATAGAGCGAACCCTGAGCGGACTCGGTTTCAACCGCGAAGATTTCGAGCGTCCTACCCGCGAGTTCTCCGGAGGATGGCGCATGCGCATCGAGCTGGCGAAGATTCTGTTGCAGAAGCCGGATGTGCTGTTGCTCGATGAGCCTACCAACCACCTCGACATCGAGAGTATCCAGTGGCTGGAGCAGTTTCTGGCGCAGAGTGCCAAGGCTGTGGTGCTGGTAAGTCACGACCGTGCCTTTATTAATAATGTAACCAACCGCACGCTGGAGATTACCTGCGGCAGGGTAGAGGATTACAGGGTGAAATATGATGAGTACATTGTGCTGCGTGCCGAGCGTCGTGAACAGCAGTTGCGTGCCTACGAGAACCAGCAGAAGGAAATAGCTGATATCAAGGACTTTATAGAGCGATTCCGCTATAAGCCAACCAAGGCTGTGCAGGTGCAGAGCCGCATCAAGCAGTTGGAGAAAATCGTTCCTATCGAGGTGGATGAGGTGGACAACAAGCAGATGCATCTCAAGTTCCCTCCTTGCCTCAGAAGCGGCGACTATCCGGTTATCTGCGATGAGGTGCGCAAGGATTACGGCTCGCATACCGTGTTCGACCACGTGAACCTCACCATTAAGCGTGGCGAGAAGGTGGCGTTCGTGGGCAAGAACGGCGAGGGTAAATCTACCCTGGTGAAATGTATCATGGGCGAGATTCCGTTTACGGGCAATCTGAAGATAGGACATAATGTTCAGATAGGCTACTTTGCCCAGAACCAGGCACAGCTGCTCGATGAGAACCTTACAATCTTCCAGACCATCGACAATGTGGCTACGGGCGAGATGCGTCTCAAGGTAAACGACCTGCTGGGCGCCTTCATGTTTGGCGGCGAGACATCAGAAAAGTATGTCAAGGTGCTGAGTGGTGGTGAGCGCAGCCGTTTGGCGATGATCAAGCTGCTGCTGGAGCCGGTGAATCTGCTCATTCTCGATGAGCCTACCAACCACCTGGATATGCAGTCGAAGGATGTGCTGAAGGAGGCTATCAAGGCATTCGACGGCACGGCTATCATCGTGAGCCACGACCGAGAGTTTCTCGATGGCCTGGTAGATAAGGTATATGAGTTTGGCGGCGGCAAGGTGCGTGAGCACCTGGGCGGCATCTACGATTACCTGCGTGCCCACAATGCCGAGAGCATCAACCAGGCGCTGGCAAATCAGGGTGGCAAGGGCATGGCATCAGCCGGATCTCCATCGGGTTCATCCGCTTCGGCAGGTTCATCATCATCCTCATCATCAGGTTCATCCTCTTCCGATGCATCTTCCGGCAAAATCAGTTATGCCGAGCACAAGGAGCAGCAGAAGAAGATTCGCAAGGCTGAAAAAGCAGTGAAGGAATGCGAGGCGAAGATTGAGAAGCTGGAAGCCAGAAAAGCCGAAATCGATGCCCTGCTGATGAAGCCGGAGAACGCCACCAACATGGAGCTGGTTACGGAATACACCAATCTGATGAAGACCCTCGATGAGGAAAACGACCGCTGGATGATTCTCTCAGAAGAACTGGAGGAAGTGAAGAATTCATAATTAAATCAATAAAATAACGAGAAAATGAAAATGAAGTACATTCTTCCGATGATGATGCTCGCTGCCATGCCTTTGGCTGCTGACGCTCAGAACAAATCGGGACTTGTCATGAGCAACCTTGACAAGACAGCCAAACCGGCTGATGATTTCTACCAGTTTGCCACAGGCGGATGGCAGAAAAGCCACCCACTGCCTGCTGCCTACAGCCGATATGGCAGTTTCGACAAGCTCACTGAAGACAACAACAAACGTATTAACTCAATCCTTGCAGAACTCGAGAAAAAGACCTATAAGAAGGGAACCATCGAGAGAAAACTCTCTGATTTCTACAAGATGGCACTCGATGCCGACCGCCGCAACAAGGAAGGCATCGCCCCAGTGAAGCCTGTGCTCGCTGAACTCGCTGCTGCACAGACCAAGGCAGATTTGCAGAAACTGCAGATCAAGTATGCTGCCCTGGGTCTCGGCGTGGATTACGGTTCTTACTTCGCTGCCGACGAGAAGAACGTAACCATGAACATCTTCAATGTGCTCCAGGGTGGCTTGACCCTCGGTGCCAAGGATTATTATCTCAACAACGATGCTGCCACAGTAGCCATCCGTGAGGCATACAAGAAGTACATCGCCCAGATGTTCCAGCTCTACGGATTCTCTGCTGCCGATGCTCAGAAGAAGGCTGAGAAGGTATTCCTCCACGAAACCAATCTCGCCCTCATCTCAAAGAGCCGCACCGAACTGCGCGACCCTCAGGCAAACTATAACAAGATGACCCTGAAGGATTTCAAGGAGAACTATCCTAACATTCCGCTGGAGGCACTTGCCAACGCTGAGGGCATCAAGAGCGAGTATATCCAGCAGATGGTGGTAGGTCAGCCTGCCTTCCTCGCCGGATACGATAAGATTTCTGCTGCCGAGAACGCCGAGACCTTGAAGGCGTTGATGGAGTGGGGCGTTATCTGCAATTCATGCTCATACCTGAGCGACGATATCCGCATGGCAAACTTCGATTTCTTCGGCAAGACCATGAGCGGCCGTCAGGAGGATCACCCATTGTGGAAGCGTGCCACAGCGCAGGTAGAGGCTCAGATGGGCGAGGCACTCGGAAGAATCTACTGCAAGAAATTCTTCCCTGAATCTTCCAAGAAGATGATGGAGACGCTGGTGAAGAACCTGCAGATCAGTCTCGGTCAGCGCATCGACGCTCAGAAATGGATGAGCGCTGAAACCAAGGCGGCTGCCCACGATAAGCTCAGCAAGTTCTACGTAAAGATTGGTTATCCAAAGCAGTGGACCGACTACAGCAAGCTGACCATCGACCCATCCAAGAGTTTCTACGAGAACGTATTGGTGTGCCGTAAGTTCCGTGCCGACAAGATGATAGCCGAGAAGGCAGGTAAGCCAGTGGATAAGGAAGAGTGGTTCATGACTCCTCAGACCGTGAACGCATACTACAACCCAACCACCAACGAAATCTGCTTCCCAGCCGGAATTCTTCAGTATCCGTTCTTCGATGCCAAGGCCGACGAAGCATTCAACTATGGTGCCATCGGCGTGGTAATCGGTCATGAGATGACCCACGGTTTCGACGACCAGGGTCGCCAGTATGATGCCAGCGGTAACCTGAAGGATTGGTGGACGCCAGCTGATGCCGAGGGCTTCAACAAGCGTGCGGATATGTATGCTGATTTCTTCAGCAACATCAAGGTATTGCCTGATCTGAATGCCAACGGCCGTTTCACTCTGGGTGAGAACCTTGCCGACCATGGTGGTTTGATGGTATCTTTCAATGCTTTCAAGAATGCCACAGCCAAGAAGCCATTGAAGAACAAGGATGGTTTCACAGCCGACCAGCGTTTCTTCCTTGCCTATGCCGGTGTTTGGGGTCAGAACATCACCGAAAAGGAGATTCGCAACCGTGTGAAGAACGATCCTCATGCTCTTGGCAAGTGGCGTGTTAACGGTGCTCTCCCTCACATCGATGCCTGGTACGAGGCATTCGGCGTAAAGCAGGGCGACAAGATGTTCATTCCAAAGAACAATCGTTTGGAGCTTTGGTAATTCCAAAGAACAATCGTTAGATATCTTGGTAATTCCGTCCCCGAAGGGGGCGAACTTCCAATAACCGCTGGTGGAATGACCGAAGGGAATGAAACCTGCGGATAGCAAACTCATCCACTCAATCGTCCCCGAAGGGGGCGAACAGGAGTAAGATAGGTATTGTTCGCCCCCCTTGGGGACGCATTCTCTCTCGATACTTGTCCGCAGGTTTCATTCCCTTCGGTCATTCCACCTGCGGTTATTGAGAGTTGGCCCCCTTCGGGGACCGTAACCGGCAAGAACGCAAGCCCGCTAGGCGTCCCGGCGGATTTGCAATCCGCCGTCAAAAAATGTTCGACCTATTAAAACCGGGGGATTTGTAATCCCCCACAAAATGAAATGCATCCTCCTTTGCTGCGGATTTCAAATCCGCAGGGTCTAAATAGGTTAGGACATTTTTTAACGCCGGATTTCAAATCCGGCTGGACGCCTAGCGGGGTAATAAGTAGTAGCTGTTTAGTTTCTTTTAGATAAAAATTGAAAAAAGTTTCCGAAAAATTTGGTAGTTTCAAAAAAAAGCAGTACCTTTGCACTCGCTTAACAAAATTAGCAAGGATGGTTCCGTAGCTCAGTTGGATTAGAGCAACAGCCTTCTAAGCTGTGGGTCTTGGGTTCGAACCCCAACGGAATCACGAAAGAGTGGATTAATCGAAAGGTTAATCCACTTTTTTTCTTTATTATTTTCTCATTTTTCTTTGCGCTTTCAAAATAAAAGTGTATCTTTGCAGGCATAATTTAGTATTAAAAAAGAAATGTATGGGAGCTGTATATGTAATACAAGGTATATTGATTTATATTTATGCTTTTGACCATAATCCCCCACATATTCATGTGAGAAGTGGTGAAGGCGAATTCACAATTACTATTAAGGATAGAATTGTGGAAGGAGGAGCTAAGTCAAAAACCATTCATTTGATTAATGACTTTATTGATGAACATGAGAAAGAAATCATGGAATTATGGGAAAAGGCTCAGCGTGGAGAAACTATTAAAAAAGTACAACGTTAAAAATCGGAAGAATATGATACTGGCAGTTAAAGATGTAGATTACTTAGGAGATTATACTCTTCTTTGTACATTCAATGATGGGGTAAAGAAAAAGGTTGATTTACAGCCTCTTTTAAAGTATCCTGCTTTTGAGGAATTGAAGGACAAGAAAAAGTTTATTCAATTTGGTTTAGACCAAACTATCTTTTGGTATAATGGTGCCGACATTGCACCTGAGTATCTTTATGACAATGGTGTTGTCATGAAGTAAAATTGAACATACCTGAAGGATAGGAGATTAAGTTTGGGAAGCTTTGCTTGATGCATTTAGCTACTTAAGCGATATAAAAAAAGTGGATTAGCCTTATTGGCTAATCCACTTTTTGTGTTCCAACAATCTTGCCTTGTTCCGGCAATCTTGATTTACATGCAGCTCGTTACACCCAGCGTGGCGCCGATAGCCGTAAGCAACGAAATCAAAACCTTAAGTACCAGTTTCCAGTTTTCTTTCGACATAGACATCCTTTCTGTTTAGCTGTTCTACAATACGATGTGCTCGTTGCCATTTTCAGATCCCGTGCCGCCAGTCTGCGAACCGCCACCAGTGCTTTCTCCGGTGTTGCCGTCAGGAGTGCCGCCAGTGGTATCACCAGTGTTGCCACCAGCATGATCACCAGTAGAACCGCCTGCTGTGCCGCCAGTAGTGCCGCCGTTCTCCTTTCCGTCGCCCTCAGTATCCTCCACATCATTCGAATCCTTGGAAGATACGTTCTTCACAATCTTGCCGTTGCGGTCGTAGCAGGTGATGCTGATGCTCGTGTTGGCAAGCTCCTGCTTAATCTCCACACTCGGGGTGAAAATCACGCGGCGCAGGGTGATGAGCTTGCTGCTCACCTCATCCACCGACTTCACCGCATCGGCACGCAGACCGAAACGCATGGTGCCCAGACCCGGGATAGCCACCGAGTGACCCTCTGTGGCCCATGCCTTCAGCACCTCGCTCAAGGCTGAGTAGGCCACCTTCATCACGGCGGTGGTCAGTCCGCCACGGATGGCAGCCTCCTGAATCACCTTCTCCGGGGTGAGCTTGTTGTAGAACATAGGCTGCATCACGTACATGTACACATCCTTCTCCTTACTCAAATAAGCGATCTTGCGCTCCACTGCTTTTACATTAATTCCCATAACATTTTAAGTTTTTAGTTCAATAAAATTGCAGATTCCTTTGTATCTTTGCAAGCCGTTGTGTTTCAACGACAATGCAAAGATACAAAATTTGGAGCCCAAAAACAAGGAATGTTCGCCAGTTCATCAGAAAAACATGAATATCAAGCGTAGATTAGTTCTTCTTCTTCAATATCTTATCCAGACATTTCACGATATAGCCCGGAGGATTCTTCAACCCATGCTTCGCCATCGCGTTATAGGCTGCTTTGAAACACTGATTCACGGGGTCCTTGTCTTCCAAGGTGAGGCGCTGGCTCAAGTTATACGCCACATTGAAGTTTACATTCCAGGGAGCTTCGGTAAGCGTTTTTCTGAGCTTAAATTTCATGAACACCAACTCCTGCCTGTCTGCAGGCTTCAGCGCATTCTCATCCTCGTTTCGAAACTTGATTTCAAATATCACAAGACTCCCGTAAGTTCCCACCACCTGGTTGCGGCAGGTGGCTATCGTATGAATGACAATGTAATCAAGAAGATTAATATTGTAAGCATTTTTAATCTCCTCCTCAGCCACGGACAACTGGAAATACTCCAGATTTCCCATGCCACGATACTCCGTATTGCTGGTGAGCAGAGACAGAAGCTCGGCAGGACGAAACTTCACGTAACCCTGCTTCAGACGACTCTCGCTCAGAAGATAAAGGCAGCGGGTCGACTGGTGACGGAACGACTCATAAACCTGAGGCGACACCTTGAAATAACCCAAATCCAATGCGAAATAATACTTCGCCACCTCTATCGGCATCTCCAGAATAACTCTCTTCTCCTGACCCACCTTGTGATCCCTCACGTAGCGCAGAAGATAAGCAAACTCCCTGTAACACAGGGTAGGAGAGAAACCCGAAGAGTCGGTATAAGGGATGCCTACCGGCTTCTTGCCGATGTCCTTCAACGCCTTCTCCAGATTGCGGTAATGCGACTTACAAGGCTCCAATGCCTTGTAAGGAACTTCCAGGCGCAGCATGTTGTCAATGCGCTCAAAAGCGCTGAAATCCATTTCGCCATGGTGAGCCTTCTGGCTGATAGCCAGTCTGATCTCCTTCTGGTCGAACACATCAAGTCTGAACAGATACTTCTGTTCTTGCGGGCTGTAGCTGTGGTGCAGGGCGCAATGAGTACCGAGCTCTGTGGCTTCGGTAAGAGTAAAATAGTTGTCTATTCTTTTCATTGTCCATATTGTTTTTAGGATTTTATAAAGTGGGGGTGGCAATGAAAAAAATCATGGGGATACGACGAGCGAAAGTATGCACCAGTGTTATACGGCTATTTTTCTGGCACTTATCCAAAAATCGTCGAATCAGACCAGAAATCTTCGCTTGTCGCACCCCCATGTCATATCATGAGTTTGCGCACGAATGCTCTAGTCTGAATTTGATTTTTGGATACCCTAGGATAAGGAATTATTGCCGAACCTTTTCCTAGAGGCTTTTGCTTCAAATTCAGAGATAAACTCTGCAACGTTGGCAGCCTATTGCTAGCCTGCCCTATGTCTGCCAATTGTCTTTTACAACCAAAGTGCGCTGCAAAGATAAATATTTATTTTGAAACAAACAAGTTTTTACCAGTTTTTTTTCATTTTTACCGAAAAAAACTTCGAAACCGTCATGACCATCTTTCTCTCTTTTTTCTCTATATATCATATAATCATAATTCTAGAAGCGCAATTTTTGCCGATAACCATCTGATTGATAGGTAGATATATTTTTCGCCTCATATCAGATGTAACAGTCCCTCCCGGGAATCTGATCAAAGGTAAGGGTTTCCATTGTCGGCAGGTAATACTTTTTCCGCTTTTCTTATCCGGGGTAACTATCCATAAATTTCTCTTATCAGATGTAACCAGCTTAGGAAAATCTTCAACTCTCTTATCAAAAGCAACCAGTTAAGGAAACGTAAAAAACAAGGCACTCTTGAGGAAATCGTCGGGAACCGCCGCATTGCGTCAGTTCTTCAAAAACGGATTTTGTAACTTTGCAGTGTTCAAACCAATGAACATCGTTGATTATTAACTTTAAAATGCAAGATTATGGCTAGATTGATTACAATGATTGTGGTTCACTGCAGCGCTACCCGCTGCAACCAACCTTACCCAGTGCAGCAACTCTTTCACGACCATGTGGAGGTGAACCACTGGCGCTACATCGGCTACCACTTCTACATCACCAGAAGTGGCAGAGTGGAGACTACCCGACCTCTGGAGAGAATGGGCGCACATGCCAAGGGGCACAATGCCCACAGCATCGGCATCTGCTACGAGGGAGGACTCGACGAGCAGGGACAGATAGCCGACACCCGCACCGAGGAGCAGAAGAAAGCGATGGCGAAACTCATCGTGCAACTGAAGCAGCAGTTTCCCACCATCCACAAGGTGCTGGGCCATCGCGACCTGCCAGGCGTGCAGAAAGCATGCCCATGCTTCGATGCCACCACGCTCCAGCCACTGTTACATCTGAAATGAAAATCTTAAAGAATGTATCTTTTTGATACAGGTAACGGAATTTTTATGTAACTTTGCCATCAGAACAGAATCAATAACTAAAAACTTAAACTAGATGAGTGTTACAAAACAACATTTCGTAGAACGTAGAATGATGGGCAAGCAGGAGCTTGCTCATCTCTACTTCCCCCACAGCAAGCAGAATGGGCATGCGGCAAGGGATAAGTTCATGGATTGGGTAAAGGGATGTCATCCGCTTTATGCCAAACTGCTGGAACTGGGCTACACGCCATCGGTTCATGATTTCTCGCCTAAGATGGTGGATTACATCTTCTACTATCTGGGGGAGCCCGACGGGGTGTGATTCCCCCTTTCTAGAAGGCTAAGAATATTTATCCTTAAGGCAAAAAATATTTTCCCTTAAGGCTAAATATATTTACCCTTAAGGCTAAATATTTCATTCGTACTGAAAACAATTAAAAGAGTAAGATCATGGAGATTAAAATCATTCGTTTTGGTAGATATCATCATGCCGTGAGTGGCAGGTTGCTGATAGATGGTCAGCACGTTTGCGATACCTTGGAGCAGGATACCGGCAGTCTGCCGGAGGGGGAGTATGTCATGTGCCGCAACAAGGCGTCGGCATTACCTTATTATATATATAGTGGCAAGGAGGAGGACAGGAAGGTATTTCTGTCGATGGGGAATGGCATTCATGGTTGGCGCCACCGTTGCATCATCGTGGGCGAGTGCCTTCATCTGGGCTTCCTTATCCGCAGTCAGGAGCATTACGATCAGCTTCTGCCCCGTCTCCGCATGCAGCTGGTTCGCCATCGCCCCATCGTGGTGAAGATCTCCCGTTCCCCCGATTTCGTGGATGCGGCGTAAACGGCAGCATCCGCCCTAGCAGGCTACCTTCCACTTATCCCCCAGCATCCTCATCGCATCCACTTTGTTATCATCCATGCCATGAAGATAATGCTGGGTGGTGGAGAGGCTCTCGTGACCCAGGATGCACGAGATGATGCAGATGTCAACATGCAGATTCATCAGATGCGAGGCACAGGTATGACGGGTGCAATGGAAGGTGATATATTTTTCGGAGATGTGATACTCTGAAAGCCATTTCCTGACGTGCTCATTTAGATGATGAGGCGAAAGAAGAGAGAAGAAAGGAGAATCCGGACCGCCATCCAACTGCTTCAGAATCTCATACGCCTCATCCGAAAGCGGAATATCTACCCAGCTCTGCGTCTTCTTCATCTGCTTGTGGATATGATAAACGCCATCAATTTCCTGAATATCCTTGGGCGACAAGGTCAGCAGGTCGCTCTTCCTGATAGCCGTATAGCAGCAGAACAGTACGGCCTCCTTCAGCTGCGGAATATCGCAGGGAGATGTCTTCATAGCCTTGATTTCATCATCAGAAAAGAACTCTTTCCGCGTCTTCTCTCTCCTTACCTTATAAGAAGAGGGGAGATGTTTCATCGGATTCACCTCCAGATACCCCTCGTTCACGGCTTCCTGGAGCACAGCCTGGATGGTTTTTACCTTCGTATAGATGGTGTTGCAAGCCAGAAGCCGGGGATTCTTCACGTGATGGCGAAGGTCGTGGGCATGGCGGAAGTAGAAGATGATGCGCTTGCATACCTCCTTATCCACCTGCTTCAACGGAATCCCGTCAAAGCCCTCCACCTTCAGATGCGACAAAACGCTGCGCACGCTGCCGCTTCTTCCTTCCGAACTTTTCTCTCCCTCTTTCTGTCGGGAATCAGCATATCTCAGAATGAATTCTCCCAGGGTGATGGCATCATGGTTAAATTCTTCCTCGTGGATATCTTCCTTTGTGATTGCTTTCTCAATGATAACTTTCTTGTTGCTGCTTTCCTTGGAATGGAATAGGGGAGTAAAGATTTGCTTTTTGC
>ERZ1023892.181-NODE-181-length-18609-cov-51.297364_pt1 | contig 18609 bp, 26 predicted proteins | sample MGYA00380397_ERZ1023892 | MGnify/ENA primary metagenome ERZ1023892 (study PRJEB33179, sample SAMN07448999) | human gut metagenome | biome: Human-gut; feature: Human associated habitat; material: Faeces | host: Homo sapiens | place: India: Bhopal | collected... | reverse complement strand
CTGTAGTTATCAACTTCAAGGGAAAGGAAAAAATAAAATGATTAACGACAGCATCATCAGGTACTACGTCGAAGACTACATTCTGAACAGTGACCAGTTCATTGACGAGTTTGACGTCGATGCGATTGTCGAAGAGTTGCATCATGTGGCTTTGGTCAATGATATGACCATTGAGGAATACGATGATTGTGATTCGTTCCCGAGTGATGATTTTCTCGAGGCGTTCGAAGAGGCGTGAGAGATAAAATAAAGCCCCTAGGTCAACAGCCTAGGGGCTTTATTTTATGTCATACGAGGTATTGTGTCGTACCGTTTACTGCTTTTAGTGCGACATATCGTGTCTTGCCTGAACCGCCTACATAGTGCGCCCAAATGTATCCGTCTGCGATTATGCCGCCACTCATGAGGTTGACAGTCTGTCCTTTGCGGTATTGCGCCACGACTTGACTGTGGATACTTGGCGCCGAGCGCACGTTGAGCACGTTAACGTTGACTCGATAGGTGCGCGCGGCGATTGCGACAGTATTGGCGTTGCCGTTGTCGCCATTGTTATTTCGCGGGTGAAAGTATCCGATGATGCCGTTTTTATTGATATTGAGGTATCCGGCGCGGTTGGGGTTTTGGCTGATAGTCTGTAGAGTGCCATTGCCATTGTCTCGCACTACAATGGCGACGTGATTCATTCCAGAGCGTTTCCAGAATGCCACGTCACCGTAGGCTGGCGTGTGGTTGGCTGACTCTTTGGTGAAAGCGTTCTGCAGTGCGCGAGAGCGGTCGTATCGTGCAGTGTACACGCTTGCGGCGTATCCGTCCACGGTGTTCGTATCGGCCTGTGGAATGCCGTACACGTGCTGGGCGTAGTGTGACCATAAGTCCCAGCATTGTCCGCCGTAGGCTCCGTCCATGTCGATGGTTTTGCCGTTGACTGAGTTAATCCACTCTTGGATATTCATTTTCGCTCCTTACATTGTTTGTGTCAGATATAATGTTGCCGTCACCCACGGCGTGACTGTGATAATCATGAATATGAATGCGGCACGATGGAATTGCGGATACCGTACGGCGTAGGATGCGAACCACATCGCAATCCCGATCACCGTGAGTGCGCTCAATATCCAATATGAGATGATGGTGTTCATTTTCTGTGCTTTGCGTTAGGTGTGTTTTGTGAGAACATCGACATGAATGGTGCGTCCGCCAATTCCGGATTAATTACGGTGATGTTTTCCAAAATCGATGTGAGTTCAATCAAACAAATTCCGCCAACCGTACAAACGAATACAGACACCGGCAGTCCCAAGTCAACATGCAGGTTAACCTCGTCGATAAACCATGCTGTCAACGTGAGGATAATGTAGGCGAACTTGTGGCCTAATCCCTCACGCATTTTTTTGGAACTCAGATTATCCTGCATGATGGCCTTCGCCACGCCGGTTACGTAATCGGTGGTGATGAAGAACGTCACCGCGATAGCACACCATACGTCCGCTGTGGTCATTGTTGCTGTTCCTTTCTATTTGCCCAGTAGTTCGCCTATAATCAAGCCAAAGTCGGCTTTGACCTGCGAGTCGTCAAAACGTATTTTACCAAGTCGATATCCGGTTGTCAGTCGCCTTATGATATCGTCCGATTTTTTGACATACCATGTTTTTTCGTCAACGTGGTTCGGGTCGAGCGTGTAGACGGGGCGAGTGTTGTCTTTTGGAATACGTCGTGAAACATATTGTGAAACATGCCCGTCACGTTCAGACACGGAAACCCACACTCCGAATCGCGCATAATCGGTAGTGTCCAAAACGTATGACAGCTCGCCATCTGACGGTATAGGCGCTAGTAATGTGTCCGACTCGTCACGGAACTTATTGCGAATCGCATAGTCCGCATATTCTTCGTCGTACCGTTCCAAGAATCTGCCGAACTTGGATTGCGCGACTTTTGCCGAAAATCCGCCATAATCAGCAAGTTCGAGACAGATAAAACCACCACAGTAAAGTTTGTACTGTTGTTGGTTGGCTTGTTGCGCGCCAATGTCAAGCCTGTATTTCGCAAAATACGGATTGGCTTTTTGCACCGCGTTCGAGAGGAACAGAACTTTTGTTCTATCCTGCCACCTGTCAACCGTATTGTAAAATTCGGAAAATGAGTTGATTTCGTTACTCAAAAAACGCAGATTGTCGGGGAAAATCTCGTCAAAAATAATGAGATGCACTTTTGGGTAGGCGACTGACTTGAGTCCGCCTGCTTGCGAGAGGGCGACGAAATAGCAGCATGTCCGCCAATCCTTTTCATCCCACGATGTCTTATGCAATTGCCCTTTTTCGCCGTTCACGCGAAACTCGTACTGTGGAAAGAATTCCTGAATGTCCTTGAAAAAAGTCTCCTTGCGGTGCTGTTCCACGTCCGTACGCCTGAGATAAATAAACTCATGGCCATGCTTGATATATTCTTTGATGCCGTATCGTTTCGCGGCGAACGTTTTGCCTAGGCCGCGTGCGCCGATTATGAAATTCCACGGAGCATTACGTGTCAGCAGATTGTGCAGATCGTAATAGTCGTTTTCGTCAAGCGTCTGCAATGTCATGCCTGCAACCCCCTGAAACTAGTAGAGGGGCATGCGCCATGACTCGCATACCCCTCTACCCTGCCTATCGTCAACGACTCGCAACTTTGGGAAAGGTCATATAATCGAGCCGTCAGCAACTAGTATAGCACACTTTTAGAACGCGGGCGGATTAGACTTGCCATCCCACACACTCAGCAACGAATATGCTTGATTGTATCGAGTCGTATAAGGCCCGAACGGAAACGTGGCGAGAATATTGGTCTTGAGTTGTGCGAGGTTCGACGCCTTCGGCACTTTCAGCGCGTTAGCAGGCGATTGATGATATGCAGTCACCCAAAGAATCTGCATTTTTGTATCATCGTACTGCTTCGGATACCCCGCATAATCCTCCGCGAACTGCTTGCGTTGTCCCTCGCGCGACTCACTGCGTCCGGCCCACGTGCGGAATGCGGTCGCCTCCGCTGAGGTGAGTGAACGTTTGAACGTGCCACCCGACTCCATGAGTGCCGCGATCTCAGGCGCGGCGGCTTTGAACGTATTATATCCGGTTGGGTCGGCGGCTTCCATGGCATTGAGCACTTGGAGTCTGCGCTCGAAACTCCACTGCGCGATACCAATGCCTTGGAGATTCGCGGCCTCTACCGCATCCCATCTCAACCCCGCCTCGACTGTGCCAACAACATACAAAGCGTACGAGTTTTCCGGCGATATCGAGGTTGAGGGGTGCGCCTGACCATTATCGCTCGACGGTTGGGATTGTGACGCCTTTTCGGAAAAATTGTTGGCCGTTGTCTTGTAGAAAATGCGTGTCCGCGTTCCGGCATTATCGGACTCGTGCAAGTAAAGATTGTCGCCTTGCCAATGTATCCACGCGCCACCACGCGCGGAGTCGGAGGAACCGTGGCTATTATCGCCTGTCGGGTTCTTCTCCGTCGAAGTCGTGCCACCCCCTTCACCAAGAGCTTTGGGATGAAGGTAGCCCAAGAATGCGGTCAGGTCGAACGTCATGCGCTGAGCCGGATTAGGGTTTTGAGACAATACGGTGATGCGTCCGTTATGCACACCGTCCTCCATCACGATACTGACGTGTGAGCCGGTGTGTTGGCTTGAGAAATTCCAGAACGCCACGTCACCCTTAACCGGCGAATAGTCGGCGGACTTCTTCTCGAAAATCTGCGCCATCTTGGCGTTTGTCGGGAATCTCGTGTAGTTTCCTTCCGCGTAGCCGGTTGGCGTGATGCAATCGGATACCGAAGCGCCGTACAGGTCCATGCAGTATTTCGCCCACAAGTCCCAGCACTGGGCGCCATACGCTCCGTCCATATCCCAGTAGCGGCCTTGAGTTTGCCTAATCCAATCATCAAAAGTAATAGCCATGCCACCATTATAGTGGCATGGCTATCCGTAAGAAGAGGTTGACGGCTAGAGTCCGGCTGGGACTGCATATGATCCGGTGAGGATACCGGTAGACCCCATCGAATCAAGGATGCCTTGGATTGTGATAGTGTCCCCTCCGAAGGCCATGAATGCTTTGGAGTCGAAGGTCGGAAGGTAGTGAGTGTTGCCGACTTTCGCCCACGCTGGGAGCCTGAAGATGCGGTTACCGTTAGTCGGCTTGGTACTGTACTCGCATTTGTAGTTGATGTGCAGCATGCCGTTAAACTCGCAGATGTTGACATAATCCCATGTGCCGAGGATTTGTGACGCGTCCGGGGTGCCGTACATTGTCGGCCATAGATCACTGTCTGTGGCGACACATGACGCAATCCACTGTCCGGCTAGTGCGTATCCGGCACGGCTCAAATGCGCGCCGTCACCATCGTCGCCACCGTCCGAAGCTTGGGAAGCGACTACGCCGATACGGTAACCACCCTCGTGGACGTGGACATAATCGTGTCCAACGTCTTTGAGTTTGAGGGTTAATGCACGATATGCGACTAGTCGGTCAGCTGCGTTGGTGCCATGATTTTGCGCTTTGGTGAGCGTCTGTCCAACCGCAAGCACCATTGGACAGACGTGAATGTCCGCCCTCGGAGCATCCGAATGGATGGTTTGCATGAGACTGCGCGCCTGAGTCGTGATTACCGTCTCGCTAGTACGCCCTTCCGACATGCCGGTGGCGTCATTCTGCCCGCCAATGATAATCACCGCCGTCACCTTGTCTTTATCCGGCACGGTATTCCAAATGCTCTCAAACGTGCCGTCATCGCCGGACATGGCGAAACCACCCCCCGAAGAGCCTTTGTAGTAAAAGCGTGTCGGGTCGAGTTTTTCCTTGATCGCTACGGCGGGAGACTGGTCGATATGTTTCGCGCCACTATAATAGCCGTCCACCCAGCTATCACCTAAGACAACCACATAGTCCTTGAGCTTGGCTGGAGTGTTGACGGCGTTGAGTGCGGTGGACGCGTCTGCTGCGGCCTTATCCCATTTGGTTTTGTTGGCGGCGGCGGAACCGGTGGTGTTGCTGCCGAGTGCAGTCAGCGCCGACTCACTGGTGGTTGCGTCGGTGCTGGCCTTGTCCCACTTGGTTTTTGCCGCGTTTGCTTTTTCTGCGGTTTCGGTGCCGAGTGCCGTCAACGCCGACTCGCTGGCGGTTGCGTCGGTGCTGGCCTTGTCCAACTTATTTTTTGCGGCGGTGGCGTGTGCTGTGGTGTCCGCTCCGAGCGCGGCGAGGATGGCCGTATTGTTGTCGGCCTTGCTTGCGGCGGCGGCCGCGTCCGACTCCGCCTTATTCCACTTGGTTTTCGCGGCGGTGGCGCTATCGACGGTATTGTCACCGATCAGCGCTTTGACCACTTCCTCGTCGTGGGTTTCACGCGACTCTACGGCTTCGATGCGATTGAGGTGCGTTTCCAAAGTCGTGTCGATAGTGCGCATGGAGTCATTGTATCCATCCCTCAGATCGGCTGGGTCATTGTCGCCATAGAGGTTCAAACCGTAATTGTCGGTTTTCGTGTATACGGTTGCCATTTTATGTTAGTCCTTTTCTCGAATTTGAGTATTGAGCTGAGTTAAAATCTGGTCAATCATGCGCATGGCGCGATTGTAGCCGTCGCGCATGTCCATTGGTGTCGCGTCATTATAGAGCGGTAGCCCCCAATGTCGTGTCGTGTCGTATGCCGCCACGTCCACCGGTGTGATCTGCGGTTTGTCTGCCATGCTTATCAGTCTCCCGAAGCGGTGGTGGAAACGAACGGCAAGCCTTCCGCAGTGACCTTGGTATCATTAAGGTTTTTGACAGTGAACTGCCCGCCACCGGTAGCCGGCACGCGGTTAAGGAAATGATTAAGCGCGGTACCGAGCGCGTTGGCGTTCGCGGCGCTCAATCCGAGAGCGGTGGCGAACGCCGACAAGCCTTCCGGTAGGTTTTCCGGCGTTGGAATGGCGTCGATTTTGTCCGACTGTGTTTTCAGAGTCGTATCGATGATGTCCATTGACCGATTGTATTCGCCCTGCAGATTCGGCGGGTCAGTCGCGTCATACTTTTCAAGATTATAATTTGGGGTTTTGCTGGTCATTCCCGGTAATCCTTCCTATTATTTTGCGGTTTTCATAAAATTGTTGACCACTACACCGTTGGCGAGATTTTCCACCGATAGCGGGTTGACGGGTTCGCCGTCATCAACATGCGTGTCTCGTGGCGTGATGCGCGGCTCGTCATTGTGAAAAATGGTTTTGTTGCCGAGCACGGCGAACTCAAGGCACGTGTGTGTTGCGGCCATTGGCGTGGATAGTTGTGCCATTTGGTTGACGCGTGCGCCGAATACGGCGAGTTCGCGGTACATGTCTCGATTCGTGTTTTTCGAGTCCTCGTACTTGCCGCGCGTCGGATTATAGGTCAAGTCGGAGTCTTCGTACTGCCCAACCTGCTTTTCCAAGTCGTCCAACGCCTTGTTGATGCGCTCGAACTGCTCGTTAAAACCGGCTATCAGCTGTTTGATCGCTTCGATGTCCGCGTTCTCGTCTTTGGCGAGATTGTCCAGCTGTTCGCGCAATTCGCCCACATGCTCGGCAACTTCCTGCACGTAACCGAGCACGGTAAGTGTATCGCGGTAACTAAAGGGCTGGACAGTTGTGAAATACCGTTGTCGCGGGTCGATGTCCAAGGGTGCGGCGCACATGTTTAGTCCGTCCATAATCCTCCAATCTATCAATGTCAAGTATACTCTAATGACCGAGGTTATAGGCGAGCGACGTGGAATACAGTTGCGGGACGTTGGTCATATTATCCCCACTGCCCCACACGCCTAGAAACAGATCTTCGAGCGAGTTGATGACCATAAGGTCGATATTGAGCATGGTGTTACGCCAATCCTGCAACAGCTGGGATTGTGAACCGCTCGTGCCGAGCGTATGCGACATGCTATTGCCTTTGTCGGAAGAATGCGAAAAATCGGTGTTGCTGGTACTGGACGCGGTGGTGCTACTGTCCTGTTGCGTGCTCGTATGCGTGTTGCCGGTCGAGTCGGTCTGCGAAGCGCTAGTGGCGTACGAGCGAAAATCATCGATACGAGTCTGCGGAAACTCGCTGTTAAAGGTCATGCTGGAATTGTCCGCCGTCGTGTCGGACGTGCTGTCGGCCTTGGACTCGTTCGATTGCGTGCCGCTTGATTTTCCGCTGGACTCGTTGACACTGGTCGAGTCCATTTCCTGCCGAATGTCCGAGGTGATGAAGGGGTCAAACTTACGCTGCGCGGACAAATAGAGCTGGTTGAAATAATCCATCTGCTCGCGCATGGTGCGGCCGAGATAAAATGTGAACATTTGCGGCGTTTCAGAACCAATCTCACGTAATGCGTAGTGTGCCACGATTTTTTCGTTGAGTTTCGCCCTGTATTTTTCGTCGAAAATCGGATAATATTGAGCACTTAAATGCAGTTTTTCGTCAGTGTCGAAACCGCGTGCAATAAGATTGCCAAGCGTCAAAGTGTAATCCGCCATGCTGTCCTTGATGGCGTACATGCTCAAATCTTGCGCCATTACTCTTCCTCCTTGTTTCCGTCGACGTCCAGCAAGCCGCCGCTGGTGGTGTCGTTCCACTCGATGCCGATAGGATGCCCCAAATCGGCCATTTGCGGCCACAGTCGGTTAATCGTGTCACATGCTTGCTGACGAGCCTTGAGATAGCTCAAGCGGAACACGTTCGTACGCGAGTTCCCGGCCGTCACTTCCGATTCAAGAAGTCGTTCCTTCTTTTCCGTCGTGCTGTTGTCAATGCCAAGATAGTTGACTAATTCGTTCCAAATCTGGGTTTTCGTGGTGATGATCTTGTCCGCAAGGAAAGGTGTAACGTTCGGGAACGTCTGGAACATGCCGGTAATGTCGGCGCTGTCATAGGCATAAATGTAGGGGTCGCCGTCTTCTCGCGCCTTAATAAGATTCTGGGCAGTGAGTTTGTTGGTTTCGGACGTGGCTATAATCAGCGGCACCGAAATATTGTCTAGGTTGACGTCAAGCGCACGGTCAGCAATCGCCAATCGCGTGGCGTAATTCCACATCACGTCAATCATGGTACATCTCAATTGATTATCCCAAATTGGCACACATTTTTTTGAGCCGATTTGCGGGTGAGAGTAATTCGTGGCTACCGGCTGAAAGCTGGTTGGATTGTTGTAATTATTGACTCCCCCGATATTGCCCGACGTGACCATAAAACGCCGGACGCCCTTGCGTTCGTCGGGGAAGAAGAGGGCCAAGCCATTTTCAAAAAGGGTTAGCTCTAAATATCTCTCGTCAATATATGGCGGCAAATTAATCCATTTAAAACGTGATACCGCCAACATTTCAATCAACTTCATGTACTGGTTGATGCGCAGGGATTGTCTCATTTCAGGGAGGTTCAAGTTGCCCCACATGCTGCCGAGCACGCTTTGGTTATCCCAGTGCGCGGCCTTACGCGCGTTATTGCGTTTGCCCATAATTACCGTCCTTAATAATAATGGAGAGAGTTTATTACGCTCTCTCCATTATATATGTCAGTATGCGATACCTGACAGCGGCACGTTATCCGCGTAGTCGGTGACACCGATTTTGTCAGGGTCAGTCCACACGGTAACGCCACTTTCAAAAATACCCTTCACCGTCAATCGATACTCTTCGGGGCACGTGCTCGAACGCACATACAGCTCATGAAGTTTCCAATACGTGAAATTGGACATGGCCATGAGATTTTCCGGCAACCGCATAAACCTCTGCACATAGTACCCGTATCGTAGCCATACTTCACCAATGGAACGCATGGCGGCCGGTGGTATCTGCCGGAAGCGTACCATGACGCCGATCAAACCGTTCGCCAAGTTGAAAGCGTCGCCACCTAATGCGCCCGACGTGGTAGGGGGTACTGTTTGCGTCTGCTGCACCTGCGCGTTAATGCCAGCGATCGTGTTTTCATAATCGCCTTGCGCGGTGGCTTGAGCAAGTTGCTTGTTCATGTCCGCGAACTGCATGGTCTGTTGATTGCTCAAATTTGTTTGCGCAAGACTGTAGGCATTGCTCTGTGAGGTGGTTGCGCCGTTCGTTGCCAACGTGTTCGACAGTTGCTGACTGTTAGAGTCTACGGCATTGTTGTACGACATCTGGTTCGCCACCGCGCCGATGGCCGTGCCCGCGACGGCGCCGACTACGCCGCCAACGTTGCCGGTGACTGCGGAACCGACTGCGTTCGCCACGCCTGAACCTATGGTGTTGAGCTGGTTCATTCGGTTTCCGAAGCTCAGGTTTTTCAATGTCAGATCGGCCGACATCTGCGCGGCTTGATTGTTAATCGACATCATTGCGTTGCGGTTGCTGGTGCCAAGCTGGTTCTGCTGACTTGCATACTGCGTGCCTAATTGCGCCTGAGCGTAGGCGTTGTTGATACCCATTTGCGTTTTTTGGAATGACCAATCCGCGCTTTGCTGGGCGTATTGACGCGTGTACGCGCTGTTTGCAAGCGAGAGCGCACTACCGTTGTTCACCGCCATGAATGTTGGAAAATTGGTGATACCAAATGATGCGTTTAGCATTTCACCCGTATCGATAGGCAATCCTTTACCGTCCGTCAATGGTTGCCGTTCGCCAAGGTTTCCAGCATGATACCCGCGCGCGTAGAAATTCAGGCGCGGAGACGGAGGCGCGTAATTCCACGATTCTCGGATAACCAGGTCAGCACTTGGTATTTGTTCAGGTTCATACGTGATTACGGTGCCGTTCAAGCAACTGCATTCGATATACGCGTAAGGGGCTGTAAGGAACTTTTTCAGATACTTATAGCGTTCCGGCAACTGGAAAGTGTCGCGGAAGTTTTTGAGATCGATGATGTCCGCGTAGCGTGCGCTGGAATCGCTTTTAGCTTTGCGCAGTTCCCAACAGTTTCCAACAAAACCGACTGAATGCCCGAAAAGTTCCGTTTTTTTTGGCTGACCATCCAATAACGCCTGCGGAAGGTGCGGTACTGCGTAGATGCCGCAAATACCTTGAGTGACCCACGGGGCATTCATACCCTCGGTAAAAAATGTGACAATATCGGCCGGAGTATCCAAATAGTACATGCTGGTACCGTTAAGCTGGTTTTCGAACGCACTGCCTGTTGCCGTGTTGACCACTGGATTATCCTTGGTGCCGGTGTCCGCTTCAAGGTCGGTTGTGCTGACAATAATCAACCCGTACGATATGTATTTCACTCCGTCATGCTCACCGACATCCATAAGCGGTTTCCAAGCTTCGTTGGTGAGCACGGTGCATTTGCCGGTGTCAAGACCCTCCGGCAGGTCAAGATACGTTTTCCCGTAGTCCTTCCAAGCGTTCTCGTTCGCAACTCCGACATGCCCCCTTTCCACGTATGCGTTGCCGAGCTGGATATCGTGCTGGAACGACTGCCACACGTCAAGTTGGATGTTGAGCTGTGTGGTGTTCGCGTTGATGTAGTCGCATGTCTGGACGAAATAATACCATGAACGTGGAGTGTCGAAATCGTAGTCGTTTGTAGCAATCAGATAATTATATTTCGACGCTTGTGCGAACGGCACGGGCAGTCGTACCGGCAGTCCGTATTTTGCCATCGTGCAGTCTGTGAACTCGATGCCGTCCAACCGGTCGAAATACTCTTTTTGAGCTTGCTTGCTCCATTTGACGATATCCCGGTAGCCCATGTCCCACGGAACATTGCAAAGTTTAAACTTTGTGTTTGGCGTCCATTTTGCGTACGAAAAGTTAATAGGTAAATCGTTCGCGCTCATAAAACCTCCTCAAAACAAGAATGGGTGCGAGATTGTTCCCACACCCATTTATAGTCTGACTGTTTGTCAGGAAACGACCACGGTCTTTTCGCCAATCGCTCCGGCAAACTTGGCGGTCACTTTGGCGTTACCGGCACTGGAACCGGTCAGTTTGCCAGTCTCGTCAATCGTGGCGTGCGCGTCAACACTCCAATCAGCAAGATTGCTCACATCCTGCTTTTCGCCGTCCGACTTGACGGCGTAGGCGGTGAGCTTGATGGACTCGGCGGCATTGACGGCTTCGGCGCCTTCGATAGTCAGAGCGGACAGTGCGCCAATCTTGACCCCTCCGACCCATGTGCCGACCACGGGCACGTCGAGCGCGGCGGAAACCGTCTGGTCGATTTCAGGCGTGGCCGGATTGATATAGGTTGCCTGAGCAGTGACTTTCAGCGTTTCGGCGGTTTCGTCAAGGCCGCAGCGCAAAATTCCGTCGTTGTCAATCGAGGTGAACTGCGAGCTTGCGCCCTCAACAGCGTACTTGATGCCGGTTGGCTGGAATGTCGCCGTCTCTTCGTTGGCGCTGGAAATGGTGGAAACCACTTGCACCAAGTCACCACGCGACACGTTCTGCGGAGTGATGGCGGTCTGACCATACTTCTTTACGCGAAGCTCGAACTTAGGCGTGGAAGTGGTGAGCGTATCCGGTAGTGTTACGGACTCATTGGAGCCTTCTCCAGTCCAGAACAGCACGGCGTTTGCGAACGGATTAGGGGTAATAGACCCCCTATGCTTGTAGAAGATGTTGCGCGTGCCGTCAATCGGGTTTACGGGGGAATTGGTGGTTTCCAGCATTTCGTCCCAGCAGAAGAAGAAGTCTTCAGTGGTAAGCACTGCCTGCACCTTACCGGCCGCACCGCCGATACCGAACATGTCCTCCGGAATCGGGATGATGCGATACGGCACATTGACCTTGTCAATATTAAAGGCGGCGGCGAGGGCTTCCACGTTGAGCGCGGCGATCACCTGCGGAGTGGCAAAGAGAATTGCTTCCGAGTCGCGCCACGGAGTCACCCAAGACATGGCATTATACCTTGGCATGGCGCTCATTGGCGAAGCCTTGAGCTCGTTCGCCACCTGCTGGATAAGACGCAACAACCCCTTTGCGTCCGCTTCGGTCGAGTCGGCCTTACCAACGTCGGGGGTATGCACGCGATAGAAACCGCCCTTACGAGCGTACTCAGCGAACGTCTGCGTCTTCATGAGATACATGTCGTTTCTATCCGAGAGGATAGGCGCGTTCATAATTTCGCTGATGTAATCCGACATGCCCGATTCGCCGTCGAATGCCGTAAGCAGCGCGTCTTCGGGAATGGTGACGGGGTAATAGTGGTCGAAAGTCAGAGGGTGAAACACGCTTGCGGTCGGAAGCGAGTAGCGGCCGTACACATCGTCGCCCAAGTATTCCTTGCTGAAGTTGCGGGTGCGGGCCTTGACGAGCCCCACTGCGGCCTGTTCGTAGGTAGAGCCGTAGCGCTTGAGGGTGCGCGGCGAGCCGATCAGCTTGAGCGGGTCATCCCAGTCCGCGTGCTGGATGTAAAGGCCGATCAGTCGCTGGATTAAAACGCCGGTGAACTCGTCGCGCAGGTACGGAAAATTGCGCATGGTGTCAACCGCGTTGCGGATATTGCCCTGAGTCGCGCTCGGAATACGAGTCTGGAACTGTGGTGAGGTGGCGGAGCGGACGGCGTTGAAAATCTCAACGTCACCTTTCCCTGCAAGTGGTCGAATATTGGACATTGTCATTCCTTTCTTTTAGTCGAACAAATCTTCGATTGACTCGCCGTCTCCGTCGTTGTCTCCATCGTTGTCGGTGGGGGCGGGTTCGGTGTAGCCGAGCGTGTCCATCATGGCCTTGAGTGCGGCCAATTCCTTTTCGATGCTGTCAAGGCGTGCGGAAACGTCCGGCTCCTGCTTCTGTTCCGGTTCCGGCTCCTCTTTCGGCTTGACTTCATCATCCACGGTTTCCGTCTGCTGTTCCTCTTCGGTCGGCGGCGGAGTAGTGGTTTCCTCGCCTTCGGTATCTGGATCTGCCATGCAAAACTCCTCACGTTGGTAGTGTTTCCATTAAAATTATATCATGTGGCGGAAAATAAAATGACCCCGCAATCGCGCGAGGTCTAAGCGTCCTATGTGAGCATTAAGTCGAAAATCGTAAGGCACTACCGCCACGGTAGTGACTTCATGGTCGGCGGCATTCTCAGCCGTGGCAATCCGACTCATGTTGCTCCTAGTCGAAAATCAATGCTCAGGAAGACATAGATATTATAACATGACCATTGTGCCGTAATCATCCATGACTTGCGTGCCATGCCGGAATTGCTCGTACGGTATAGGTTCCGTAAACATGCTACCTGCCATGCAGATATCCACTTCGCCGTCATCTCGCCATCCTTGATAACGGTTCATTCCAAGGATGGTCAGTTTTTCGTATCGTGCGGCGATCTTCCACTTGCCAAGCTCAGTCGGATGGATGTCACATGATTTCACCGGTTCCCAGCCGCTCAGGATGCACCCGTCCGTATTGGCATACAGCAATCGATCGGCGTTCGCGTGGCACACGTCCATGAGCTTGCGGCGCGCGTAGGCGTTGACCCAAATAGGCACGGGCAAGTAGTCGGTTTTCAGATTCGACTCTTCGCGTTGCGCGACATCCCAGTCGAGGGTTATGCCGTCTTTTGATAGGGGGAGCATGACGGAGCCTTTTGGCAGACTCGCCATTTTGCCTACGAGCGCGTTCATGATCAGTTTCGCCATCTGCCGTTTCTCGCCTGTCGCCCGCTGTTTTAAGTCTCCCCATTCGTCGACAAACGAACGGAAAAAGCCCTTGGAGCGCCTGAACTTCCACCCCCTAACATGCTTGTAGACGCTCACGTCATAATTGTCACGAAGCAATTGTTGGTCAATGTCGGTCAAGACGCGTGTGATGTATCCGCGTGTTGAGGTGAGACGGTTCAAGCCGTACACGCTTCGATTGTCGAGCAGAAATGGGTAGCCGTCCGGTTTGAGTTCCGCGCGGAACGTGAGTTCATCACAATGCAAAGGCATGTCATCATCCTGCTCATATTTTCCGTTGTATGGTTCCGGTTCACCCCACGGAAGCCATTCATCTCGCAGTATGGACGGATACATGGAATTACAGTCAACGTCGATGGCCTTGCCATAAACACCCTCTTTCGCAACCATGAAGCCGCCGATATAAGCGTCATGCAATGACTTCTTGGTTTCGGACTCCAATTGCGGGAATTTGTCGTAATACCATTTCCACTCGCCGGACGCGAACGCCTCCATACTCGCACCACCCGCCGTGATCTTGCACAAGTTGCGATCGTCGTATTCTCTCAGGATATTGAGCAGTTGGGCGTCAGTCATGGTGAGACGGCAATTCTCCCGCAAAAGATTCGATACGTCGAAAAAACGGACGGAATTTTCACGATCGATACGCACCGTGAAGCTGAAAAACTTGCCTTTTTTCGACACTATCGCATCCCAGCTCAAATTAGCATTGTGCTCATTGTGGGGGAGGGAATGCACGACGTGTACCATGAACGGGCCTAAAACGTCTGGGTCGGTCATGTAGACGGTGAGTTTGCCGCCTGACATGATGGACGCCAAAAGGCGATTGGGTGCGGCGATGTCACACAGGACGGTGCCGTCCGTAAAGCGTATGACGTTATCCGCACACCATAATCCCACCCTGTTATCTTGCATGGTCATGGTACAACTTCCCTTGTTTGCCGTCTACTACTGTTCCAATGCGCCCGCTTCCGCCAACCACCTGTCAAACTGCCGCCTTGAGCGTTGGTAACCCTCCCCATTGTTTCGGAATACGGATGTGAAACGGTGGTGAGTGGGGTCGTATACTGTCCAGTCGAACACCACGCGGGGGGCGTCCGTCTGTTCGATAAAAGCCCTCTTTTGCGCGGCGGATAAACTGCGGAATCGTTTCAACCGTTTCGAGCCGAGCGTGGTGGCAAGAATCTTCTCGAACACTTCGTAGCGGCCGCGCGACATGTAGGAGGGCCATTCATGCTCGCCATACAAGTCTTTACCCTGCTTGCCTGTTCTCCGCTTTTTGGACGGTTCGCGTTTCCGTTCCGTGCGCAACCCCAAGATTTCGGCGGCATCGTGTATCTGCTCACGCAATTCGTTGCGGTGCCCGCTCTCCAATTGACTGCGCACGAAGGCTTCGTCACTCAGCACGTTGGTCATCTGCAAAAAATCGGTGAGTTTTGACGGGATGACCTGATTACGCCCGAAGCCCTCGCCGGTGGTTCCGGTGATTTCGGCCACACGCTGGTCATACACGCTACACTGTGGCATTGCCTGCGCCTTGTTCCATTCGTTGATTTTCCGGCGCGCCGCATTGATTTTCCGCTGCTGTTGCCTGAGCAGTTTACGTCGTTTCGCCACCGGCTCCGCGCTGATCTGCGCGTCCGAGATGGGCGCGCGCTGGGCGAACATGATGTCTTTTTTCGTCGGTTTCTCTACGGCGGTGGCGTGATATGGTGTCGCTTTCGCTTCCGCTATGGCTTGTTTCTTCTGCCGTTCCCACTCCTTGCCTAGCGTTTTTGCGATGTTGACTAGTTGTTTGTCTGCGGTTTTGGCGAGATTCGAGTGCGAGTAAGCGCCAAGCTGTTTGATATTACGGGCGGCGCGGGCTTGCGCGGCCTGAATCTTCTTGATGTGCTTGCGCTGTTGCCTATCCGCTTTGATGGCAACGTTGCTGATGTCCGGCTTTTGGTGGGTGCGATAATTCTGTGATACGACTGCGCGGGGTGCTGGCTTCTTCCTCTTCCGTGACATGGTTGCAGTCCTTTCAGATAGAGAGAGCACCCAAAGAGGGTGCTCTCATGGTGAACTCACAAGGTGATTATAGCAAGGTCACTTGTCGTTCTTCTGCTCGCCCTCTTCCACTGGCTCGATGCTGAAAAACTTGAAGCCACGACGGGAGCGACGTTCCACCACCTTGATGCACAACGGTTCCGTCCAAGTGTTCGGCGTGCCAAAAATACCGAACATAGTGTTCAATCCGGCAGCCAAAGTCGGAGAGGTGGCCGCGTACGCCTTGTTGTCATCGGTCACGATAATGACGCGCACGGTATTGGAGATTTCTCCCGTCTGGTCGTCCGTCACCTGCACTGCCTGTGCGACGGCGTTCGTCATGTTCAGAGGTTCGTTGAGGTGTTCGTCGAGCTTTTCGGCGTTCTGCAGTGCGCTATAAAGCTTGATTTTACCTTCACGAGTCGAGGTGTCGATGAAGTGCTGGACGGTGCCGAGTTCGGTATTCTCGGTGTTGAATGCGACAAGTGCGGTATTATTGTTTTCCATTGTTTAACCTTCCCTGGATTGTTGTTATTTTGTTTTCAGGCTTATGCCTAAAATCTTTTATATCACATGCCGTCGTTATTTTCAACGTCGGCGTGTCGTTTTGTATGTTCCTCTGGGTTCCACTTCTGCGGTTCCTCGAAAGTCGCATATTTGTAAAAAGTTTCCTCGTTCATCGTGACCTTCTGCGAAAAAATCTCGATTGAGCGCGGAATAAAGTTTGGAAACAGTCTCTTCGCACGAATCGAATACGCACGCTCGTCCTTAAGACGTCCATCGATAACGTGCTCAGCATCCATGAAGTCGCCGTCCACCAATTCCATGCCCTTGAGCACGGCGTACACGCGAGTGCGGAAAATATCGGTTTTAGTCCTAGCCATATGTTTACTCTCCTTGTAAGATTTTTTGCAACTCAATGTCATTATACCGTTTCGTGTCCAGTCTGTCAAAATTTTTGAACACGGCGATAATGAGATTTTGAGCTTGCGGATTATTAAAAATCGTGCAACAGTCGTACGACGTACCGCCCTTGACAGCGCACACCGCACACCATGCAATCAGGTTAGGCGGATTGACGGAACCGTTCAAATATTCCACATCATACGTGTGGGATAGGGCGGCGGCGAGTCCGTCCCACATGGTCAGACTGCCGCAAATTTGCGACACCATGACCACCGCCTGCGTAAACCATGCGCTCGGCGCGTCACGCCATAGTTCACATAACATGTTCACGGCACGGCAGCACGTTTCAAAATCACCATAGCCCATGTCGAAACGTTTCAAGTTCAGCTCACGTTTATGGCCTTTTGTGGCCCTGACAATACGTTTGCTTTCCATGATCGCGTCATCGAAGTCACGCATGCGATAGATCGGCCGTCTGTCATCACCGCGCCTAAACATAATAACGTTCCTCGACTCGGAAATACGAGACGTTTTCCGTATGAGAGCGGATAGCTGCCCATTTTTTGACCAAATCTGCCGCATCCTTGTACGACGGGGCGTAGCCGACTTCGATAGGCGGTTTGTGTACATCCCTCAAATATGCGAGAGCCACGAAAGTGCTATACATGTCTAAAACTCCAATTCGTCCACGCAATCACTGTCACCATACAGCCACATGTTCAGCCACACGTCAGGACGGGGGCACCTTTTCGGCGGATTATACGCGCTCCTCTTATGCTGTCTCCCAGCCCAAAACGCACGCAAGCGCCAATAACTGTCAGCGTCCGGGCATGTGCCGCATGTCCATGAATGTATCCAACCGCGAAAATACATGACTACTCCCTATCTTTGAGCGGTTTGGCTGCGATATCCATAGCGTCCAGCACCATAGCACGCATTTCATTCGCCTTCGTAGGATCATAACCACACCGCGCAACACCCTCAGTCAAACCTACCGGCGTATGAAATTCCACATTATATGTCAGATAAAACAACTGTTGGTGTGTGCAGTATTCGATACGCACGTCACCCCCCATGTGGGGGCTGTTGAACTTTCCAACACGAATATCGCCATAACGCATTTCAATCATCCTTCCTAATCACATGTCGAAAGAAAAATCAGTAGGGCGGCGGCAACCAAACACAATGTCACCGTGATGGCAATAAGCGACATCACGTCACGAAAATCATCATGCGTGGAATCACTCAAGCCGACAACAGCGAGAGAAATACCCACCACGAGCGCAAGAAACAAAATCGCACATCCCACGAAACGGAAGATCACCAAAACAGCCACTCCTATATCATACCAAAAACAACAACAACACCAAAAACGCAGAAGCAGATAACAAGAACCGAAGCGAACATGTCACTCGCCCTTCCTACTCGCACGATAGTAGTCAACGGAACCATCCGATTTCCAATACTTCAAATTGGACAATTCCACACCCGTCTCCCTACGAAGCTCACGACGCATACGATCCTTCGCGCCCTTGACGGTTGAGGTATTGCCCAACGAGAAATAATGCACGGTATTGTAGTCAGTGAATGCCACCGTGATGGACCTGTCCCACCAATCAAACGAAACAACGGTGTTCATTTTATTTTTCCTTTCCCTTGAACAAATTACTATATCATTACAACACAAAATATGCGACATTCCAAAAACAAACAGACACAAAGAAAACCCCCTAAGATTATAGCTTAGGGGACTCATTAGTTATACATTAGTCGCCATCATTGATCGAAACAGTGTACTCGCGGCGCGGGCGCCCTTCCTTGGAACGACTTTTAGCGACCATGTTAATATCGTAGTCGTCACTCAGGAAAACCTCTACGATACCCGCAAGCGCACGCCGGAACGAAAGAGTACAATCGTCTTCCAGTCCATCGATGGAAGTAAAGCCACTCCAAACTCCCTCGATAGTCACCTTGTATCGATTGCCCTTCTCGAACTCGATAACACGTGCAGTAAGATTTAACATTTTATTTCCTTTCCCTTGGAACCGATAACTACAC
>ERZ1023892.180-NODE-180-length-18792-cov-18.057533_pt1 | contig 18792 bp, 16 predicted proteins | sample MGYA00380397_ERZ1023892 | MGnify/ENA primary metagenome ERZ1023892 (study PRJEB33179, sample SAMN07448999) | human gut metagenome | biome: Human-gut; feature: Human associated habitat; material: Faeces | host: Homo sapiens | place: India: Bhopal | collected... | reverse complement strand
TAATATACTTTGCCATTTAATATAATATACTTTGCCATTTAATATATATTACTTTGACCTTTTAATATATTGACTTTTCTTTGTTTTTTTCCGAAACGTCCTCTTAATATTAAATTAACCTATTTTTAACCCCATATTCCTTTGTTCGTATATATTATTTGTATAACTTTGCAATATCATAGGATGCTACCCTAACAATGTGTAAGAAACTATAAATATACAAACATCTATAAACTTTAAAACAAAACTATTATGATTAAAACTTTACGCTTTACATTAATGGCTGTGATGATGCTCATTTGCGGAGCTATATCAGCACAGACTGTTGTGACATTCACTGCTGGCACAGATAAGTCAGAAGGTGCAACTCTTACTAAGGATGGTATTACACTAACCTTAAAGGAAGGTACATCTATTTCAGGACTTGGCAAGTTGGCAACAGCAGAGTACAGATTATATAAGGGCAATATCCTTACTGTATCTTCTACAATTGGTAACATTACCAATATTGAGTTCACTTGTACTGCTAATAATACTGCTAAGTATGGTCCTGGTTGCTTTGCTGCTCAGAACGGCTATACATTTAAAGATAAGGTAGGTACATGGGTTGGTAATGCTACTTCTGTAGATTTTACAGCTGAATCAGCTCAGGTTCGTGCTAAAACTATTAAGGTTACTGTTGGTGGTGCTGCTGGCGAGACAAAGAAGGCTGCTAAACTTGCTTTCTCTGTTGATAAGGTAAACCATGAGGTAGGTACAGATTTTACATCTCCTACTTTCTCATGGGAGACTACTGCTACAGTTAAGTTCTCTTCCGACAACGAGGCTGTTGCTACAGTAAATGCAGAGGGTGTTATTGCTCTTGGTACAGAAGAAGGCAAGGCTGTTATTACAGCTGAGGCTGCTGAGAACGACACGTATGCTGCTGGTAAGGCAACTTGCACTATCTATGTATGGCACTACGTAACATACAAGAAGGCTACTGAGATTGTGTCTGGCGAGAAGTATCTTATCGTTGCACAGCGCGATGGAAATACATATTATGCTATGCCTTGCAAGGAGAGCTATAAGTATGGTTACCTTAGTACAGTGATGAAGGAAGGAACTTTGGACGAGTTGAAGGTAGAGTCTTCTTACGACGACAACTTCGTATTTGCTGAATGCGAGGATGGTTACTCTATTCAGGACTGCTATGGTCGTTACCTCTATATGGATGATGATCCTAACCACAAGAGCTTCCAGCTTGGTACAGAGCCTGTAGCTTGGGAGGTTGAGGCTTCTGATAACGGCACATTCTCTATTACAAACAATGGCCAGTTTATCCAGTTTGGTCAAGGTACATTCACATCATTCGGTGCTTACGCTACCAAGCAGGACAATACAGTTCTTCCTATGCTCTTCAAGATGGTTGAGGGTACGACTGGTATCAACAACATCCAGACTACAACAGCTGTTAAGAACAACGTGATGTACAACATCGCTGGTCAGCGTGTTAACAAGGACTATAAGGGTCTTGTTATCATGAACGGCAAGAAGATGATGGTTAAGTAATTATAGGCTTGTATAAGTCTATTGTACAACAATAAAATTAATTAAAAAACGTCCATTACATGCGTAATGGACGTTTTTTAATTATAGGAGGTACGGTCTCCGAACCGTACCACTCAAGCAACTTTTTTTTCTATTTGTTTTGTTATACCCTGTCTTTTTATTACTTTTGCAACCATAATCAATAAAAGAAAGACACAATGATAGTATTTGCAGACAAACAGGATATAACACGTGTAGGATTGATACACGTTGCCGACAGTTTGAGCGAGGCACCACAATATCGCAGCGTAGAAGATAAAGCTACGCTGATAGAAACACTTAACGAAGAGTCGGATGCTGTGGTTTATCTCGACTATACTATGTTCGACATTAACGATGTGGCAGAGCTTCAAATCATAGCCCAGCGTTTTCCAAATGCCTTATGGGTATTGTTTTGCGACGAACTAAGCTATGAGTTTATCAATCAGACTGTGGCAAACAACCGTCAGTTTGGTATTGTGATGAAGGATTCGCCATTGTATGAGATACGCGAGTCGATGATGTATGCCTTGCGCCACCAAAGGTTTATCTGCCAACATATAGCCGAGATGTTGCTCAATCCGCCTGTAGTAGACGATATGTCGCCAGCTATTGCCTGCCTTACCAAGACAGAGACAGAAATACTGAAGCTTATAGCCATGGGACTTACTACAAAGGAGATAGCCGAACGCCGCTTCTCCTCATTCCATACAGTAAACACTCATCGCAAAAATATCTTCCGCAAACTTGGTGTCAATAATGCACACGAGGCTACCAAGTTGGCACTACGTGCCGGAGTGGTTGATAGTGCCGAGTATTATATCTGATGTTACCATACAAAAAAGGCTCACGAACCAATCCCGGTCCATGAGCCTCAAAGGTAAATATAGATGTTTAGAAATTAGTCGTTTTAGTGCATTTGCACTATATCTTAGAATGTCGCCATAAAGGCGAATCGTATACCGTTTTCCTTGATGTCCGGTCCGTGATAGTTCATACGGCGAACATAGTCTATAGCAAAGAACTTGAATATGTTGTGCACCCCCACTACTATTTCCCAGTAGGGTGTCTTCTTGTCCATAACCTTAGTGCCTTCAGGGAACTGGAACAACAATGGGTCGTTCTGGTTCTGTGCCAGCATTGGGTTGTTCTTGTCGGTAAGTGTGCTCCACATACCCTTTACTCCAATCCACTCACGCCACTTAAGTTTGCGTATCAGCGGTATACGGTTTAATATTTTTCCGTTTAGGTCCCACGATATAGAACCATAGCAGTAGCGGTCGTTAAGGAACTCCATGTTCTTCATCATCGACATAGTGTTCTCAAGCTCAAAGTAGGTAAGGTTTACTGGAGGCATGCAAAGCAATGGGAAAGGCACCTTATTCCACTGTGCTCCCGCATTGATGTGCGTGTCGATATATCCCCAGCTACCCATCCAGAAGCGTTTGTATATTCCGGCTTCGGTGAAGTTGAGCTTGTATTGTCCGCCAAGCACATTGTTCAAGCCAACTGTATGGCTTACCGTAAACTCAGGAGCGTCGAGGTTTACCGGCCAGCGTTGCTGCTTGGTGTTGATAAATGTCTGTCCTGGGCAGTAGCGCAATCCAATCTTGAATTCGGTTGTGCGTATACGGTTTACATATTCGTTGCCGTCGGCAGTAGGATTAGTTATTGCTCCAGGCATCTTCTTGAATACAAGGTCGCCAGTTGGACGGTTGCTTTCTGCCTTTACGGATGTGTTTATAGAGAATCCCCAGTCGGTTTCATAGTCGAACGACAGCTTCTGTCTGTTGTAGAAGTACATCTGTTCTACCTTCTGTGTGCGCAACGACATAAATACGTTATCCTTGTTGTGTATGAGGAACTTGTCGGCAGGCGACATAACATCATATCCCGTCTCGAAGGTGATGTTGCGCTGTGGAAACTCAAACGGCACATTCTTCTTCTTGTTGAGCGAGTAGGTTATCTCCGTGCCATAATAGTGTTTCTGCGACTCTGTACCATAGGCATAATATCCCTTCCAGAAGAGATGCTTGTTGAGGTTGGCTGTAGTACGGCCACTGACACGCAGACGATACTTGTCGACAAAGTTGGAAGATATAATGGTGTTAACCGGACCAAAATCGAACTTCGACTTTGTTCGCATAGAGCCCGTCTCAACATAGTTTTCGAGCAAGGCACGCAGTCCGAATATAATCCATTTAAAGTTCTTCGACTGTTCGATGCGGTGTATAAAGGCATTCATCGACGATTCGCCCTTAGTAAGTTCCACTGCACGATACTGATTCCAAAAAGCCTCGTCGCGCACCATAGCATCAGCCTCATGCTTTACTTTAGCTTTGCCCTTAAACAGTTTCTTAGGCAAATCGTCGAAGGCATAATCGTCGTATCGAGTAGTTTTGGTAACAAGAACCCCACCAAGGAACTTGTTTACCTTAAGCTCAGCAGTAAGATCATCCACCGAAAGAGCCCATTCGCCGTTAGGCAACTTGGTGTACTCTTGTGTAATCTTCATATCCTCAACAAAGTTCACATCTGTGCGCTTAGGCAAGGTGAATGTGCACTTCTTGACATGAAGTGTAGAGTCGGCAAGTACAAACAGCTCGCCACGGAATCCAAAGTCCTGCTGGTTGTTAGGTATAAACTCAAGATGATAGCACAAGTCGTGGTTTACATACACCGTATCCTGAATGTAATAGCGGTAGAACGAGATAGCGGTCTCGCCTATAGGCGAGACAAACTGATACTGCATAAGGCGCATGTGGTCGTCGTAGATATCAACATCGGTGAAAACTTCCTTAAGCATGGTATTAAGAATCTCGCCAGTCTGAAGCAAGTTGTTAACACCCTCTTGGCGCTGACCTTTAATAATGTCTTTCTCCTCCTTAGGGTTCTTGCGGTAAATGTGCTGAGTAACAGTTTCGTCTACCGACACTGGAAGTATAAGCTTGCCGTTGTATGGCGAAGTCTCTATCTGGTCCTTAACATACGACTTGTTCTTAAATCGGCCCGTAGTAAGGTCTTCGGGCTTGATGTCGTTAAGGGCAAACGAAATCTTTTGGTACTTGTTATACTGATAATAGTCGTTGTTTTCGAGATGGGTACGTTTCTTGGCGGCAATGACACGCTTCATAAGCTCCACTGCCGGATTGTTCTTGCGCGAATAACGTTCGCGCTTCTGTTTGATAACCACCTCGCCAAGCGAGCGTGAGTCTTCCTTAAGCACAATCTTTAGGTGCGATGGTGTGCTTGAGCTAACCTTTATAGTTTGCGGTTGGAAGCCTACCGAACTGAACGTTAGTTCCCATCCGTTATGACGTGCAATAGAGAACTTGCCGTTAATATCGCTTGCTTCGGCCACATGGTGCCCCTTGTATATAGCACTTGCCAATGGGATGGGATAGCCATCACTGTCGTATATCTCACCTGTAATTTGTTGTGCGCTTACTACGGTTGTCAACAACAATAGCAGCAATGTAATACCAAAATACCTTTTCACCTGTAATTAACTATTTATCCTTTTAGATTTCTACTGCAAAGTTATATATAATAAATGAAAAAAGGATAGAAAACTTTTCGCATTTAAATATTTTTCTATAATTTTGCATCCTTAGTAGGGGATGAGTGCCTAATAAGTAATGTTTAAAAGAGGTGTAGTCTCCATTTTCTACATTATTATATATAGTAACAAAACAATTATATTTTACAGACATAACGTGCGATGGGCAATCTTAAGAATACTATTGCCACGTTTGCCAAAGCCCAATGTTCGGCATGGGTAGCATCATGCGTAGACTTCGGTATAACGCTGTTGCTTGCTAATGTGCTGGGTATGTGGTATGCTTATGCCACATTGTTGGGAGCCTTCAGCGGTGGACTTGTCAATTGTGGCATCAACTACCGTTGGGTTTTTCATGCAATAGGGCTTAAGAAGAAGTACGTGGCGTTGCGCTATGTGTTTGTGTGGATAGGTAGCATAGCCTTCAACACCTTAGGCACATGGCGACTAACCGAACTGACGGGTATGAATTACATCATATCAAAGACCATTGTGGCTGTGCTGGTAGCTGTGCTGTGGAATTATCAGATGCAGCGCACCTTTGTGTTCCATTATGGAAGGTCGTGCGGGCAATAATGCTTGATATCTGCCACCGACGATGGCAAAGCATAGTCAACCAATAAAAGAAACAAAACAAATTAAAGAATATGAATTATAGGGATTTTTTACAGAAGGTGATATATGTCATCATCAACCCTCTGATTAAGGGAATGATAAAGATAGGCATCACTCCCAACTTCATTACAACAACAGGTTTCTTGCTTAATGTTGTGGCAACAGCAATGTTTATTTATGCAGCCGAACTGCCTTCAGAAGAGGCAATGGCATGGATAGGATGGGGTGGAGGTGTAATCCTCTTTGCCGGATTGTTTGACATGATGGACGGCCGTTTGGCACGTATGGGCAATATGTCGTCTACATTTGGAGCATTGTGGGACTCAACACTCGACCGATACAGCGAGCTTTGCACCCTCTTTGGCATCTGCTACTTCTTGCTTAGCATAGAAGGATGGGAATGGGCAGGCGTCGTTACCTTTGTTGCTATGGTAGGCTCGGTAATGGTAAGTTATGTGCGTGCACGTGCCGAAGGTCTGGATATAGAGTGCAAGGTAGGACTAATGCAGCGCCCTGAGCGTGTAGTTGTTACAGCCATAGGTGCAATATTCTGCGGCGTGTGCAGCAATGTATGGGTGCTTGTAGTACCTATGATTATCATCGCTGTGCTTGCCAATATCACCGCCTTTTGGCGTGTGGCACATTGTTATAAGGAGTTGAACAAGCGCGACGGCAAGAAAGCCTAAGCCAGTTGTAGGCAATAGAAAATCTATTTGATATAAAATGTTCAGCATTTACATTATATTATTCTGGTTGCTCCTTGTTGTTTTGCGTCCTACACGCAAGGTGGCATTGGCTCTGTTGCCGTGGCTTCTCTTTGCCGTGAGCTACGACTCTATGCGCTTTTATCCCAACTACAAGGTAAATCCCATTGATGTTAGAGGACTATTTGAGGCCGAACGCTCGCTGTTTGGAATAGCCACAGCATCGGGAACAGTTATACCAGGCGAATGGTTCAACATGCACAACTGTGCCGTTGCCGACTTTATGGCAGGCGTGTTCTATCTATGTTGGGTACCGGTGCCGTTGGGTTATGCCATTTGGTTGTATCTTAAGGGCAAGCGCGAGATGTATCTTCGCTTCTCGTTTGCCTTCCTCTTTGTCAACCTTGTAGGCTTCTGCGGATATTACATACATCCGGCAGCGCCACCTTGGTATGCCCTTAACTATGGTTTTGAGCCTGTGCTTAATACCCCCGGCAATGTAGCAGGCTTAGGTAGATTCGACCAGTTGCTTGGCATTCCAGTGTTCAAGTCTATTTACGGCAACAACAGCAATGTGTTTGCTGCAGTTCCGTCGCTGCATGCAGCCTACATGCTTGTAGCTACCATATATGCCGTAAAGGCGTGCGAGCATAAACTTACCATCGCCGTTTTTGCTTTCATCTGTATGGGTATATGGTGGACAGCTGTCTACAGCACACATCATTATATTATAGACGTATTGCTCGGCATACTTACAGCCATTATTGGGGTAGTGGTGCTTGAGGGCTGCATACTGCGCAATGCAGCTGTGGGCAATGTGTTGAAGAAATATATTGCAAAGATATCCTAACAATAATGAAGTATATTGCAGTATTGACAATAGCCGGTTCGGACAGTTGTGGCGGAGCCGGAGTGCAGGCAGACATCAAGACGATGTCTGCCTTAGGTGTTTATGCGGCATCGGCAATAACATCGATAACCGTGCAGAACACTATGGGGGTGAAAGCCATTCAGTCTATTAAGCCCGATATTGTATCGGGACAGATAAAGGCTGTAATGGACGACATTAAGCCCGAGGCGGTGAAGATAGGAATGGTAAACGATGTGGCAACAATAAAGGCAATCGTCAACACTCTGCAAGAGAGCAAGCCGGGCATAATGGTTATTGATCCAGTAATGGTGTCTACCAGTGGATCGATGCTTATGCAGCCTGACGCCTTAGACATATTCTGCCGTATGTTGTTGCCAATGGCTACATTGCTTACACCAAATGTGCCCGAAGCCGAGGTTCTGTCAAACATCAAGATAAACAGTATGGACGATATGGACCGTGCCGCACATAACATACTCGACATGGGATGTAAGGCTGTGCTGATAAAGGGAGGACATCTTGAGGGAAACAAGAAGATAGACCGACTGTATATTAATAACGGCGAAACGCACCAGTATGTGCACGAAACCATACATACACGCAATACACATGGCACTGGTTGCACTCTATCCTCGGCAATAGCCTCTTTTATGGCACGTGGCGAAGATATGCCACAAGCTGTGGCAAAAGCCAAGACATATCTTTCTATGGCTCTCGAAGCCGGAAAGGATGTGAATATAGGCGAGGGACACGGTCCAGTTGACCATTTGTTTAATCCTGAGAAATTGATAATAAGATGATACAATTCATAACACACTCAAATACACGTTACGATTATGTGGAAGGCGCACGCCTTGCTCTTGAGGGCGGATGCCGATGGATTCAGTTGAGAATGAAGGATGCCCAAGAAGTCGACTTCTTATTGGCTGCCAAGCAGATTGGTGCTATGTGCAAGGAGTATGGCGCCACATTTATTCTTGACGACCATGTAGAATGGGTAGGAATTACTGGTGCCGACGGTGTGCACTTAGGCAAGAATGATATGCCAGTGGACGAGGCACGCAATCAGCTTGGTGCAAACCGCATAATAGGAGGCACGGCAAACACCTTTGAGGATGTAGAACGCTTGTGGCGTCAAGGTGCCAACTATATAGGTTGTGGACCCTATCGATTTACAACAACCAAGAAGAATCTGTCTCCGGTATTGGGACTTGATGGCTATCGACACATTATCAGTAAGATGAAGGCGCATGACATCAACCTCCCCGTTGTAGCCATTGGCGGCATCTTGCAGCCCGATATAAAGGATGTAATGGCAACAGGCGTTAGTGGCATAGCTGTTAGTGGCGCTATACTTAATGCCGAGAATCCGGTGGAAGAGATGAAACGCTTTATAGACAGCTTGTTGTAATGTTTTGATTAAGACAAAACTTGATTGTATGAAATGGATTGTTATAACCTCTCCAAAGTTTCTGCAAGGCGAGGCGCACTTCATACCCCGGCTATTTGCCCATGGTGTAGACCTTCTTCACCTTCGTAAGCCAGGTGCAAGCATAGAGGAATGCAGCCAGTTGCTTGACAAAATACCTCAGGAGTGGCACAACCGTATAGTGTTGCACAGCCATTTTGAGTTGGCAAGCACTTACCGTCTGCATGGCATACACCTCAACCACCGCTGTCCGCAAGCCCCCGAAGGCTTCAATAAGAGCATATCATGCTCGTGTCACAGTTTGAAGGAAGTGGTGCACAACAAGCCAAGGATGAATTATATGTTCCTTAGTCCGATATTCGACAGTATATCCAAGGAAGGCTATGGAGCCGCCTTCACACCCGAAATGCTGAACGACGCAGCTGCCAATAAGATTATAGACAATAAGGTGGTGGCATTGGGAGGCATAGACGCCAGTCATATACAAGCCTTAAAAGAGTGGCATTTTGGTGGCGCAGCCTTCTTGGGAGACATATGGAACCGCATTGACGACAAGGATGTGGACAATTATTTAGACTATTTAAGCCATTTGCTTAAAGGCTGACAACAGGTGGTACGGCCTAATAACCGTACCACTCAAATTACTATTATCCTTAGTTTCTATTTGCTACTATTGATAGTTTTGCTTTCTTGTTTTGTAAGAAATTGTCATTTTTCTTGTCTTTTTAGTTGCTATAACATTTATTTTTCGTAAATTTGCCGACACTTTATTAAACTTAATGTTACGACACGGTGCCATACGCCCCACTGTCGCGCAGTAAGCTAAGCAGACAAAGGTGTCTCGCTCATACCTCTCTCGTATTGAGGATTGGGACAGAAGCCAGTCTCGCTGCGTAGACAAGCTTAGGCATCGAAACACAATCAGCCTCCTTTGTATGGAGGCATTAACCAAAGAACAAGAAGAAAATGAAAGTATTAAAGTTTGGCGGAACCTCGGTAGGTTCCGTGGAGAGCATTCTTAGCCTCAAGGCTATTGTAGAGAAACAGGCAGAAAAACAGCCAGTAATTGTGGTGGTTAGCGCCCTTGGAGGCATTACCGACAAGCTCCTTGCCACATCCCAACTTGCCCTTAAAGGTGACGATGCGTGGAAAGACGAGTTTCAGGCTATGGTAGACCGCCACCACAAGATGATAGATACCATCATTACCGATACACGCAAGCGTGAGAAACTGTTTAATATTGTAGACTCGCTGTTCGAGCAGTTGCGCTCTATCTATTTCGGCGTCTACCTCATCCACGACCTTTCCAACAAGACACAGGATGCTATCGTAAGCTATGGCGAGCGTCTTAGCTCAAATATTGTAGCCACACTTGTGCAAGGAGCTAAGTGGTTCGACTCGCGCGATTTTATAAAGACAGTGCAGAAGAATCACAAGAACATTCTTGACTCCGAACTTACTAATCGTCTGGTACGTCGTACATTCAGCGACCTGCCACGCGTATCTCTTGTTCCTGGTTTTATAAGTATGGACCGCGACTCTAATGAGACAACCAATCTTGGACGTGGTGGTTCCGACTATACCGCTGCTATTATTGCAGCTGCCCTCGATGCCGACATACTCGAGATATGGACCGATGTCGATGGCTTTATGACAGCCGACCCGCGTGTAATAAAGACCGCTTATACTATAAACGAGCTTAGTTATATCGAGGCAATGGAGCTTTGCAACTTTGGTGCAAAGGTTATTTATCCGCCAACGATATATCCAGTATGCGTAAAGAATATTCCAATTCGTGTTAAGAACACATTCAACCCCGAAGCAGAGGGAACTATTATCAAGGCACAGATAGACAACGACTCTAAGCCAATCAAGGGTATATCGAGCATCAATGGCACTACGCTTATAACAGTAACTGGTTTGTCGATGGTGGGTGTCATTGGTGTAAACCGACGCATCTTTACTGCCTTGGCCGACAATGGCATAAGCGTGTTTATGGTGTCGCAGGCTTCTTCTGAGAACTCTACATCTATAGGTGTGCGCGATCAGGATGCCAAGGCTGCCGTAGATGTTCTTAACGGCGAGTTTGCCAAGGAGATAGAGACTGGTGCCATGTTCCCTATGCACGCCGAGAGTGGACTTGCTACTATCGCCATCGTAGGCGAGAACATGAAGCATACACCTGGCATTGCCGGTAAATTGTTTGGCACATTGGGCCGAAGCGGCATTAGCGTTATTGCCTGTGCACAAGGTGCATCCGAGACCAATATCTCGTTTGTAGTAGACAGCACCTATCTGCGCAAGGCATTGAATGTGTTGCACGACTCGTTCTTCCTTTCAGAATACAAGGTACTAAACCTCTTTGTCTGCGGTGTAGGAACTGTGGGCGGACAACTTCTTGAGCAGATACACGATCAGTACGAGGAACTTAAGCGTACCAAACGACTTAAGCTGAACGTTGTGGGCATAGCGTCGTCGAAGAAGGCCATATTCAATCGCGACGGCATCGATCTTGCAACCTATCGCGAAGAGCTTGAGAAGGCTCCGGCATGCAACGACCAACTGTTGAGAGACGAGATTATAAAGATGAACATCTTCAACAGCGTGTTTGTGGATTGTACGGCAAGTAAGGATGTGGCTGCATTGTACCAGTCGCTTATCGAACATAACACATCTGTCATTGCCGCCAACAAGATAGCTGCGTCGTCGTCGTACGACAATTATATTAAACTTAAGGAAACCGCCCTTGCGCGTGGTGTCAAGTTCCGTTACGAGACTAATGTGGGAGCCGGACTACCTATCATTGGCACCATAAACGACTTGCGCAATTCGGGTGACGTAATACTTAAGATTGAGGCTGTGCTTAGCGGCACGCTCAACTTTATATTTAACGAGATATCTGCTGATGTGCCTTTCTCAGAGGCAGTGCGCCGTGCCAAGGAGCAAGGTTACAGCGAGCCCGATCCACGTATCGACCTTAGTGGCAAGGATGTTATACGCAAACTTGTAATCCTATCAAGAGAGGCAGGCTATAAGGTGGAGAAGGTAGATGTGGAGAAACATCTATTTATACCCGACTCGTTCTTTGAAGGTAGCATAGACGACTTTTGGCAGAAACTGCCAAGTCTTGATGCCGACTTTGAGGCTCGTCGCAAACAACTTGAGGCAGAAGGCAAGCGCTGGCGATTTGTAGCCACATTCGACCATGGCAAGACTTCTGTGGCATTGAAGGAAGTAGGACAAGCACATCCGTTCTACAACCTTGAAGGCAGCAATAATGTTGTGTCTCTAACAACCGAGCGTTACCGCGAGTTCCCAATGCTTATCCAAGGCTACGGAGCTGGTGCCAGTGTTACAGCTGCCGGCGTGTTTGCCAATATTATGTCAATAGCTAACGTATAAAGGTCTTTTGCGTATGAAACACATTATAATACTTGGCGACGGTATGGCCGACCATGCCGTCGACCGTCTTGGAGGAAAAACACTTCTCGAATATGCCAATACTCCTAATATGGACCATTTGGCACGTATTGGACGTACCGGACGCCTGCTTACAGTGCCCGATGGTTTTCTGCCTGGTAGCGAGGTTGCCAATGCTACTATCCTGGGCTATGATATGAATAAGGTGTACGAGGGTAGAGGTCCATTGGAGGCAGCCTCTATAGGTTACGAAATGGAACCAAACGACCTTGCATTGCGCTGCAACATCATCTGTCTTGAGAATGGCAAAATAAAGAATCATCATGGCGGACATCTTACCACCGACGATAGCACTCAACTGATTGACCTCCTTAACGAGCGTCTTGGCAGCGACCGTATACGCTTTGTAAAGGGCATACAATACAGACATCTCCTTATTATAAAAGGTGGAAACAAGTACATCGAGTGTGCTCCACCTCACGACCATCCCAATGAGGAATGGCGCAAGCTACTTATCCGTCCAAAGAAAGGATACGAGCAAGAGGCTTTGCCGACTGTTACATTGCTCAATGAGCTTATCATCAAGTCGCAAGACGTGCTGTACGACGCTCCACTTAATGTAAAGCGACGTGCCGAAGGTAAAGACCAGGCTAACAGCATATGGCCATGGGGTGGAGGATATCGTCCGCAGATGAAAACCCTTTCGGAGATGTATCCACAGATAAAGCGTGGCGACGTGATATCGGCTGTAGACCTAATACGCGGCATAGGTCATTATGCAGGGCTGCACAATATCATTGTGCCAGGTGCAACTGGACTTGCCGATACAAACTATGAGGGCAAGACACAAGCGGCTATAGAGGCCCTACGTAAGGACGATTTTGTATTCCTGCATGTTGAGGCAAGCGATGAGGCTGGTCATGATGGCGACCTTGAACTAAAGTTGCGCACTATAGAGAACCTTGACAAACGTATGGTGGGTCCTATCTTTGAAGAAGTGTCCAAGTGGGACGAGCCTGTAGCAATAGCTATTATGCCCGACCATCCTACACCAGTAGAAATACGCACACACGTCAAGGAACCAGTGCCATTCGTGATATGGTATCCAGGCATCAAGCCAGACGAGGTAGAGACATACAGTGAGGTGAGTTGTGTAAGTGGCAGCTACGGCATGCTGCACCTGACAGAGTTTATGAACGAGTTTATGAAGGAACCTTCCCTCTAAAAGAATAGGATTCTTCACTCTTCACTTTTCACTTTTCACTCTTCACTTATAACATTGAGATTCTTCACTCTTAACTTTTCACTTAAATTATGAAATATTACAGCACCAATCATACAGCACCCCAAGCCTCATTGCACGAGGCAGTAGTAAAAGGACTTGCTCCCGATCGCGGACTCTATATGCCAGAGCGTATAAAGAAGTTGCCTAAGGAGTTCTTCGACAACATAGACAAACTCTCGTTTCAAGAGATAGCATATAAGGTGGCAGACGCCTTCTTCGGCGAGGACGTCAAGGCCGACGACCTAAAGCGTATAGTATACGACACTCTGGCGTTTGACTGTCCTATAAAAGAGGTAGAGGATAATATTTACTCGCTCGAACTATTCCATGGACCAACACTTGCATTCAAGGATGTAGGTGCACGCTTTATGGCGCGCATGCTGCAATACTTTATACGCGAGGAAGGAACTAAAAACGTTAATGTACTTGTAGCCACAAGTGGCGACACTGGTTCGGCTGTTGCAAACGGATTTCTTGGTGTAGAGGGCATACATGTGTATGTGCTCTATCCCAAGGGCAAGGTAAGTAAGATACAGGAGAGCCAGTTTACCACACTCGGACAAAATATCACAGCAATTGAAGTGGACGGAGTGTTTGACGACTGCCAGGCTCTTGTAAAGCAGGCATTCATGGACGACGAGCTCAATAAGCATATGAAGCTGACGTCTGCCAACTCTATCAATGTGGCTCGTTTCTTGCCACAGGCATTCTATTATTTCTATGCCTATGCCCAGCTAAAGCGTATGGGCAAAGAGCATGGCTACGTGATATGTGTGCCGAGCGGCAACTTTGGCAATATCACTGCAGCTATCTTCGGACGAGAAATGGGCTTGCCCGTGAAACGTTTCATAGCTGCAAACAATGCCAACGACATTGTATACAAGTACTTGCAGACTGGCGAGTATAATCCACGTCCAAGTATACAGACTATTGCCAATGCTATGGATGTGGGCGATCCAAGCAACTTTGCACGTATATACGATCTCTTCAAGGGCGACTGGAAGAAGATTTCGAGCCTCATGAGTGGCGCAACATATAGCGACGAACAGATACGCCATGCTATGCGCCAATGCTATGAAACCAACCACTATATTCTCGACCCGCATGGAGCATGCGGATATCAGGCATTAAAGGACTTGTTGCTTGATGGCGAGGTTGGTGTATTTGGCGAGACAGCTCATCCTGCCAAGTTTAAGGATACAGTAGAATCGGCAATAAACGCCGAGGTTGCAATACCCGAACGTCTTGCAGCCTTTATGAAGGGCGAGAAGAAGAGCATCGCCATGTCGAAGGAGTTTAGCGACTTCAAGAACTTCTTGATGGTTCAGCCGTAAAGGTGTGTAGTTTTAATAAAAGGTATGACGGATGGTCTTACGAGAGCGAGCTCTCGACACCCATCCGTCATACCTTTTATTTTCTGTCCATAACCCTCCAGACATAAGCTATATACCCGAACACAAACGGCACGAGCAGCGACACATAGAACATTGTGCGGAGCGTGAACTCGCTACTGCAACTGTTGGCTATTGTCAACGAGCATTGCAGGTCGGTGTTTGAGGGATAGTAGGCAGTGTTGCCCCATCCCGCAACAAGCAGCAACGACAGCACAACAAGCACCACGCCGATACCAGCCGGCCATATACCTTTGATATATGTAGAGCTTAGAATGGTGCGCACTATTCCATACAGCAACAGTACAACACCTATAACCGTGAGCACAGCCAATGGCCACATGTCGAGATAGTTGTGCAGATACTTCATTGGTTCCATAAATACCACCCCAGTTGCAGGGTCTACTGCATATCCGTCTTTAAGCATTGTGCGTATAAAGAAAGCCAGGAAGAACACAAGGAAGGGCACCGTGCTGCCTATAAGTCTAACCGAACCTCGGGAGCGTATGTCCTCGTTTTCCACATTATTCATAATATACAATATGCCGAGAATACGTGCAAGGAACATTACGGCAAAACCTAACACTATATTCCATGGGTCGAGCAAAGCATCAAGCCCTGCCGAGGCATTGCCCCAACGGCTTATAACGGGAGCGCCTATGTTTGTTAGTGATGTCTTCTCCACAAAGAAGTTGGAACCGTTGAAGAAGGTGGCTACAGCCGCGCCCAAGAGCAGCGGACCAATAATGCCGTTCAATATAAGGAACCAGCGGTATGTACGTGTGCCAAGCAAGTTGCCTTTGTGGTGTTGAAACTCGTAGCTTACGGCTTGCAGTACAAACGAGAATAGTATAATCATCCATAGCCAGTAGGCTCCGCCAAAACTTGTGCTATAGAACAATGGGAAAGAGGCAAAGAAGGCTCCGCCGAAGGTGACAAGAGTGGTGAATGTAATTTCCCACTTACGTCCGGTCGACTCTATAATCTTGCGTTGTCCATCTTCAGTATAGCCCAAGCTGTATACAAGCGAGTTAGCCCCCTGTACAAACATTAGAAACACGAGCAACGCTCCGAGAAGTGATATTATAAACCACCAATATTGCTGAAGAAATGTATATGTCATAATACGAATGTTGAAAGTTTTTGACGATGTGGTTGAGTTTAATCGGCTTGTTCTATTTGTGGCTTATAGTTCTTTATCACGTGACACATTATCCTAATCTCCGCAAAGAGTAGAACGCTGAACAACACGAGGAAGATGAAGAATGTTAGAGCAACGCTGCCTGAACTAATGTCAGAAATTGCTGCAACAGTAGGCAGCATATCTTGTATAGCCCATGGCTGTCGACCCAGTTCGGCTACAATCCATCCAGCCTCGCTTGCCAGGTATACAAGCGGAAGCATAACCAATGCAGATATCCATAGCCAACGACCACGTTTTGTAATGTCTTGACGCCATGCCACATGACCAATGATGAGGAAGAACAACAGCAGCAATGAGCCAATGCCTACCATAATGCGGAAGGCATAGAAGTTGATGGGGATGTATGGCACAAGCTCGGCACGGTCCTTAATGTAGCCATATCCAAAGTATGGCATGTCCTTCTTAAGTTCTTCAGCAAGCACTGGCAGGCGTTTGTCATTGTCATTGAATGCCTTAAGCTTGCGATATTCGGCAAGGGTAGTTATGGCTTTACGACCTCGTTGTATTTTCTCTTCTGCCGACAATTCTTTTGTTCCATCGGCGCGTGTATAACCATTAAGAATGTCGTTAATGCCAGGTACATATCCGTCAAGTGTATTTGTGGCAAGCACGGACAATCCATTGGGTATGGCTATGCGCAATGGAGGTTCTTCGCCTTTGGTATAGTCGGGTTGTCGTAATGGATTAATGGCAGCCACCATAGTGAGCGAGGCACTATTACCTCCATTGTACAGTCCCTCCATTGCTGCAAGTTTCATAGGCTGAACTTCTGCCACCTTAACAGCCGACGAGTGACCTGTATACATTGCCAATATCGAGGCCACAATACCAACGATGCTTGCTATCTTGATGCTTTGACGTGAGAGTTCGCATTCGCGGCTACGCAACAGATACCAGCAACTAACGGCACACACAAACACGGCACCTACTATCCACGATGATATTACGGTATGGAAGAACTTGTCTACAGCCATTGGCGACAATGCCACATCTATAAAGCTTGTCATTTCGTTGCGCACGGTATCTGGATTGAACTCGCAACCTATAGGGTACTGCATCCAGGAATTGGCTACCAGTATCCACCATGCTGATATGGTGGCGCCTATACCCGTAAGCCAGGTAGAGGCAAGATGAAAACCGCGCGAAACTTTCTGCCATCCAAAGAACATAACAGCAACAAACGTGCTTTCCATAAAGAAAGCTACTATGCCTTCTATGGCAAGCGGGGCACCGAAGATGTCACCAACAAACCAGGAATAGTTGCTCCAGTTTGTTCCAAACTCAAACTCAAGGATGATGCCAGTTGCAACACCCATGGCAAAGTTTACTCCAAAGAGGCGTTGCCAAAACTTGGATGCCTCTTGCCAAAAAGGTTTGCCAGTGCGATAATAAATAGTCTCGATAATGCCCATGATAACGGCCAAACCCAATGTAAGGGGCACAAACAGCCAGTGATAGATGGCGGTAAGCGCAAATTGGGCACGCGACCAGTCGATGAGCGAAGCGTCAATTGTTAGCAAATAATTCATAAGCTTAATTGTTTATAGTTAATAGTAATCATAAATCGAAGTGTTCATTATATGCCGTTAGTGCTAACGGTCAATTAGTTCTCTTGCCACATAGTCGGCTTGGTTGCCTCCTTTTGCCTTCTGTTCAAGCACGTCAGGGAAGAAGAATAGCTTGAGTATCAGAAAGATTACAGCAAGCTTTATCAATATAACCGTCCATAGCACACGTCCTACAGTCATATTGCGGAATCCGTCCACATAGAAACGGAACACCTTATTTAATATATTAGTATTTGCCATAACAAGTATTTAAAGGTTGTAAATTATACAGGTTAGTAAACTTTTGCAAAGATATAAAATAATTCAATTAGTTGTTTTGTTTTTGGTATAAAAAAATGCCTCAACCTTAAACTTATGTCTTAAACATTTTGCCGTATCACTTGAAAGTAGTAACTTTGCATTACGAAAAACGTAAAGGCGACTCAATCTTATATGGGTCGTGCCAGTTCGATCGGGATACTCATCAATAAAAAAATCGAAACCGAGAAGACTTCTCTTGCTAATGGCGGGCCATATAAAACCTTTAGTGGACTAAGCTGTAAAGCCGGTGGATTACAAAGGCGGAGAGCTCTCAAATCTTGTATACTCGGAGTTTCATCACATCACTGGGCGGCCCTTTTTAAAATATAAAAGGAGACAAAGGATTTTCTGATAATCCATTGTCTCTTTTTTTGTATCTAATTGCTAACACTCAACTGCCATTATATAACTAAGTATTCTTTTTTTGCAAATTATATGTGTCTTTTGGGATTATATGATCCTCCATTAATTGTGTTGAACAATAATAGAATAAAAAAAGAGAATGTTAAACTAATAACATTCTCTTTTTTATAAATTTGGTAATCTGAGTGACTCCGGCAGGATTCAAACCTGCAACCTTCTGATCCGTAGTCAGATGCTCTATTCAGTTGAGCTACGGAGCCAAACCTTAGTGGCAATTAGGTGTGTTTCTTAATTGCGAGTGCAAAGGTAGGTATTTATTTTGTAACAGCCAAATTTTTATCGAATTATTTATCTAAAAAGTTTTATTTAATATGTATTTTCGGTTAAATTGCTTATCTTTGCACCTTATTATATTATATTTAGTGAGAAACTTTTCAGCAATTAAAATATATATTTTTGAGAGATGAATGTTGATAAAGATATTTTTATGCTTTACGAGTTGCTTATTGTCAGA
>ERZ1023892.172-NODE-172-length-19403-cov-35.571739_pt1 | contig 19403 bp, 11 predicted proteins | sample MGYA00380397_ERZ1023892 | MGnify/ENA primary metagenome ERZ1023892 (study PRJEB33179, sample SAMN07448999) | human gut metagenome | biome: Human-gut; feature: Human associated habitat; material: Faeces | host: Homo sapiens | place: India: Bhopal | collected... | reverse complement strand
TTAGGATACAAGATTCTCAATCTTGGCATAGGGGTTCGATTCCCCTATCCACTACTTAAAAAGCAGACTTCAAATCGAAGCCTGCTTTTTTTGTGCACAGCTGCCCCTTATCTGTCATCAAATAATATTGTTATGTCTTTAACAATCTACATTATTTTCTGTTTTTTGCAGTAAAGCTTATGGCTTTAAAATCTATAACTTCTCAAAATTCTTTACATTCCCTACTTGCAAAATTTGTATTATACATCATAATAATGTATTTTTGCATCCTAAACCAATCAACCTAATGTCACTCACACCCGAACAATTAGCCAAGATACAGCAAAAGGAGTCCACTCTTCCAGATGCTTTGCGCCGCGATGCTCTCACCAATTACCGCGAGGGCTATTTCTTTGTAACCATCAACACTCGAGGCTATGCCCCCATCCTTAGCTATATATCTGGACGTGCAGATGCCAATGATGGAGCAGAGGATGAGCCACGCTGTGTGTATACGGAGCTGGGGAAGAGGGTGATGGCCATATGGCAAACAGTGCCTGCCTATCATCCTGGTGTAAAGATAATAGCTGCTGAGGCTATGCCAGACCATTTCCATGGCCTACTACATCTTTCAAACACATGTAAGCAACATCTTGGGCGTATTGTCAATGGCTTTATGATAGGTTGTACCCATGAATATTGGGACATGCTTGGTATTAATTGGCGTAGCATGAAAAAAGATATTAACAAAAGTGCGCGTGCTGCAGCACGTGAATGGCAAGATCATGACCACACTCGTTCCTTCCGCGGTCCCGCCCTCTTTGTTCGTGGCTACAACGATGTAGAAGCCATAACCATTAAGCAGGTAGAAACCAAGCGTCGTTACATCCGCGAACAGGCGCGTCGCGCCCTTATCAAGGGTTCCATGCCCGATTGTTTCCGTATCCACCGCAACTGCAACTCGCATGGCTGGACCATGGATGCCTTACGCCGTGCCTTCCTTGCCGATCGCTACCTTGCCCTTGATTCTCGTCGTATCGAGTCTACCTTGCTTGCCCTTCTTCCTCGTATCCAGATGCTCCCTGGTTCCACTAACCTTGCGCAAAGCTCCAACCTATCTGCCAGCGCCCCCAATATCAAGCCCGTTCTCTCTTTCATCGGTATGCGCACCATATTGGCAGCACAATGCAAGCTGCCCCTTATCTGTCATCGCAGCGACGCTATGCTCTTTGATGTGCAGCGTGATATTGTGTTGCAAGCGGCACGTAAGGGGGCCGTCATTGTCTCGGCATTTATAAGTCCTAAGGAATGTGAAATAAAAAAGCAGCTGCTCATAGAGCAACTGCCTGTTATAGAGGTTGTGGACAACGGTTTTGCCGACCGTTATAAGCCCACTGGCAAAAGCTTCTACGCCTGTGCCGAAAATCGTCTTGTGCAGATATCACCTTGGACCTACGCCTACAGCAAAGACATCAAGGTGACACGCGAAATGTGTCTTGTGATGAACCAACTTGTGCGCATAATCACCAATAAGGACGACCATTGGTGGAAGAAATAATTATCTTTCGTCCTTATAATGTTCTTTCACACGACAGTTATTCCTTGTCGTCCTTGCTTGCCATATTGCCTTGCACGTCCCTATATATTCCGTCCACAATCGAGTCGGCAAGCGATATGTTAGGCACAAGAATATCTTCGCACTTAAGCGAACGTGCTACAAGCAGGAATATCTCTGCAGCAGGAATGATAACGTCTGCCCGATCGTCCTTTAGTTTAAATTGCTCCATACGTTCCTCGAGCGATAGAGGCGCCAGCTCGGCATATAGTTGCTTAAGCGTAGCCACTGGCAATGAGCGCGAGTCGCCTTTTATTTTGGCAAGGCGAAACAGACGGTTGATGTTGCCACCCGAACCAATTATCTTAGTACCCGGAAATTCCTCGGCATACTTCTCCAGCATTCTGCACATGGCATTTCTTTCCTCAGGTGTAACAGCACCAGCAAGCATACGCAGCGTTCCGATATTGAACGAGTGGCTCTCGGCAAGCACACCATCGTGCAAAAGAGATATCTCTGTAGAGCCACCACCCACGTCTACATAAGCAAAGTTGCCCACTCCGCTCTCCGTGTTTTCCACAAGATTGTTGCATAGAAGTTGTGCTTCCTCGGCACCCGGGATAATCTCCAGCTTTATGCCTGTTTCCTTCTCAATGTGTCGCATCACTTTCTTTCCATTCTCGGCATCGCGCATGGCCGATGTGGCACAAGCACGGAAGTGCTCCACATTATATAATAGCATAAACTGGCGAAAACCCTTCATCATGTGCATCATCATACGTTGGCGTTCTTTCGAAATCTTGCCAAGGGCAAACACATCCTTGCCCAAACGCAAGGGAATACGTACAAACAGCAGTTTCTTAATGCGCGATGCAGCCGGAGCATTATCGTCAAAACTCTTTATCAGCAATCGGGCTCCGTTAGAGCCAATATCAATAGCGGCTATGTTCATAGTTGTTATACGCTTTATGTAACTCTTCTTGCGAGCGGAACGGTTCTTCACCTTCCTTCACCTTCTGTATCTCATTAGTTCCACATCCATCCACAATACGTCCATTGGTTGTATCGTGCAGACCGAAGTCTACCGTGCGCATCAGGTCCTTCTTCATATCCTCGTCGTACACAGGTGTAAGCACCTCAATACGATTTACCAAGTTGCGAGGCATCCAGTCGGCCGAACCGATGAAATAGCGCGGTTTGTCGTTGTTGCAGAATATCAGTATGCGCGAGTGTTCCAGATATCTGTCTATAATACCCACGATATGGATGTTCTCGCTAACCCCCTCAATGCCGGGCACAAGCGAGCAGTTGCCGCGTACCAATGCGTCTATGCGCACGCCGGCACGCGATGCCGCATACATTTTATTCACAACATCCTGGTCGGTAATATGGTTAATCTTAATCTTTACCCAAGCTGGCTTACCCATTTGAGCGTTCTTTATCTCCGTATCAAACAGGCGCAGAATGCGTGTCTTCATTGAGTTTGGCGACACAAGCAGTTCCTTGAATCGCATAGGCGAGAACGGTCGGTCGATAAAGTCGAATACCTTAGCCACCTCCGACACAATGCCCTGTCGAGCCGTCATCATCAGATAGTCGGTATACACACGTGCGTTGCCCTCATGAAAGTTGCCAGTACCCACACAAGCCAGGTCGCCCTTGGTGGTCTTGATATACAGCAGCTTTGAGTGTATCTTCAACCCCTCAACGCCAAAGATAACGTTTACGCCCTCTTCCTGCATGCGCTTACTCCATTTTATGTTGCTCTCCTCGTCGAAACGTGCCATAAGTTCCACCACAGCCGTAACCTTCTTGCCGTTGCGTGCAGCACATATCAGGGCCTTAACCACCTTCGAGTCCTTGGCAAGTCGATATAATGTAGTCTTAATCTCCTTTACGCTTGGACGCAGAGCGGCCTCGCGCAACAATCGTATGTAAGCATCGAACGAGTGGTAAGGCACATGTATGAAACGGTCTTTCTTGCGTATCTGGTCGAGTATCGACTCCTCGGCAAGAAACTCCGGTTTCATTACAGGCTGCCATTTTTCAAATTTCAGCTCCGAGTGACCACAATCGGGAAACGACATCAGGTCCCTATGGTTCTGGTATCTGCCACCTGCAAGCGATGTGTCGAGCTCGCGAACATTCAGTCGGTCGAACACACGCTTCTGCATATCTCTGGGCATGTCCTTGTCGTAAATTACGCGTATGGGTTCGCCACGCTTACGTGAGTTCACGCCCAAGGCTATCTTCTCCATAGCGCCATAATCCGAGTCGTTGTCCACCTCCATCTCGGCATCCTTAGTAAACTTAAACGAGTAGGCCTCGTAAGTAGACGGCTTTGTGCCGATAAAGATAAGTGGCAGACAGAAGCGGATAACATCGTCAAGGTACATAATATTATCGAATCCATCCGACTGTGGAATGCGTATAAATCGGCCGTACACACGATCTGGCACTTTGATGATGGCATATTTCACCTTATGGTCACCATCAGTATGCGTCTTCTTAACAACAAGGTATATGCGGTTGTCCTCCAATGTGTTGAGGTCGTCTATTGCGTTAAGCCAGATAGGATTGGTCGAGCCATTCAGTTTGTCGTAATAAAGACGCTTCAGAAACTCTTTCTGCTCGTCGTTCAGTTGCGACTCCTTAAGCAGGCGTATATGATGCTCTTCAAGTTGGGCGAACACCTCCTTTATAGCCTTTGTGTATTCTGAAGAATAATCCTCGTTAAGTCTGTTTACCGTCTTCAACGTTTTCTTTATGGCTTTTCGGTTGCGTTCCGACAGGTTATCATTGTCTACCAGACGGTTGAGAGATGCCACACGCACGCGGAAGAACTCGTCGAGATTGTTGCTGTAAATGCCAAGAAACGACAGACGCTCAAGTAATGGAACGTTTGTCTTCTCTGCCTCTTGCAGAATGCGATGGTTGAAGTACATCCAACTAACGTCGCGTTCGGTATATGTTGATTGCTTTGCCATGATTAAAAAATAATATTTTACTCGCTCAATACCAATGTGTCGCTCTCTATCGTGATATGCAGCATCTTGCGAAACTTCTTTGCCTCGCCCTTAGGCACGATAATCGACATAAGATTGTCGCAGTCGGAGAACGTTGTGCGTGCAATATGCTCGGGTATACCAAGGAATGAAACCTTCTTAAGCCCATCGCAACTGGCGAAGGCATATGGGTCAATGGTCTTTACAGAAGCGGGTATTGTTACTTCCTCAAGAGCATCGCAGTCGGAGAAAGCGTCGCGACCTATGCGTTCCAAGCCTTCTGGCAACTGCACCTTCTTAAGCTTAGAGCGTCGGCTGAAAGCAAGACTACCTATGGCTGTAACTGTCTTTGGGATAATTATCATAGTAGCATCGGTAAGGCAAGATATAAGGCGTGTGCGCTCGGTATTGTACAAAATCTTGGCGTCTACAACAAAGGCGGCAGACTGGTTCTTCAATACCTTGCTGTCCAAGTCGACAAATGGGTTCTTGCCAAGCTTCTCCACCATTGGCGGAATATAAACAGAGTTGAGCGAGATGCAATGAGCAAAAGCCTCGTCGCCTATCTTTGTTACCGATGCCGGTATAGCCACACTACGCAAGAAGGCGCAACCATAGAAGGCATTGTCGCCTATCTCCTGTGTGTCTTCCTTCACTACATAGTCGCCCTCAATGGTTTTCTTGGCAGCTATAAGGCGCTTGCCACCTTTAGAATAAAACACTCCCCAACCGTCATCACGTGCGCCATCAGCCTGTTTCAACGCAAGCTCTAATACCTGACTTTCAAACTTGTCTGTACGCTCAAGATGCTTCTTAAGTACATCCAGAACAATCTTTTTCTTTTCTTTCATATTCTGTTGTTAATAACTGGATGCAAAGTTAGGACTAAACAGCGACAAACCGATTGCATGTCAATTACGATAAAGTTACAATAGTGTTACGACACATTAGTCCCGATAATATATAGATTATGATATTTATTACAATATAAATCTCTGTTCCGTGTCACCGAACGTCCGTTCCGTGTCACCGAATGGCCGTTCCGTGTCACGGAATAGAGATTTTGAATGCTTTGACAAGTAAAATATATGTAATTGTTATAGTTTTATGATTTTAAGCAAGTGTTCATATTTAGCTTTATATATGAGTGGCAATCTGTAGGAGGGTATGGCATCCCTGCCATACCCACTCTGCCATGAGGGTCCTGCCGTGTACAGTTACGTATTATAAGCCGATTTAGTGGGTATGGCAGGGATGCCATACCCTCCTCCTACTTCTATGTAAAGACGATTCAGAACTGTTACTTATTTTTATGATTTTAGTGTTATATTACTATATAATAAACCAATGGCTTCCCTAATTCATTAATTATCAATATTTTTAGTCTAAAAATTTCCCCCCCGAAAATTATGAAGAAATTATTAAATTATCACGTCAAAAACTTTTGCGTTTCACGCATTATTTGTAAATTTGCACGCTCTTATAATAGTGACCAACAAAAATATAATCAAAAATAAAAATATAGATATAACAATAAGCTATACTCCAACAAAAAACAAAAACAGAACATAAACTATACACCCCAGAAACAACACCCCAGAAATAACAACTGAAAGATAAAACAAAACCAGTAAAAAACAAAACGTAAATTAACTAAGGATTGATGTACCAACATCCACTATCCAAACAAAGGATGAAACATCGATTCGGTATATAATATAAGGTATAAAGCAGCAAAGCTTGGGATAATGTGCCACCATGGTGTTTGTGGCTCGCTAAAGCTGCACCACATTAATATATATGTGAATTTTTATGAAGAAGTTGGCAATTCTAATCGTTGCGATATTGTCAATGGCATGCTCGCAACTGTCCGCTCAGAATGTAGCCGTAAAGACAAACTTTCTTTACTGGGCTACTACCACACCTAATATCGGAGCCGAGGTTTCGATAGACAGGAATCATACAGCCCAAATGTTTTTCGGACTAAACCCTTGGAAACAGTCGGGAGGCGACCATTCTACATTGCGTCATTGGTCGTTTACGCCCGAATATAGATACTGGTTTTGCCAGAGTTTCAACGGTTGGTTTGTTGGAGCACATCTCATGGGAGGTGAGTTTAACGTTAGTGGGGTAGACTTTCCCTTTGGATTGCTATCCACACAAAAGAACCACCGCTATGAGGGATGGTTCATTGGCGGAGGCGTAAGTGGCGGATACCAATTGCCATTGTCAAGACATTGGAACCTTGAGACATCCCTCGGCTTAGGCTACGACTTCATAAAGTACGACAAATATAAATGTGGTACATGTGGCAGAAGACTTAAGAGCAGCCACACCAACTACTTTGGACCTACCAAGGCAGCACTATCGCTGATATATGTATTATAGAACTAAGCAGAAAAACGATATGAAACTGAACTTTCTTTACATATTGCCATTTCTAACACTTGCCGTATGTCCATGCAGAGGACAAGATTGCAAGGGTGTATCCATAGCCAACAGCAGCATAAAGGTGGAGAATGTAAGGGTGAGCCATACCGACAAGCAGATTACGTTGTCTATGACTCTGAACCTTGACAGTCTGCGGATGCCTACTAACAACCAGTTTGTTCTTTCTCCATCCATAACAACTGCCGATGGCGATGTGGCTATGCCTAAGATTGTGGTTAACGGCAACCGACAGCACATTATGCAGCAGCGCAACCGCCACAACAACTATGGTGCTGATGCCTACATCGTGAAACGAACCAACGGCAAACCGCAGCAGATAGCCTATCTGCGCTCTGTTGCCTACGACAAGAAGTTTGTTGACTATAAGGTGCGTATTAATGAGGACCTTTGCGGATGTGGCGACAACCTTGCCAACACACAATATGAACTGATGGAGTATCGCCGACCAACTGCCAAGTTTGTAAGACCTGAGGTGGTGGCAGAGAAGATACGCGAGCTTGACAAGCGTGCATACATCGACTTCCCAGTCAACCGCACCGAGCTTAACCCACTATATAGGCGCAACCCGGAGCAGCTTGACAGTATAGTTAAGACTATCAATACGCTTAAGGAAGACAAGAACCTTACGGTGTTGGCTGTCAATATACATGGCTTTGCATCGCCTGAGGGACGATTCGAGAGCAACGACCGCCTTGCCAAGGGACGTGCGCAGACGCTTATGGAATATGTACAGCGTATGGTAAGGCTCGACGAAGACTTGTTCTCCGTATCGCATACGGCAGAAGATTGGGACGGTCTGCGCAAGTTTATTGCCGAAAGCAACATGGAGCACAAACAGCAGATACTCGATATTGCAAACGATACATCTATTAAGGAGGATGAGCGTGAGGCTAAGATTAAGACTGCTTATCCCGACGAATACAAGTTTCTTCTTGCCGCATGCTATCCTGCCCTGCGCCACTCCGACTACCATATTAAATATAAGGTGCGCCCATTTAATGTAGAGGAGGCTAAGGCTTTGGTTAAGACCCGACCGCAACTGCTCTCGCAAAACGAGATGTATATGGTGGCACAAACCTACGAGCCTGGCTCAAAGGAGTTTAACGAGATAATGGAGATAGCGGTACGTATGTATCCAGACGATCCAACAGCCAACCTTAATGCAGCTTGCACACGTCTTAACGCAGGCGATGCCGAGGGTGCAAAGCCTTATCTTGACAAGGCTGGAGACAGCGAGGAGGCTAAGGCTGCAAGAAAAGTATATGAAGAGATTAAATAACATATATATAAACAATAAAAAACTAAGTTTTATGAAGATCTTTAAATTATTCCCTTTGGCATGCGCAGCATTGATGATGAGCGCATGTAGTTCGGATGACGTTAATGGTAGCGAAAACCCAAATATCGCTAGCGAAGCCCAGTATCTGGCTGTGAACATTGTTAATGTGGGTACTACGCCGACACGTGCAACTGAAGACTATGTGAATGGAACTGATGACGAAAACAAAATCAACACGATTCGTTTCTACTTCTTCCATGCTGATGGTTCACCTTATGTGTTGACCAATACAACTGAGACAACAACGGGTACTGACGTGAACTGGCTTGAGCAAAATCCTCCTATCACTACTACACCTCCAACACCTGCTGGTCAAGGTACAGTAGATAAGGTAACAGAAGCTGTACTTGTTATCCAGGGTAAATCAGCAGCAGCTCCTGCTACTATGGTTGCTGTAATCAATCCTGAAACACTTAAGGATAATGCAACATTAAATAATAAGGGTACTGTTACACTTAGTGAACTCCGTGATTCAAAATTTGATACTCAGTTCTACAAACTGGAAGCTGGTACAAACAAGGCTTTCGTTATGACCAACTCTGTATATAGAGAAGGTGGAAATACTATTTGTCCTACTCTTGTATCAGGTCACTTGGAAACATCTGATCTTGCAGCAAAAGCCAATCCTGTTAATATCTATGTGGAGCGTGTAGCTGCTAAGGTTTCTGCAAAGGTTGACGATACAACAGTTCCTACAGGTTTTACTGCTAACCCTTGGGAAGTTGGTGATGGAACAAAATGGGCAACGGACCAGTACGGTATGGAAGTTGGAACATTTGGTAAATCTACTAAGATATATGCTGTTATCGAAGGTTGGGGCGTAGCTGATGAAAATAGCCAGGCAATGCTCGAGAAGCAGATTGATGCAACATGGACTAATACTAGCTTAGGTATTACACCATGGAATACTGCCGATTATCATCGTAGCTTCTGGGAGACTATGAAACCAGCCGTTGGTACCGATATTTATAATAAGGCAAATCATAGCTTCAACGAGTATACAAGCAAGATTGCTAATAACTTTAGTAATATCACGTATACATTGCCTAATACTACCCAGACAGTAGTTTCAGACGTATACAATGGCAACAACTTGACAAAGTTCTTGGTTGCAGCTACTTTGAAATACTATGATGGAACAAATTGGAGGAACGCTGACATTTGCAGATATAGAGGTATAGAATATATGGGTGGCGAAGCAAAGTTGAAGGAAGTTGTTGCTGCTACATATAACAAGTATTACACTAAGAACACTGCTGGTGAATACGAACCACTTGCTGCTTCGGATATTAAGTTTGATTATACTCGCTCTGTAGAAAATACCGTAGCTAAAAAAGTGGCAGATTGCCAAATGGTTCCTACATTAGTTGATCGTACTAAAGAGTATTATACAAAGACTGTATCATCAACAGGTACAACCTATACACTTGTGACTAACAATGACGATGTTGTTAAGGACATCGAGATGTATCCAGCTGATATTAGAGAAAATGGTAAGACATACTATTATGTTCCTATCCGTCACCTCGGTGCTGCCACAACCGACCCTGCATATTATGGTGTAGTACGTAACCACTATTATCAGATTAATTTGCAGAGTCTCAAGGGATTCGGTTCATCTGTTTACAACCCTGACAGAGAAATTAAGCCTGTAATTCCTGCTGAAGAAACTTCGTATCTTGCTGCTAAGATCAACGTTCTCCAGTGGCGCGTAGTTTCTCAGGATGTAAATCTTGGTAAGTAATACTCTCCCTTCAACATATTAGGTACGGCCATGTGCCGTACCTAATATGTCACCCCTTATCTAATTGCACAGAACTCACATTTTATACTGCTTATATGAGATACTTTAAGTCTGTCTTGAACATAACAACCATTGCCATGCTCGCTCTGTTGTTGACTTTCGCTGTTTCTTCTTGCTCGATGATGCACGAAGACATGAGCGGATGCAAGAAAGAGCTGAGGGTTAGGTTCGCATATGATATGAATATGAAGTTTGCTGATGCCTTTGCCTCGCAGGTAAAGACAGTAACCCTTCATGCCTATAACCGAAACGGCGAACTGGCATTCAAGAAGACCGAGAAGGTGAGCGATATAGCTGCCGCAGGAGGCTATATGACGCTGGATATCGACCCCTGTATTTATACTCTGCAAGTATGGGCAGAGGGCGAAGAACGCCAAACGAACTCGTACATATACAATACTGACGGCGATATAAACAACGACGTCACCAAACTCGACTGTAAGATTAACCGTACAGACAGAGACGTTAAGCACGACCTTACCACACTCTACCACGGACTGCTAAAGGATGTAGACCTGCGTATGGAGGACTATGGGGTAAAGACTGTGGTTGTGCCACTTACAAAGAATACAAATAATGTCAAGGTGGTGATACAGAACGCTATTGGCGTGAAACTGAATGCTACCGACTTTGACTTCAAGATAGAAGACGACAACGGATCGCTTGCCTACGACAACTCACCAGTTGTGGACGACTCGATTACTTATCATCCTTGGTCGCAATACGATGGAGTGGTGAGCTCGACAAGTGAGGATAATACTCAGGTGTCGGCTGTTGTGGCTGAAATGACAGTTAACAGACTGTTGGCAAGCAAGCATCCACGACTAAAGGTGTACAATAATCTTAACAAAAAGATGGTGTTCAGTATTCCGCTTATCGACTATGCCTTGTTGGTTAAAGGCAACTATAACAAGGCTATGACCGACCAGGAATATCTCGACCGACAAGACGACTACAGCTTTATATTCTTTGTAGACGACCACCTCGACTGGCTTAGCGCCACTATCTACGTAAACTCGTGGCGCGTGGTGCTGCAGAATGTAGACATGTAGATTTATAATAAATGAGTACAGTATTAAACATATCCATATAGAATAGTGCGGATGTTAACACGTTTTATCGATAAGTTCATTCAGAGGGTTGCCTTTGTCATCATGCTGTGTATGGTGATGGCAGCTTGCTCCGACAGCGATGATGATGCTGTCGGCACAGAAGACGTGTCGGTAGCATTCACACTTACCGTTGCCGATGCCGCGTCTACTCGTGCCGTGAACGACGGATGGGACGACTATTCACCTGCGCAAGACGGTATACTGAACGAGAACATGGTGAATACCGACGATATTATTATTGCCATTTACGACGATAAAGGCAATAAGGTGGACAATGTAGAAGACTTGCGTGTGACAAAGATTAGCGACGCAAGTGGTACTGGCACTATGTATGCCATTACGGGTGTATGGCGAAACGCTAAGCCTAACGTGGAGAGGGCCAAGAGATTGATGGTGATGGCTAACTGCAATACCTCTGTATGGAGCGACCCGTCGAAGTTGACTTACGACCTATTGCCTGGAGAAAGAAAATATATACCTATGTGGGGTGTGGTTAAGATTCCTGCCGCATTGACGTTGGGCAAACAAAACAAATTGCATAATATACGGATGCTTAGAGCTATGGCAAAGGTGAGAGTGAAACTGCGTGATGATATGACAGATTATGGCTACGCTATAGGCAGCATGACCGTGAACAACTACAACACCAAGGGATATTGCGTGCCAAAGACATTCAACGAGGTGGATAACACTTCAGATGTGCGCTTCGCAAATTCGCTGAATGTTTTTGATAGCCATGCCGACAAAATATCATTACCGACCACGGCTCCGCTATACTTGCCTGAGTACGACAATTCTGGTACCAATCCTACTACAATAACCGTTAATCTCAACCGCAATGGAAAATTGGAGGGTACGTATACTTTGTATTTTCGCAACTACGACTCGGATGGCAAGCCTACAGGTCCTACCTATCCTATACAGCGCAACCACTACTATCAGTACTTGATATATAAGGAGACAGGAAAGATTATTGTTACGCTGCACGTAAGGAAGTGGAACCGACGCATATATCCCGAAAACGACGGAATAATAATGTAAAAATCATATAAGAGAAGATAAAAGCCATATGAAGAAGCTTTCGATATTCATAATGTCTGTTATTGCATTGCTTGCCTTTGCAGGCTGTACAGCCGATACTGACAACAATAACGATAAAGGTGGCAATGGAAAGGTGAGGGTTAGAATAAACATCTCATCATCGGGCATCTCTTCGGCATCGCGTGCCTCGGGCGACTTGTCGTGGCACGACGAGCATGTGGAGCCTGGAGAGAAGATGAAGAATTGCTTTGTGGTTATTGTGCAGAAGGGCAAAATAATCGACTTGCTTAAGAGCGAGGAATATGCTACGGAACAAGACTATGTGGGCACACTGGAGTCGACGCTTGACGAGGGCGAGACGATATTCTATTCGTTTGCCAATATCTCGCCAGAAGAACTTGGATTCGATTCTACCCCAGACTATTATACCAAGTTGCATCCTAACACAGCGTTTCCTACCAACTTTGACAGCAAACTTTATGCTGTAGCGGGCAATAAGGGGGCTGCAATAGTAAAGTCTGCTGACGAAGCGCCGTGGAGAAAGGATGTATTTGCGAATGGCATTCCGATGAGCAACAAGCAGACTATCACAATAAAGAAGACCACGCAGCAGGTGGATCTTGAGGTGATAAGAATGATGGCAAAGATGAAGTTGAAGCTGACTAATGCCACTTCTAAAGATATTACACTAAAGAGTATTTCGCTGAGCGATATTACAACTAACGGTACGACGGGTGCTGAGAATCTGTATCTATTGCCAGGCAAGGATAATGGCGTAGCTGTTGAGCCGCATCTAAGTCCTTTGGCTACATATAATATATATAAGGTGGATGTTTGGTCGAAGGTGGGCGAAAAGGAAGTGCCTTGGATAAAGATTCCTGCCAATACGGCTACTTCAAAGAAGTCTGTGGAGGTGACATTCTATCTGAATGAGTCGGTAGCAAAATCGCCAGAATATTTTATCCTGAATCTGGAGACCGACAATCTTGCAATAAATAGACGTATCACACTTGCTAAGTGGGACGTGATGGCACGCAACGACTATTTGGAGGTGCCCCTAAAACTAAGCGACTATCAGATAACTTTCGATGTGCAGCAGTTTACTGCCATTGGCGTGCTGCCAAGCATCAGCCAGGTTGACGATAAGCTGACGGTGAAGTTTAAGAATTATGGCGAGTTTCATCTTGTGCCTCATGTTAAGGAGTATTCTACAGGAAAAGAACTTGTTGGAGGCTCAGATGCCGTGGGCAGTTGGACTGTAGCAGGATGGTCTACGATAAAACAAGACCCTGATGGCGCTGATGGTGTGAGTATATACGACCGCTCGCCAAAATATGTGCCTAAACGATTGACTATAGATGGCGTGATGGGCAACCGCCCAGGATATGCTGTGCACGAGATACTGATTCACATCGGTGGACTGGAATATAACATCCCGTATAGAGTAGAAATAATTAAAGAATAAATCTGCTTGATATGATAAAAAGGTTAAGATATATATATGTATGCGTAATGGCGGTGTTGGCATGTTGTGTCAGCACAAGCGTTCGTGCCCAGAGTAGTGTGTTTGCGCATTATAAAGGCGTGAATAATCTGGACTATATCAACGGTATGCAGCAGGTGCACGAGTATGAGTATACTTACTATGTAACGGGAGGTAGTGAGATAGACTTACCATTGCCGTTTGAAAATTATACTAATGAAAACAAAAAAGACGACGAGCCTAAAGGCTACATCAGATGGTACGACTATAATACAGACATGGCTAATCCACGACTCTCTGTATATGACAATACAAACTTGGAAGAGGTCAATGACGAAAACGGCAACGCACGTGGATTGTTTTCATGGAAAAAAAAGACAAAAGACGAACCTGATGGTCCAAGCCGTAATACTGTTGGTGTGAAGTATACTGCGCCTACCGATGCCGATGACGCTACATGGAAAGGTGAAGATGTGGCATGCGATGTGAGCAAATATACAGACTTTAAACCTGTGGTAAGTGGCGAAAATCAATACTTCAACCACGAGCCAACATTGCAGATACGCTATATCTTCCATATTCGCCCAGCAAAGGCTATGGCAGAAAACATCGTTAAGACAACCTCTACCGACTTGCGCACAGCAGACTCTGACCTGGCGATAGAAGACAACCGCCGTATTGTGTTTGGTGCAAAGGATGCTGATGCAAAAATGTCGGTGCGCGTAAATTATAAGCCGAGCAATTATTTTTTCTATGCCTTAAAACCAAGTGACGGAATAGCAAGACATCTTTTCTCTTCGGACGAAGCGCATAGCATAAAACAAGCCGACTATGACAAGAGCAAATTATATAATGCCAATGGATTTGTATGGTATGCTTATGACGAGACAAAGACAAAGTATACTGTGTTGATTTCACGTGGTGCTACACAAATGCACAGTTTTACTGACATGAAAACCTTAATGAATAACGGAAATGGTTGGAAAAACTTGGATGGAAGTGGTACTACACCCCCAAATATAACATTCGGTAGTATAGTGTATCTTGTGGCTTATGCCTACTATTATGATACAAATATTGCTGATATCTCTATTAAAGCTCCAATCGCCAGTTTTGAGATACTATATCAGAACACTTATCCCAAGACTATGCAGCAGCTGAAAGATGATGGAGACAGCGAGCGCAGACTGGATTATTTTGAATCGCACTATAAGCAAGCCACAAAGCCTATATCGTTTGACGACGATAACGACAAGCTTACCGTGGTGGCTCCTACAAAGGAGAACAATATGGCACGTTATGCCTCAAGATGGGACAGACGTGCATATAGCTTTGTATATCCACAGTTGCGCGACCAAGCATGCCCTGGTACGTACGCTTTAATACATGGCGAGTATGGATTGTTCAAGAGTGCTAACTTGGATGGTGTTTCAGACAAATCGCAAACTACAGCGGCAGGAAAGACTTTGTACAGTTGGAACGCTCCTAACAATCCTGTGCTTTATGACCGTACTTATGCTATAACTAACGGCAAACAGTATGGATACTTCCTCTATGTGGATGCATCAGACGAAAGCCGACAGATAGCTTTAATAGACTTTAAGGCTGATCTTTGCTCGGGAGCACGTCTTATATTCTCGGCTGCGGTTACTGACTTTACAGCTTCTTCTGCTCCAGTAGAACCTCAGGTGCTGTTCAAACTATATGGCATCATAAAGGATGAGAACGACAAGGTGACTCATCAGCGACTGCTGACATCATTCACATCTGGCGACTTTTACTCTAACACTAAAGGCGATAGACAAGCTGGTACTTGGTTTCAGGTGTACAGCCGAATTGTGATGAGAAAGAATTCGGGAGTGGAAAACTATTCCGACTTCCGCATTGTGCTCGATAATATGTGCTCGGGTACTCATGGTGCCGACTATGCCATTGACGATATTCGACTATATATTCAGCACGCTAAGGTGGACGTGCTGCAGAATCAGCCTGCTTGTCCTGATGCTAAGAGCGGAAGCATAGCAAACGACAAGATTACACTTAAAATAACTTCGCAATACGAAAATGTGCAGGCTATAACAGGTGTGGGCAAAGAGTCGAAGTTGTTTTATCGTATATCCGATATGGATGGCAATCCGTTTGCAGGCATCGACTATAATGGCGACGGAACGGTCGACAAATATGGCGTGGTAACTATTCCTGCCAACTATGATGCAAGTTCAAAGGCGTTTGAGATAGACCCTGAGGGAAATGTAAAATTGATAATAGCCAACAGGCACTTCGAATTGCCTTTGGGAAAGAAGTTTTATGTTTCGGTGGCTTATCCTGATGCTGATGGCAATCCTGATGAATGGGGTAAGTATACTAATGCATGCTCATCATATAGCGAGGAATTCAGCATTGTGCAGCAGAAGGTGGCTATATCTGATGCCAACGGAAGTGTGGTTACTACGGTGAGAGTGTCGTGCGACGGCAATAGTACGCCTGATGTGGATATTAATGCAAAGCTCGAAACTGCCGATAATGTGGGCGGTGGCTCTATCTTGCTTAATAACGTGCAGTTCGACTGGTTTGTGGGAACTCCAGATGGAGCAGACAATAAGTTTTCTTCTATCGAGGGATTGCAGGAGGCGTTAGGAAGATATCGCGCTATTTATAAATCTGCAACTTCTCTTAATGCTGCATTCAAATCATCTAATCCTGACGACTATGCATTGCTGGAAAAATATATTAAGGGCGTAGATGACGAGGGAACATTGGTGCTTGCTGTAAGCAACAGTCTTACGGGGTATAAGTTTAAGCAGGTGGGAACATACAAGATTGCGGCTGTTCCTATTGCAACTTCAATACAGCAGGGAACCGTGACTTACCAAATATGTCCAAACCCTATGTACTTCACTATTCGTATTGTGAAGAATGGTCCGAAGCTTATACTTGGTTTCGACCAAGTGGCTTATCCTACTGACGACCGTGCCGTGCGCATTGGTTTGCCACAAATAAAGGCGATGCTGAAAAAGCTCGATGATGAGACCGATAATGGCATGCTGATATTACCAGTGGCTGATCTTAATAATGGAAAAGATAAAGATATTGAGATCATATTCCGTGATAAGAATGTATTTATCTCCGACACTAATGACCCTACTTTCACTACTACAAAACAGATTGTTGGTACTTTGAAAGAAACTACTCTTAAGACAGGAGACAAGGAATTGGGACTGGTGTTTGATGATAAAGTCTGGGATATTCTGCACGAAGGATATTGGTATGAATTGAACTTCTCGTATGAGCTTAATAGTAGTACGATTGCTGCATGTCCTGGCGATATGTTTATAACATTTAAGGTGGTGCCAGAATACCTTACATGGTTTCCTTCTGTTGCAAACAAGCTTAATGCCAACTGGAACAACGACCTGAACTGGAAGAGATCTACGGCAGCAGAGCTATACGACAAAAAATATGAAGACTATGGTGAGGCTACTTATGACAACCAGGATTATACTAAAACAAACCTAACGAGACAACAGGCATTTACGCCAATGAAATTCTCGAAGGTTGTTATACCTGAAAACAAGTTGGTATATCCAGGACTTGGCAATATCGTATACCGTGTGGGTAACGATATCGCTACGAAGTTGACAAACTTTAAGGGCGAAGAAGCTACATCGGGTATTGCATACGACTTTGTGGTGTCATGGAACGACAATACTGCCGACCATTCGACAGACGGAAAAGGAACGTTTAAATGCGAGACTTTCCATGGTAACCTCTGCGACCAGATATTCTTCAAGGCACGAGCAGAGCTGCTCAACCAGCCATACCTTATATATAATAAGGCGTATGTGGAGAAAGAGGTGACTCAGAATAAATGGAATATTCTATCATCACCATTAAAGGATACGTATGCGGGTGACTTCTTTGTGCCGTTAAAAACAGGTAGGGAAGAGTCAAAAACGGCTTTCCAGACTATGAACTTCGGAGAGACTTCAGATAATAGAGTATATGCTCCAGTATATCAACGCAACTGGGATCGTAATGCCACCCAGGTTGTAGATAGAGATACTAATTATAAAGCTCATGACTATAATGGCACAAATATCAGCATTGATACTATTTCAGATGCTTCGATGAATGTAGAGTCGCTATATTGGAGCCATGTATACAATAAACTCGACGAGAAATATGAGAAAGGCAAGGGCTTTGCACTAAAGGCTGGCGACCAGTATAAACAGTTGTCGGCAAAATGGCTATTCCGTTTGCCAAAGGAGGATGTGGAATATACATACTTCAAACCAGATGGAGGGTATTCTGACTTGAAGGTTTCTGTGCCAAAGCCTGAAAAGTATATGCTAAATGTGCCATACGCTAATGAGTCAGGTTTGCTGGGCGAAATCTCTCAGCCGCTCAAAGACAACACTCATAGCAATAATCGCTACTACATAGTGGGCAATCCTTATACTGCTTCGCTTAGTATATATCGTTTCTTGAACGGAAACCCGAGCTTTGAGCGTAAGGTGTGGACGCTGGATAATGGAGTGCTGAATGCGCATAGCGTGCCAGAGGGTACATACAACCGCAGTCAAGATTATATCATTGAGCCAATGCAAGGCTTCTTTGTGAAGGTGAAGGAAGGCGCAACGGTGAGCCAAGCTAACTTTACATTGATGATGACTACAGACCGCTGGATATCTGGTGGTACTGCTGTACAGGAACCTGCTGCAGTATATATCAATGTAGTTAATGATGATAATCTGTGTTCTACGGCTAAGGTTGTGGTTTGCAACGATGCCGACGACGAATTTGTTGATGATGAGGATGTTGAGTTGCTTAACAACTCTGATATTGAAGATGTTCCGCAAGTGTATACTGTCGCGGGCAATCAGGCTGCTGCTCTTAACAAACTCTCAAACATCAACTTCCTGCCGTTGGGCATCATTGCTAAGGAGGATGGAAATGTGATGAGAAATGGCGCAGCTGTTAATGTAGAAATATCAGCAAACCGCTATGTTACTGATAAGCTGTTTGTGTTTGATGCCAAGATGGGAACTTTCACTCCTGCCGATGCTCCAATATCTATTATGGCTAATGAGCATGGTAGATACTACATCACCACATCGACTTACAACTTGAAGCAACATAATGATGAGGCTAATATCAAGTGTTTCTCGCCTAATAGCGGTACTATAACGGTGAGTTCACCTAATATAGCTATTGCTAATGTGCGTATATACAATGCCGAAGGCTTGCTCGTAACATCGGCTTTAGGCATTAATCAAGCATCTTGGACCAAAAATATTGGTTGTGGCTTATTTATTGTAAAGGCTGAAACTATGGATGGACAGAGCAAGACATTCAAGCTAAGTGTAAGATAATACACCTATGCAGTGGGGCGTAACCATAACTTCCGATAACTATATATTATAATGTATATCGTTGTAAACGAATGTTAAAAGATGGCTTATTTACAAATTTGTTATCGGAATGTTTTGGTAGTATGAGAAAAAGTGTTACCTTTTCATCCGCTTTCGAACTTAAAGTAAGAGCTAAATAAAGCGAGATACCGATAGGAAGAAGGCAAGTAAAGAAAGAGTTCTTTGAAAAGATTTACATAAGACAGATAAAGTAGTACAAGAA
>ERZ1023892.161-NODE-161-length-20033-cov-98.235559_pt1 | contig 20033 bp, 10 predicted proteins | sample MGYA00380397_ERZ1023892 | MGnify/ENA primary metagenome ERZ1023892 (study PRJEB33179, sample SAMN07448999) | human gut metagenome | biome: Human-gut; feature: Human associated habitat; material: Faeces | host: Homo sapiens | place: India: Bhopal | collected... | reverse complement strand
ACACGACGACAGAACAGAGCGGCAGCAGACGGTATTTGATCTGGCTCACCACATCTTCCGTCATCAGCGCATCGCCCTGGCTCGACCAGATGGCAGGGGCATAGATGATATGGGCAGGACGGTATTTGGTCAGGGCATCAATGACCACATTCAGCGTCTCCACCCTGCGTATCATACCAATCTTCACTATATCAGGCTGCACATCGTTCATGATAGCCTCAATCTGCCCCGAAACAATCTCGGCAGGAATATCGAAGAACTCCTGAATACCGAGCGTATTCTGCACAGTGATGCTGGTTATTGCCGAAACAGCATAACCGCCCAACTCGGCAATCGTCCTGATGTCCGCCTGCACACCAGAGCCTCCGGTGCTGTCTGAACCTGTAATCGTTAATATCATATCCTTAAACTTTGAACCCGATGATAAGTTTGAGGGCAAAGATACAAAAAAAGAGCGAATAATCCGCAGAATTTGCAGATAATTCGCTCTTTTTTTTTATTCTTCAGTGAGATCTTTACAATCCTTGAGTATCTTAGCAGGAACCTCATTGCAACGCTTGTAGCGGCAGATGTCGGTAACATCGTTCTTGGCGGTCCATATCATGGAACCCGATGCCAGGAGGCGGGTTACGAGATAACTCTGGTTCCAGTCGCCCTTACCGTTATCATAGCTTCCGCTGATGATGTAACCCTGGTATGGATCGTTCTCGATAGCGAACGAACCGGTGATATGGCGACCATACATACTGTCAAACTTCTGATACATCTCGAAAGTCTGGTCCTTGCGGTTGAAAACGATGTAGCAGTATGTGCCCTCAGCAAGAGGTTCACCGTTCCACTCAGCCAACTCCCATGTGCCATGAAGATTGGCAGGTGTAACTTCCAGAGAACGCTCCTCCGGTTCCTCATCATCGCTGCTGCAGGCTGCAAAGCCGCAGGCAAACAAAGCAATCACCAGGAGGGTGAAGAGTTTTTTCAAATATTTCATTGTCTTGGTATTTTTTTCTTTTTTACTTTTTTTCCCTTTTACCTTTTTAACTTTACAACGACCTGTATCGTTCTGTCAGACGGACGGGCATCCAAGCCCTCCAGAATAACAGGGAAGGTGAAGGATTCGGGCATCGTAGCCGGAATCTTATCGGCTATGATGGTGATGACGAGGTCAGCCTCATCACCCGGTTCTATCACCTCAGGCTCTGTTGTAAGACGGGCATAAGGAGGAAGAAGGAGGCTGGATATACGGAGCGGCTTGTCGCCGCTGTTTCCGCAAAGGATGCGTGCCTCAGGCTCTGTGCCCGGCTTTACCTCTGTGATACTTGCCTTCGCCTGTTTCAGTCTGAGTGCGCCCATCTTGTGCGGATAGCGTGCCCACTGGTCAGCACCCGGCAGCACCTTTCCCGTTAAGGCAAGCTTAACGGCAGGCTGTCCCTCTACCTCTTTCAGATAGAGATAAGCACCCGTATTGATGGTGCCCGGATAGCGGTTAGGCGTGAAGGTGAGCTGCACCTGACAGGTATCGCCAGGCTTCATCACATCGCCCTTGACATAAGAACTGGTACATCCACAGGTGGTTCTCACCTGTGTGATGTGCAGTATCTTCTTGCTCACATTCTTACCCACGAAGGTGAAGGTGCGAGGCGCATCGTCCTCGGTCATCGTACCCGCATCGATAAGCGGATGCTCAAACTTCAGCAGTTCCTCCTGCGCATTCACCGTAACAGGCAAAGCCAGGAAGAAAAGCGACAGGAAAGCAAATATCTTCATATTACATCCAATTACATCCAACCATTGTTACCGGCACTCTTTCTAACGGTCACAACTACGGTCTGTCTGGTACCATCAGCAGCTGTTACGGTGAGCGATGTGCTTCCGGCAGCGAGTCCCTTCACGGTGAGCGTTTTGCCTTCTACCGAAGCAGAAGCTACGTTGCCATTCACTACTGAGCAAGAGAAGCCCTCTGTCTGACCTGCGAAATATGCAGCGAGGTTGAGAGAAACAGTCTTCTCGATGCCCACATACACGTTAGGCAACTTCATATCAGAACTGAATTCCTTGTTCTTGATGTAATTCAAGAGCTTAGCTGCATCAATCAGACCAGCACCCATCTTGCCGATGTACTTAGAGAGCTGTACAATCTCTGGCGAAGCACCTACGGTAGTATGGTTCATGTAGTAGGTCTTGGTTGCACCATTCTGATAATGACGATCCAATTCCTTCACAGATTTTTTCATCAGGGCTACGAAGTCGGCAGCACGATAATGACGGTTCGTCTTGGCAGCATAAGCGAGACCCAAGGCAGCCACACCCGAAACATGAGGACAAGCCATAGAGGTTCCCTCCATGTAACCGTAAGCAGGCTGACCGTTCTTGATCATCGTAGAGAGCACAGCACCTTTCTGCTCGGTTGTCTCTGCCCAATATTCATCTTCCTGCTCGCCAATCTTGCTGTAATATTCCAAGTCGCCACCAGGAGCACTCAGGGTTACGAGCGAACCGAAATCGGTGTAGCAGGCTGGAGTAAAGTCGGCTGCTACTGAAGATACGCTGACGCACTTAGAGTAAGCACCTGGGAAAGCAGGATTGCCAGCATACTCGTTACCGGCTGCGAAGACTGGAATACCGCCGTCGATGACACCATTAGGCGAACCGGCATTGTTGATGAAGTAATCCAAAGCCTCCTTCTCCAAAGGATAAGTCTCTGCCCACTCCTTCTCGGTAGCAGGTCCAGGAGTATAACCATTGATGATACTAGACTCTGAAGAGTTGTAACCCCAACTGCACTGCAGGATGACAGCACCATTATCGGCAGCATATTTGATGGCTCTCGCCTCGCCTGCCAAGGTTACACTGTTCTGACCAGAGAACACCTGGCATGACATAATCTTGACACCAGAGTTAGGAGTTCCGTCACCACCGGCTACACCGCAAACACCTTTACCATTATTATTTACGGCTGCAATGGTACCAGCTACGTGAGTACCATGACCGGTGTCATTGGCATCAGTCCAGGTAATATCGCCGCTCTCAGTAACGAAGTTGTAGCCATGAAGGTCGCCCTCATAACCGTTTCCGTCGCCGTCAGTCTTGGCACCCTGAACACTTTCGCCCGGGTTGCACCACATGTTGGCTGCCAGATCAGGATGCGTATACATCACACCCTCATCGAGAATAGCCACGATGATAGAAGGATCACCTTTACAGATCTTCCATGCCTCAAGTGCATTCACATCACATCCAGCCTTAGCACCTACATGATTGTTGTTGAGGTTTTCAAAATCATAGTTGCCCTCGCCCAGGTTATGGTAATGCCACTGGCTAGCAAAGCCTGGGTCATTAGGGAAGTCCTCGGCTGCTGCGCGGGTAGACTTCTGCTGAAGTGCCTTATCGCTGAGATAGATGCGCTTGCTGTCTGTCTTGTAAGCACGTTTGATGCGACCGTTGGTCTGAACCTTTGAGATTTCGCCCAACTGCTTCAGGCGCTCGGCAGCCGCCTTCAGGTCGGTTCCCTTATTAAACTTCACCGTATACCAAAGGTGGAGTCCCGCCTCGCGGGTTCTTGCCTCAGTATTTGCATCTACCGGGAAGACACGCTCGAAGCTGTAGCTTCCCAGGATGTCGAGCACCTCGTCGGTAGAAGGAATACCCGAACGGGTAGCCTTTCCGGAGCGGGTCTTGCTCAGTTGTGCCTGGTCGAGGATATCGCTCATTTCCGGACTGAACTTTATCAGCAGTTCACCCGCCTCAGCATCTGCAGGGATGGTGATTTCTGAATTGCCGTCAGAAGAGCCGATGGTTGACAGGCTGTCAGAACAGCCCGTCAATGCCAATGCGACCATTGCTATATAGAAAAACTTTTTCTTCATTGTTTGCTTCTATATTGTTTTTATGTTTATCTTACTTTTTCTTAGTTCTCCTGTACTTAGCCATCAGCGCAGCTTCATTAATATCGCCTGCTGCCACGTATTTGCGGTAGTAGAGCGGATAAGCTACACCCGAAACCTCCCACTTGCTGCCTGGGTCGCTGGTTCCGTAATAGTAGTCGTAGCTGTAGCTGTCTTCTGTCATATTAGAGAAACCAACGGCAGCGCCATCGCTGTTCTTACCCTTAGGCTGCTGGTTGAAGATCATGATAGAAGGAGTCCATTCTACCAGATGTGGATGATAAAGAATCCACTTTGGCACCGCACCTGTCAGGAAGTTAAGGTTGAGCGACAACTGACGGCAGTTTGGCAATACACGTGGCACCTGAAGAGGATAAACATCCTCATAAACTACAGAACCATCCTTGTGCTTGCAAGTTACTGGATTATCCCAGCCAGAGAGCAACCATTTACAGGTATCACCTACCAGCTTGTCGAGATAATCTTTCTTGTTGGTAGAGAAGTCAGACTCGCTGTATCGGGTAGCCTTGCCGGCAGCCTCCAGTGCCTCAGTCATCTCTTCATCGGTAGGAAGTTCACCCTCCAGGAAGCAGTAAGACAACTCCAGTGTATTCAACTTATCCCATGTCAGGAGCTTGAGAAGCGCCTGGCGGTCTGCTGATCCGGCATTTACCTTACCATACAGTCCGATAGGATAGTTATTATAAACATAGATGCCTGATGCGTTCTTTTCTCCCAGCGAAGCGATGTTGGTGACAACATCCGTACGGCGCTGTGCGTAGAGAATGAGGTTACGCAACTTAGGGAAGTTCTTCTCGTTGACGATATTGGTGATATCCGACAACTTATTGAAGTTGTTACTTACCAGATTGAGCGTTTCAAGACTCTTGCCCAGATTAACAAAGTCAGCAGGCAACTGAGTCAGACCGTAAGCCTGAACGGTAAGATTCTTCAGATACTTCAGCGAGCAGATTTCATTACCGAGCTTCACCTCACGAATCTGGTTGTTCTCGTTAGCTGCAACAGAGAATGACTCCAGGAACTTGAGATTGCCCACTTCCTTAGGAAGAGTTTCGCCACTCTTGAGGTTGAACATGCTGAACTTGACAGAACGTACACGTCCTAAAGCCTCTGGATGATCCTTCACAAAAGCATCAGTAGCTTCCCAGAGCGTTACGCCGCTCCAGTTGCGCATGTTATCGCTGGAATCGAAGGTAGCAATGCTACCCAGTTTCTGGTTGATCATGATGACAGAGAGAGAGTCACCGGCACGGTTGTCCTCAATCTTTGGTGCTGCCTTCTGACGAACGGTCAGGATAACATCATCTGTAGGTTTGCCATCTGCATCTACCAGCTGGTCTTCAGCCTTGACTGGCACGAGATGAACCTTAGCCACACGAACGGCAGGAACCACGTTCATCGCCCAGCGGAACTTGAAGTTCACGGTGCGAGGACGGTACTTTCTATCCAGCACGATACCCAGGTTAGTATCTGTCAGCTTATCTTCATCCTTACTGTTCAGGAGCCAGTGCTCGCTCTCGTTCTCTGCCTTCTCGGCATCGGTCAGATCACCCTCGAAAGAATACTCTATCTTACCAATCTTGCATTCCACGTTAGCGGAAATCAGACTCTCGAAAGCACGGTTATCGTAAGAACCGGAGTTTTCGATTTCTACAACAGGATCCTTCAGGAAGATCTGCTTGCCATAACCAAACTGGGTGATGGTAAGCTTGCGACTCTGTCCGTTGGCACCCTGGAAACTGAGTTCTGTGCTGCGAAGCGTGTTGGAAAGAGTAGAATCCACCTTGATGGTACCCTCTACAGAACCCACGCCGTTGGCAGGCGAAAGCATCAGCCAAGGCTCAGAGGTATTTGCCACCCAGTCCTGTGAGGCAGCGATGGCAATCTGCTCTGTTCCACCCTGAGGGCCTATGGCTATCTCCTCTTTATCGAGCGCCAGTCCTCCTGGGATATCGACATCATCCTTATCGCTGCAGGCTGTGAAAAGCCCGGCAGCGAGAACGATACCTAATGTCAGTTTATTCATATATTTCATATTACTACTTTCTTATAGGGTTTAATTTTCGAGATCCAAAGCATCGCAACCGCGGATGTCCTGATTCTTGTCGTAGAACAGCTTATACATACCTGCCTTGATGTATGGGCAGACGCTGGTTACATCGATAGAGATGTTAGGGTTGTCTGCGATATTCAGGATATAAAGGTGAGAGGTCAGTGTCTCTTCTACCTTACGGATATCGTTGGAACCAATCTGGAACTGGATCAGACTCGGACAGGTTGTGATTCCTGTAGGCCATGTACGCAGGCAACGCTGGTCGTTATTCTCATCACGCTGGTGGTTGATGGCAAAGGCACGGAGCACGGCACTGTTCAATGGCTGGGTTGGCACCTCGGTGAAGCAGTTGTAGCTCAAGTCCATATTGGTAATGTATGGCAATGTGGTTGAGCGGAAGTCATCAGAGAGGGATGTCAACTTGTTGAATCGGAGGTCGATGACCTGCAGCAGATAAGCCTTCTTGCCCTTGATGGAACCCTTAGGGATGGTACGCATCTGGTTGGCGCTCAAATCGATGGTTGTGATTGGCGAACCGGCTGTAAACAACTCAGAAGGGAACTTCTCTATCTTATTGTTTGACAGACTGACTGAAGCTGCATTGATACCCTTGTAGGTACCATGACTAGTATCTACACCTGTAATCTCGTTGTAAGAGAAGTCTACAGAACCCATCTCGCGAACCGAACTTGCATCGAAGATATTCGGAATCTTCTTCAGTTTGTTGTGGGCGAAGGTCAGGCTCTCTACATCATCTGTAAAGGCACAGAGATTAGCAGGAATCTCTTCAATCTGGTTGTTGTTCAGATAGAGAGAAGAAAGTGCTACCTCAGAACCGAACGGATGTACCTTCTTGATGTTGTTGTAAGCCAGGTCGAGCAGACCGAGATTTACCATCTTGCTCAAGGCAGATGTCTCAGGGAACTCCTCCAGGTTGTTGTAACTCATATAGAGAATCTGGAGTGTCTTACCTGTCTTCTCCTCAGCTAAGCGGGTCCAATCATTTCTCAACTGATTAGCTGAGATGCCCTTGCATCGTGCCAGGTTCATCGCCTGCAATTTAGGGAGTTTATAGTAGAAGTCTGGAATGCGACTGATCTTCGGACAGTTGTAAAGTTCGATATCGGTCAGGTTTTCCATCTTGTCCCAATCCTCATCCTTAAACTCCTTCGCAAACTTACCATAAACAGGATCGTCAGCATTGTAGAACTTCGCACAAACCGCATCAGCTGTGATAGAAGAGTTACCGATGTAGAATTGCTGCAATTTGGTCAGACGGTAGATAGCCTTTGAAATACCGCTGATGCGGTTGGTCAATGTACCGATCTGCGCATCCTTCAGGTTGATGCGGCTGTCCTTCTTGATTCTGTTCTTCGGTGCCACCTTAGGATCAGAGTTGTAGCTTTTTACAATCATCTCCGACATGTTGGCACGTGGGTCATACTTCAGGAACTTATTCTCATAGTCGTGACGCATGCTGTTCTTCTTTGCTGCAGTCAGACTGTTTGCATCGTAATCATTGAAAATGTTGGCACCAATCTTCTCATCGTGAGAACCGAGGTTGAGCACCTGGAGTTCTGTCAGCTGTCCGATGGCATCAGGTACGATTCCCTTTGCACCGAAACCGGCAATGATAAGACCGATGACACGGCCGTTGCTGTTGAGCGTTACGCCCGGCTGGTCGCCCCACATATCGAGTTCCTTGTTGAAGTTCCAGTTAGCTCCCTTAAAGGTAGCATCACCATAGAAACTCCACTCCTTACCCTGGAGAGATTCCCAGATAGCCTTCAAAGCCTCATAGTCCTTGATATACTCCTTGGTCTTGGAAAGGAGGATAGGCACCTGCGCTTTATCATTGAGTTGATTGTCCTCTATAATGAAAGCCTCACCCTTTACAGGCTGGGTCTCATACTTGGTCTTTACCGCACCAGTCTTGCCATAGGTGGTATATGAGGTAACCTGATAAGTACCGGCAGGCAGCCATACGGTAGAATCGCAGTAAGCTGTACCTGTGTCCCTATACTTATCGTTCTCATTGTCAGGATTCTGATGCTCTTCGCTAGACTCCTTATATTTCACCTTCAGTTCAGGGAAGGTATAGGTTTCACGGGTAAAGAGGTTGGTTACGCTGACATCAACGAGACGGATATTAGAGAAGAGATACTCTGTACCACCGGCACGGGTCTTCTCCCACTCCTTCACGAGATTGAACTTCACCTTACCACGCTCCACAGTCTCCACCATGAGGTTCTGTACTTCCAGGCCGCCACCTACTACAGTGAATGTTTCGCCGGCAGAAGAAGCCAGCAACTCCTCGTCTACCGCATCATAGAGATAGAAACCGATGACGGTGTAAGTACCCGAAGCGAGTTGCAGTTTTTCACTTCTCAGACCATACTCAGCATTCTCTGAATTATAAGAATTGAGCACCAGTGTCTGAGACACAGTTGTACCATTGTGCTCCATGACCACCTTAATTTTCTTGGCATCATCCAGTTTTTCAAGTTTGTCAAGGGCAGTAGCACGGGTAGCTCTAGAAGAAACCTTCTTGCTGAGCTTGAACTGCACATATCCGTATGTGCCGTCCCAGCCTCCGGTTTCATCATCCGAGCAACTTGTTGCTGCAAAGGTCAGGAGAGAGACCAAGAGCAACAAGAGTGCCTTTGAAAATATTTTCATTCTGTTCATTACTTTCTAATTTTTCTGATAGAAGTATGTTTCTTACTTTTATTATAGGTAGGCTCTACTACAAGAACCTTCACCACCTTGCCATGATCCTGAAAAGCCATGAACACAGGAGCAGTCTCTGGGAGTCGGAAAGAGAATATCCAGTTACCATTCTCAACGTTTGGCTCTGGAACGATTTCCTTACTATCGCTACCTATCATATAGAGATAACCCGTCTCCATCATGGTAGTAGGATCCCAATCCTTGATGTTAGGGTTTACAGTAAGCGAAGAACCTACTTCTGCCGAAGCAACATAGATTTCATCACCATTATAATTGAGGAAACTTGATGCTACTTCTTTATACATACCGTTTACATCCTTTGTACACTCCACATCGAGGTAGTTCATAATCTTGATGCTAGGAGCCGCAGAAGTATTGTCACCGTCCTCTGCCTTCTGCTCCTTCTGGATGAAGTGCATCAGGAAGAACTTGTTGTACAACCAGCTTACAGCATTAGGATTCTCCTCATCAATCATCTTTTCTGGGTTACCAAGCGCCTCATACTCTGCTGTAGGCAAAGCATAAACATAGCACTCACGCTCGCCACTCTCCAAAGCATCAATAGCAAGACGGATGTTACCACCCTCGCCAGTAGTCTTCACGAAGCGCTCGTATACAGGCTCCAAGCCCCAACTCTGAACCTTGAATACTACTAATGTATAGTCATCGGCTGCAGTTTTCAATGTGAACGGTACAAAGTTAGAGAAGGTAAATTTGTTGGTAGTCTCCTCACCTGTTACACCAGTGGTACCAGTCTGAGAGAAGGTCTTACCATCCAAAGATACAGTCCAGTCTGCCCATGGTGCTGAAGTAGGATAACTTACATCCATTGTATTGGTAGGCATACCATTATAGATAACTGGCACTGAAACCTCTGCTTTTCCATCCTCAGATGCGAAGGTAATGAATTCGCCCTCAGCCTTGGCGATAGCATACTTGGCGTTCTTCACACCCTCCTTGAACATCGCCCCACCAACAACAGCCTCCTGAGGACGACCTACCATGAAACCACCATCCAACTCTACCCAATTAGGCATATTGGTTACAGCAAAACGATAGTTGGCCTTTACGGTAAACTTCTTGTACTCGTTGTAGCCAGCCTCGATACCAGTTTCGGTGATATCGTTGCCATCCACATCGTAAACCTTCAGTTCATAGCCGTCAGCAGAACGATGAATCTCTGCGATGGTCACTTCCTGACCACCCATCTTCAAGTTCAACTGAGCAACACTCAAATCCTTGCTGGCATCATCATCTGTAAGAGTAACCTTAACTGTCTGCTTACCTGCAGTACCATTGATTACAAAACCTTTCTCTGCATCATTCTGGGCAATCTTACACCAGATTTTGTTAGAAGAGAGACTCCAGCTCTCATTCGCATCAAATGTAAACTCCTTCACATCACCGGCAGCACCCGAAAAGGTCTGCACCTGTGGGAACACAGGAGTTACGGCATCGTCGTCATCGCTTGAACAAGCAGTAAACATGCACACTGATACCAGTGCCACAAGTACGAGCCAATATCTTGAAATTAACTTTTTCATTTTGTTCTTTTGTTTTTTTTACTTGAATATATCTGCAGTTTTCTGAATATATCTGCATTTGTAAACCGAAGGCTTAATATCCTTGTTCTTTCAATTTTTCTGCCTCTGCATCGCTGATCCATTCATACATGGTGATGAAGGTTCCTACGTTGCCGTAGCTTGAACCATCCTTGTTGTCAACACTCATGTTGACATACTGCAATACATAGTTCTGGCAGGTGTTATAATAAGAGGTATAGAGAGAAGGCTGGCTGATGCGCAACTTGCCGTCTCCATAGATGGTACCGAACGCCTCGCCGGTTTCACCAGCTATCTGGTCGTCCATCTCTACCTTTGGCTCAAGCATGTTCTTGGTATTGAACTTCAACTTCAGGTTGTAGCCCTTATAGTAAACATCCTTCAGCAGAACAGTATTCTCCTCGCCTTCCACCACCTCGGTCTTGATCAGACGGTTGTTTACGTTGTTCAGATACTTGCTGTAGAAGGTAGATGTTACCATGCACCAGCCAGAGAAGTTGTGGATATCGAAAGGACAAGACTTCTGCATTACCACGTGGGCATAGTCCTTATAGAGATCTGTCCAGTTATACTTCTCCGGGATCACCAGTTTCAGGGTGAAGCCGAGCGAGTCGGTCTTGCCGATGTTATCATAGATACCCTGAACCTTCACATTTCCTACCATCTCGCCCGCCTTGATTGTAACGGTGTTGTTGAGGATGCGGTAATGCTTACCCTCGATGGCATTGCTCTGCTTGTCTACTACCTCCACGCCGAAGGTGCGGTCGTAGTCAGCTTTTTCGGTTGCAGATACAGGCACATTGAAAACCTCATTGCTTTCCTGTACAGCATACTGATAGAGCGTATCAGAGAACATGATATGACTTGGACCAGCATAAGTGGTATAATCCTGTGAACAACTCACAAGAGCGATGAGTGCAGCTACGGCTGCCAAACATCCCATCATTATTTTCTTCATGATCGTCTCCTTATTTTATTTGTTACTTTCATTAGGCTGAATCTCAGAACCTGGTGCCTCAAGCTCATGCTGAGGAATTGGCCAGACAAAGAGAGGGTCATCCTTTTCAACCTTCAGACTGCTCTGCACGAAGTTGGCAGCAGGCTGGTCGGCAGCCTTACGCTCAAATCCCTTGTGCCAGCGCTTGAGGTCGTTCAGACGGAAGCCTTCCATATAGAGTTCCTTCACGCGCTCTGCCTCGATTATCTTCATGGCGTTGCTCTCGCTCATCGAGGTGTTACCACCGTAAGATGAGTAACGGGCTGTACGCAAGGTAGAGATGTCCTTACCTGCCTTACCATAGTCCCCCTTCATGGCGTAAGCCTCAGCACGTATCAGATACTGCTCTGACAGACGGAACACCATTGGCTGGTGAACATGCAGGATATTGTTGTTCAGGAATTCTGCATCGCCGAAATACTTGCTCAGCAAAGGCCACTGCAAACCGTGCTCATAACCTGTTACACGGGTTGTGAAGATGGCTGCAGCACGGAGGTCATTGGCGTCGAATGAGTTGATGACCCATGTCTCAGGCACATAGTCAGGACGATAAGTTACATAGTTGTAGTTATCGAAGATGGTACCCAGTGCACCGCCATAGCTGTTCACGGTAAAGCCTACCTTCCAGATAGCCTCACGCGAATCACCATAGGTCCAGATATACTTATAATCGTTCACCTGGTTTGAATAGGTGTTGGAAGAAGCCTTCTCCAATGTATAATACTTACTGCCGATTACCTTAGATGCATACTTGATGGCATCATCGTACTTGTGCATATATAAGGATACGCGCGCACGCAAGGCATGACAGGTATACTCGTTGAAGTAAATCTCGTTGTAGAGACTTCCTGTGAAGTCTTCGTCTACCTTCAGATATTCGGCAGCCTTGTCAAGGTCTCTCAATACGAATTCGTATGATTCCTTCAGAGTGGCTCTCTTCTGTGGCTCATTGCCGTAATAGTGCTCTGTGAGTACAACGCCGAGTTCCTTCGCAGCCTGCTCATCGCTATCGTAAGCCTTGCAGAAACACTTGATCAACTCTGAGTAAGCCAGGGCACGGGCAAAATAAGCCTCGCCCTCACACTGCTCCAGCCTGTCGAGCTCCTTATCACTGTTGGTGTTTGCCTTTACCTTATCTACGTTGTCGAGCAGGAAGTTGGCATTGTTGATAACACCATAAAGGTCGGCATATACCGCCTCGATGTCGGTGTTGGTAGCCTTGATATCTTTCCAACGGTAGATATCGCCATAGGCATTAGAGTAGCCCTTCACGCAGTACACGAAGTCTGCCTGCAGATCTGGCAGGATTGTCAGATTGCCCGAATAGAGGGCGCTGCTCTTGAAACTGTCGTAGATACCGTACACCAGCTTGTCCATGTCGCCCACCGTGTTGATAGCCTGGTCCATGCGGATAGAATCCTCAGGATACTTATCAAGACAGGAAGACATCGAGAGGGCTAGGATTCCCGACAGGATGTATGTCTTTATATTTTTGATATTCATTTTTTTCTCCTTTCTTGGTTAGAATTGCAATTCAACACCCAGAGTAAACTGGCGTGATGCCGGATACTGTGCCTGGTAAATATTGGATGAAACCTCAGGATCCAGACCGTTGAAACCGGTTACGGTGAAGAGGTTCTGTGCCTGACCGTAGATTCTGACCATAGAGAAGAAGTTGGTCTTGCGCAACAGACTCTGTGGCAATGAATAGGACAGACTGAGATTCTTCAGACGGAGGAACGATGCATTCTCCAAGAAGCGGTCGTCGAGCTGGGTTACCTCGCCCCAACGTGGGATGTCGGTAATATCGCCAGGCTGCTTCCAACGGTCGTACAACAGACGGTTTGACTGGTTGTAAGCAGTACCGAAGGTTACACCGCTCTCCTCGAAGTAACGGTCGTTGTTGATGACGTAGCGTGTACCAATCCAGCTGAACTGGGCAGAAAGCTGCAAGCCCTTCCAACGGAAGCTTGTACCGAAACCACCCATCCAAGGTGCATCATAGGTCTTGCCTGTCATCACCTTGTCGCTCTCGCGGAACTCGTTGGTCACGTTGCCATCCTTATCATACCAGAGCTGTTCACCATTCGCTGGGTTCACACCGGCATAACGGTTCAGGAAGAACTCGCTTACTGAGTGACCTACTACATACTTCAAACCGGTGGTTGAGTTTACATACTCGGTTACACCATTATAGAGTTCCTTCAATCGGTTCTGGTTGTAAGATACGTTGGCACTTACATTCCAGGTGAAGTCGCGTGTGCGGATTACATCACCATCAGCACTCAGCTCAATACCCTTGTTAGCCATCACACCTACGTTCTTCCAGCGATAGCCCTCGCCGGTAACGGTGTAAGACTCAGGAACGCGCATCAGCATATTGGAGGTACGCTTGTAGTAAGCCTCGAAGCTGAAGTTGATTCTGTCGAGGAAGCCCAAACGGAGGGCGAAGTTGTTTGCCCATGTTGACTCCCAACCCAATTCCTCGTTACCACTCTGTGATGGAGAGAAACCGGCAGTATTATCGTAGTTGGCACCGCCAGAAACCAGAGCCAGGTGATAATAGTTTGGAATCTCAGAGTTACCCGATGTACCGGTACTTACGGCAATCTGGGCTGTGCTGAGCCACTTCATATCCTTCAGCCAGTTGGTAGACTTCACGTTGTACATGAAACCGAGCGACCAGAATGTACCCCAGCGATGATCCTTACCGAAACGTGAAGAAGCATCGGTACGCAGAGAGAAGTCGGCATAGTAGAGCTCCTTATAGTTATACTCGCCACGCATGAAGAATGACAGGTAAGAATAATCAGAAGATGAATCTGCCCAGCGGCTGGCACGTGTACCTGATGATACATTGGTCAGGAGATCGCTGGTCTGCCCCTTGGAATATACCTGGAAACCCTCTGAGTGGAAATTGACAGCCTCCTGACCCAGCATCACGTTGAACGAATGGATATCGTTCAGGGTGAAACGGTAGTTAGCCGTAGTAGTCTCTGTCAGGTTGATGGCATCGCTGCTCTGGCGTGCCGCAGTACCCTGTCCGTTATTTGAAGAGAGACTTGGGAACGACTGGAGGAACGCTGTTGAATGGGTGAAATCGGCACCAAACTGAGTACGGATAGTCAGATTCTCTATCGGATAGATTTCAGCATACATGGTAGAGAGCACCTTATATTTCTTGTTCTTGATAGGATTCAAGCCCATGTAAACGATAGGGTTCTCGCTGGTTCCAGCCCAGTTGCCTGCTGAAAGTGAAGCCAGACTGCCATCCTTTGCGTATGGATTCCAGTAAGGCAGCATGAAACGGCATGCTGAGATAGGAGTAACGGTAGTATAGCTTCCGTCGTCAGCCTGCTGAGCCTCCTCATAGGCAGCCATGGTGTTGGTACCTACCTTCAACCACTTGCTAGCCTTTACATCAGCATTGGTACGGAGATTGTAACGGCGGAAGGTTGAATTCTGTGCGATACCGTCCTGATCGTAGAAACCACCAGAAACATAGTAGTTCAAGCGGTCGGTAGCACGGTTGATAGAGAGTTCATAGCTCTGCAGCGGAGCGCGGTCGTTGAACACCTCGTCCAGCCAGTTTACGTTTACTCTTGAAAGGAGATTGTAATCCTTACCTGTATCCAGACCTACTTCTTTCTCAAACTGGATACGCTCGTCGGTATTCATCATTTTCCAGTTGGTCTGTGCCAACTCAGAGAAACCATACTGTGCACGGAGCGTAATCTTCGCCTGGTCCATTGACAAGCCTCGCTTGGAAGTGATGACAACCACACCATTGGCAGCACGTGCACCATAGATAGAGGTAGAAGAGGCATCTTTCAATACAGAGATACTTTCGATGTCGTTAGGACTCAAGGTATTGAAATCAGAACTTGAGATTGGCACGCCGTCGAGGATAAAGAGTGGCGACTTGCCGGAGTTGATAGAGTTGGTACCACGGATCTGGAAGGTAGCCGCCTTGCTAGGTTCACCCGAAGAAGAGATGACCTGCAAACCAGTACTCTGTCCCTGCAAAGCTTGGTCGAAGCTTGCCGCCGGCACATTTTCTATCTTTTCAGACTTTACGGCAGACACGGAACCCGCAATGGTTCCCTTCTTTCTCACGCCATACGCCACCACGACCACTTCGTCCATCATCTTGGAATCCGAAGCAAGGGTGATGTTGAGCGTATTTGTCTGCGCATTCACAACGTGCTTCTGCGTAACGCAACCCACATAAGAGTAGGCAAGCGTAGCCTTCGAAGCACCCTTAATTTCGATGGTATAGTTACCGTCAATATCGGTCACTACGCCATTTGATGTTCCCTCTTGCATAATGGTCACACCAATCATCGGTTCGTTGTCTTCAGCAGACACGACTGTACCCTTGACGCTGAAACTCTGCGCCAAGACCGATTGGATAGACAACAATACAAGTGAGACAAGTAAAAGAGTTAATCTTCTCATCCTTGTTTGTTTCAAGTTTATTAATTAATAATTATCATTTTTTTCTCGTTTTTTTCTCGTTTGGTAAAAGCCGAAAGCACTCAGGGCAACACTTCGCCCCTCCATTTATACATTCTTTCACTAATATGCACGCATGGAAATACCTATTTAACTTAAATCGGTGCAAAATTACGAATATTTTCTTATTTGCCCAAGATAATCGCTTAAAATTTAAATGTTTGATATGAAATATCTATGTTTTTTAGCATATATGTTCATAAATTTAGTTAATTGTCGATTTTTTGTCACATCCGATTACAGTTTGCAAAACCAAGTTCAATACACACTTTTTTTTGTTTCTATGTAGCCGTTTTCATAAAGCTGAAATTACGTCCCGACGTAGCTTGTACTACGTCCGGACGTATCTTTTGCTGCGTCGGGACGTAGCAAATGCTACATCGGGACGCATTTTTTACTGCATCGGAACATATTTTATCAGCTGACTCAAGTAGCTCAGTCAGCTGACGCAGATATCTCGACAAGCCGAAGGATACATTTACCTCTTCACCTTCATGTATTCCGTAGGAGTCATGCCATACTCCTTGGAGAAGCATTTGGAGAAATAACTGCTGTTGGAAAAACCAACGGTATACATCACCTCGGAAACACTGAACTTGCCCTGGCTCAGGAGCTCGGCAGCACGGCTCATACGCATCTCACGGATATACTCTACAGGCGTACGGCCCGTTATCGCCTTCGTTTTGCGATACAGCTGCTTGCCACCTATACCTATCACATCCTGCAACATCGAAACGTTGAAGTCGGAATCAATCATGTGCTTCTCTATCGCCTCATTGATCTCTTCGAGCAGACGCTTGTCTGACACATCCAACTCGCTGACATCTACTTCCTTCTTTTCCTCTTCAGAAGACTCAGATCGTGCAGGAACTGGTTCTGAGGATGATGACTCAGGCTCAGATTTAGGCGAAGCGGATAACCCTGTGGCAACAGTTGATGGCTTCTCTGGTATCTTCACGTTCAGGTAGCGGACCATCAGAGCAGTCACCTCATCAAATGAATGATGAGCTACGGCAGCCTTCAAATCTTCCGTCAGACGGTTGAAGAAGTCCATACGCATCTGTACCTGCTCCAACACCTCAGCCTTCTGCTTCTGGGCATCAGCCAGTTCCTTGCGCAGAAAATACCAGCTTACCAGCCATGCCACAAACACGATGAGAGCCGTGATATAGAAGAGCTTGCACCACCAAGAGAGATACCAAGGCGGCAGGACGGAGATGTCGAGCGAATAAACCTCGGCGGCTATCTTGCCTTCGCCATCCACGGCATGAACCGTAAGATGATAATCGCCATAAGACAAACCATTGTAGGTGATATCGATATTGCCTGAGTTCAGATAATGCCAGTCGTGATCACTGCCTTCGAGTTTGTAAGCATAAACGGCTGAAGGATGATCAGCAAAAGGAAGGTCGGTGAGCTGCAGGGTGAAGTTGTTCTCATCACTCTTCAGTTTCAGGATTTCTCCACGCTCCTCACAAGCCTGTCCGTTTACGATGATTCCAGCCAGCATCAGGCGGGTAAACTGCTTAGGCTTCTGTGCTACATCGGAACTGATTGCCACATAGCCGTCATTGCCGCCCATCATTACCTCATGAGTCTGTCTGCTGTAACAGATGTTGAGCGGCACAACAGAAGGAATCATGAAGCGCTGGCTCTCGCCCTGTGGATTGATTACGCAGCATTCATTGCCCGATACCACCCATATCTTGCCTTCCACATCGCACATGGTACTTACCTTACCACCAATCTGCCATGTCTTGGAAGAAAAGCTGTTACCCAGCACAGAACCGGCTGCATAATAACAGGTTACCGAACTGTTATCACCCATCCAGATATTGCCCTTGCTGTCTGCCATCAGATAGTTGACAACATCTGAGTTAGCTACCTGCACCACCTTCATATCGTTCGGATTGATGCAGTCGAGACGGGTATAGGTAGAAACCCAAATCCTACCCTTTCCATCCATCACCATCTGACCTACATGCAGACCAGAGAGCGCATTCTTTCCCTTGTCCGAGTAATGCCAGTCGGCTATGGTCTTGCCGCTCAGAAGAGCCGCCTTATCCATCACGAAGACACCGCCCTGATAAGAACCCATCCATATCCTGCCCTTCTTGTCCTGGAGAATATCGTAAGCCCAGGCAGTAGAATACTTGCCACTCTTATCGTAGACGATGAAATTGCGCATCTGACGGGAACTGCGGTCATAGAAGTTGATGCCATGGTCGGTACAGATCCATACATCGCCGTCATGGTCTTCATAAATCTTGCGTACACGGTTATGACTCAGCGGGAAGGCAGAGCTGTTCTGCTTGTACCATGCCACATTCTGATAGCCTTCAGCATTCCGGGTGAAATGAATCAGACCGTTGGTACCACCCATCCACCATTCGCCGTTACGGGTCTGGAGCATGGCATGCAGACAGTTACCCTCACCCGACATTGTAATCTTATCGAGCGATACATAGCGGTAATAGGTATGGGTAGTGAGACGGGAGAGTCCATTGTCAGTACCCACCCATACATTCTGCCATTTATCTACAAAGCAAGCCCAGACGATGTTGTTAGGAATAGAAGCATCATCGCGGGAATCGTGGATATAATGGGTGATGGCATTGGAGAGTGCCATCTGATAGAGTCCGTTATCGGTTCCGATATAGAGATTGCCGGCAGCATCTGTAGAAAGACATTTGATGGAATTGCCGTTCAGAGCTGGAATCTGTGAGAAGTTCCTGAGCTGCAGGTCAGCACAATAGAGAGCACCCTCGGTACCAATCCAGTAGCATCGGCGCTTGGCATCATAGGCGAGCGCATTGACCAGCGGCTGTTCTCCTGCACGGAGCGGAATCAGTCTGCTGCCGAGATGCAGACCAGCGAGCGAACCTACGAGCAAGCCTCGCGGAGTAGAGAGCAAGGCATAGACATCGCCACCGAAGTCAGTCTTACCACCCTTGACATCGAGCACACGGAGTTCCTTCAGTTGCTTGCGCTTCGCCTCATCGGCAAAAGCCTTCATGGCTGGTGTTTCGGCATATTGATAAGATTGCGTATCGAATTTCAGGATGCCGTTGCCGGTAGCCAGATAGAGCATTCTGCCCTCGAAACCGAGCGCATTGACACGCGTATTGCTGAATGTATGTTCCTGAAAATGGCGGTAGCCATGATAACCATCATAGCTGTAAAGACCGTTGTCGGTTCCGAGCCATATCATTCCATCACTGTCCTGGGTAATGGCACAAACGGACTGAGCACCTTCCAATGAGGTGTTGACGAAACGCTGCGCATGGATGGCGAGCGAAACAAAGAGCATAGCAATTGCCATGCTGATGCGGTATATAGGTTTTATTGACTTTTTCATGCGTGCAAATTTACACAATATTCATGATAACGCCAAAAAATATCGGAGAAAATTCATAAAAAAAAGAATCCCCTGGGAAAATAGCCGCTGCTATTCCCAGAGGATCCGATATAAACTATATACTTTATAACCAACTGAAATCGGTCTTTGTTATCTTATATTGCCTGGAGCGTAATCGACTTTTCGATATTTCGCTTGCTGTCTTTTACCTTCAGGATGATGTCGCCCTTCTGCTTGCTGCTCTGTACGATGACTACGAGTTTGCCGGAGAAGAGTTTCATCTGTGGCTGGGTGAACGGTTCGAGCGATGTGGCATCGCCGTTGCAGGCTGCCTTGAAAGTGCCGGCACCACTCACCTCGAAGGTCAGTTCGTCATCGGCAAGCGGACATTCATTGCCGTCCTTATCCTGCAGACTCACGGTGATGAAGGCAAGGTCGTTGCCATCGGCATTCAGAAGCACATTGTGCTCATCGGTACAGCCTTCTACCATGCAGGCAATAGGCTCATGATCAGGTGTTTCTACACTGAACTTCATCTGTGCAGGCTCGCCGGCGGTACGCTTCACGTCCTCACCAACTTTATCGCCATACTGGTTGTAGGTAACCACACGAATCTCACCCGGTTCATACTTCACATTGTTCCAGCGCAGACGGTAGCGGTCGAGGCGGCTTGACTTGTCCTTGCGAACCCTGCCCTGGCTCTTGCCATTCACGAAAAGCTCGCCTTCCACACCATCGGTATAGCAATATACAGGGGTAACCTGTCCTTCCCTGCCCTTCCAGTTCCAGTGAGGAAGAAGATGGGTAGTATGCTGCTGCTCGTTCCAGCGGGCACGATACATATAGTAACGGTCCTTAGGGAGTCCGGCAAGGTCGCAGATACCGAAGTAGCTGCTGCGGCTTGGCCAGTAGGTAT
>ERZ1023892.158-NODE-158-length-20104-cov-43.885331_pt1 | contig 20104 bp, 16 predicted proteins | sample MGYA00380397_ERZ1023892 | MGnify/ENA primary metagenome ERZ1023892 (study PRJEB33179, sample SAMN07448999) | human gut metagenome | biome: Human-gut; feature: Human associated habitat; material: Faeces | host: Homo sapiens | place: India: Bhopal | collected... | reverse complement strand
ACGGAAATTATAACATTTCCACTCAAGGGGAGGCTTTCCTCTTTTATTGTTTCTGTAAAATTTCCCTACCGAGTAAAATTTTACACTAAGATGTAAACGTTAAAGGTATCTGTATAAGAAAATTTCATAGCATGTGATTGTTACAGTCTTTTGGCAGTAACAGGAACCTCGCCGCCACTTCATAAGACGGCCTTCGCACTCCTGTAGAAAGCAGGAAAGAGTGACCGCCACGACAGGATATACTATTTCTATAGCGCCGTACCTGTGATTCCACACATGGTTTCCTTTGGTAAATAAATATAATAGAGTATAGAGAGAGTTGAGACCCCGCGGCTTCGCGGCCATTTCTTAACCTCCCCCATCCATGGGGGGCTGCTGACAAATACCATTTCTGTCGTATAACTATACAAATGCATACATTTGGAAACGCCCCCTCAGTCGCCTGCGGCGCTTCTATCGGCACCCCTCCACCGCAAGCGGTCCCCCTCCCCTCTAAAGAGGGGAGGTTGTGGTGCCTTCTGCGGCGAAGCCGCTGGACCTCAACTCTCAATGTTACCCTCAACTCTTTCCCTATCATGCAGCCCTTGGAGAAGGGCCGCGCCAAAGGCGCAGGATGGATTGCTGGTTCTTGAGATGACGACAGGCGGAAAGAGACACATCAGTGAAGACAGTATACCCGATGTATGAGGCCATCCCGCTCCCTGTCATTTCGAGCGGTGGCAGCATGCTTGATGACTCTACCTCCAAGAATCGCTACAGCTTCGATGAGTCGAGAAATCTTTCTTGGGCGCGGGAATACAGGGCTTTCCCTTCCTCAGCTGCTTCGCAGCTCCCGCCTCTTCGAGGCGGATCCATCCCCTGCCCTTCGGGCTACCGCCGTTTGGCCTAAAAGAATAGAGTCAAACTTTAGCCGCTGCGCGGCAACCCACCCACCCGAAGGGAAAGCGACTCACTGCATTCTCAGTCGCCTGCGGCTCCTTACGAATGCAGTTCGCTGCGCACCGCTAACGCGGTCCCCCCTCCCTTGCAAGCAAGGGAGGGCTAACTTTTGCGGCGAAGCCGCTGGACCTCAATGTTTCACTCAAATCTCAATTCTATCCCAATCATGCAGGCTTTTGGAGAAGGGCCGCGGCAAAGCCGCAGGATGGATTGATGGGATTTGTATGAATCCCCTGCTTCGCAGGTCCTGCCTCTACGAGGCAGATCCATCCCCTGCCCTTTGGGCTGCCCCCTTCTCTAAGGGGGCGCGCTTTTAACGGTTGCCTCGATAGAAGGGTTAACGTTCCATGTGAGATAATCCGTACCCATGCAGGCCCTTGGAGAAGGGCCGCGCCAAAGGCGCAGGATGGATTGACGGGATTTGTATGAATCCCCTGCTTCGCAGGTCCTGCCTCTACGAGGCAGATCCATCCCCTGCCCTTTGGGCTGCCCCCTTCTCTAAGGGGGCGCGCTTTTAACGGTTGCCTCGATAGAAGGGTTAACGTTCCATGTGAGATAATCCGTACCCATGCAGGCCCTTGGAGAAGGGGCGCACCAAAGGTGCAGGATGGATGCGGCGAAGCCGCTGGATCTCAATTCTCAAATCTCAAATCTCAACTCTATCCCTTTCTGCTATAATGACAATATATTGACTGAAAGAAAGGAACTTCCATGGCCCTGTCCCATAACTTTACGTCCGGTCCCATTGCGGGGCCCCTTTTCCGGTTTGCCCTGCCTGTCATGGGGGCCCTGCTGCTGCAGTCTCTCTACGGGGCGGTGGATCTTTTCATCGTGGGCCATTTTGCCAGTTCCGCCGATGTGTCCGCCGTGTCCACGGGGTCCCAGATTCTCCAGACCTTTACCATGCTCACCGCCAGCTTCTCCATGGGCATCACCATCCTCCTGGGCCAGTACATAGGGGCGGGCCGGGGAAAGGAGGGAGGCACCATTGCGGGAAGCGGCATCTGCCTCTGCCTGCTGCTGGGCCTGTTCTTCACATTCTGCCTCACCGTCTTCGCCCCCACCTTTGCGGGATGGATGAATGCGCCTGCCGAGGCTTTTGAAAAGACGGTGTCCTATATCCGCATCTGCGGCGGCGGCATGGTGGTCATCATCTGCTACAACCTCATCGGCAGTCTGTTCCGGGGCATCGGGGACTCGAAGACCCCTCTCATGACCGTGGCCATCGCTTCGGTTTTCAATACTTTCGGCGACCTCCTGCTGGTGGCTTTCTTCCACCAGGGCGCCGCCGGGGCAGCCCTCGCCACCGTGGCTGCACAAACCCTGTCGGTGGTGATTTCCTATGTCATTATTAAAAAGAGGGGCCTTCCCTTCCCCTTCTCCCTGTCCATGGTCCGCCTCCATGGGGCCACGGCCCTCCGTATCGTGAAACTGGGTCTCCCCATCGCCCTGCAGGACCTGCTGGTGGGGCTGTCATTCCTCCTCATCATGTCCATCGTAAACCGCATCGGCCTCACGGCGTCTGCTTCCATCGGGGTGTCGGAAAAAATCTGCGGCTTCATCATGCTCATTCCCGGCTCCTTCATGCAGTCCATGAGCGCCTTCGTCGCCCAGAACGTGGGAGCCCGGCGGTTCGACCGGGCGGAGAAAGCCCTTTTCTCCGGCATCGCCATGGGCCTGGCCGCGGGGGTATGCATGTTCATCATTTCCTTCTTCTACGGCACCCACCTCACCGCCCTCTTTACCTCCGACGAGGCGGTGGTACTGGGAGCGGCGGATTATCTCAAGGCCTACGCCATCGACTGCCTCCTCACTTCCGTGCTCTTCTCGTCCATCGGTTTCTTCAATGGCCTCGGCATGACGAGGTTCGTCATGGTCCAGGGCATCGTGGGAGCCTTCGGCGTTCGGGTACCGGTGTCCTACCTCATGAGCCTGGAAGTACCGCCCCGGCTCTTCCATATCGGTCTCGCCACGCCGGCATCTTCGGCAGTACAGATCCTGCTCTGTGTGATCGCTTTTCTGTATGTGAAGGAGAAAAGAAAGAATTGAGAGTTAAGTGAAGAGAATTGAGGTCCCGCGGCTGCGCCGCAGGCTGACGTCTTATCTTTCGGGGTGCATTGGCGGTAAAGCTGCTTCCTGTCTGATATCTGACTGTCGGAGCCGTCTGACATCCCAGCCGAGGAGTGGCTGGATTTCAACTCTTTCGGAGAAAATGTCATAGTCATCTACCAGAAAGATTTCTCGACTCATCGAAGCTGTAGCGATTTTTAATTTTGCAATCATTCAGCATGCAGCCACCCGAGGGGAAGCGTGTCACTGGATTCTCAGTCGCCTGACGGCTCCTTATGAATCCAGTTCCCTTGCCACCGCTCGAGATGACGGGGAACGGTTAGTATCATCCCGGAAGGCGGCGAAGCCGCGGGACCTCAACTCTCTTTCCTCAACTCTCAACTCTATTTCTTTCCCCAAAAGCAGTATAATAAGGTTACCTTACATCAGAAAGGAGGGGAGGCTATGAAAAATTGGAAGTCCATTGTGTACCTGGTCTGCGCCATCCAGATCGGCGCCGGCATATCCATGGTGGGAGTCATGTCATTTCTGCCTCTTTTCCTGTCGGAAATCGGGCTCACGGACCCCGGGGAAGCGGCGTTCTGGGCGGGACTCATCACCGGGGTGACTCCCTTCATGATTGCCCTGTCCGCTCCTTTCTGGTCCATCCAGGCGGACCGGCGGGGGCCAAAAGTGGTGATGACTATCGTCCTCTCTGCGGTGACGCTGTCCTCCCTGGCCTCCGGCTTTTCCACCGCCCCCTGGCAGATTCTCATTTTCCGCGCCCTCCAGGGCCTGGTGGGAGGCTTTGTCCCCATCGGCCTTTCTATCGTAGCCACGGTGACACCGGAGCATAAAACCTCCTGGGCCATGGGCTATTTCCAGGCCGCCATGGTGATGGGCATCATGTTTGGCCCTCTCCTGGGTGGGTCCATTGCCGATACCTTCGGCTATCGGACGCCTTTCTTCTTCTTTGCCTTTCTCGCTTTCCTCTGTCTCCTTTCGGTGCAGTTCTTCCTGCCTCCCATCCATCGGAAAGGGGCCAGTAAAGACCGGTCTTCCACCTTCAGCCAGATCCTGTACTTCATGAAGATCCCCCGGGTCCGGATCATGACATTCATGCAGTTCCTCTGTAACTTCGGCATCACCGGCATCGGACCTATCCTTCCCCTGTACCTGAAGCAGATGATCGGCACCAGCTCGGACCTAGTAGCCACTATCGTGGGATTCATCATCTTTATTTCCGGAGGCTGCAGCGCCTTCATGTCCCTGAACGTGGGCCGCCTCACAGAGCGGATCCGTCCCCACCGCCTCCTCATCGGCGCCACGATTTTTGTGGGATTTACTTTCTTCATGCAGTACCATATGCATACCGTAGAAAGCCTCGGCTTCTGGCGGGCCATTACCGGCATGGGCATGGGACTCATTGCCCCCTGCACGAATACCATCATCGCCAAGTCCGTACCGCCGGAAACAAGGTCCATCGTCTTCGGCGTGGTGTCCAGCATATTCCTCATGGGCAACGTGGCGGGTCCGGTGTGCTCCGGCGCCCTGGCCCGGTGGCTGGGCTACCCCTCGGTATTCTGGTCCACGGCCATAGCCTTCTGGCTCGCCGCCTGCGTGATAGTGTGGAATTTCCGGAAGGAATGATGGGAGGCCCTGTGGCCAGGCAGCGTGTAAACAGGCGAGGGCTCCTAGCTGCTAGCAACTAGCTTTCAGGAAAGATGGTCCGCCTGCGGCGCAGATCCCACCTCTGCGAGGCGGATCCATCCCCTGCCTTTGGCCGTCCCCCTTCTCCAAGGGGGAATTTGCTTACCGGTATCCTCGATATGTGAGATAACCAATAATCATGCAGCCCCTTAGAGAAGGGGCGCACCAAAGGTGCAGGATGGATGCGGCGCAGCCGCGGAATCTTGACTCTCAATTTTCCCAATAGCTTTTATTACAACTATAGAGGGAGGGTAAATCATGCGTATCTGTAAGAACACCGATTTAAAAAAGCGGGCCAGGGAATTGCGTAACCATATGACGCCCCAGGAAACGCTCCTGTGGAATGCCTGCCTCAAACGGCTTCCCGTACAGATTTACAGACAATACATCATAGAGAACTACATCGTCGATTTCTTCTGCCGAAAGGCGAAACTCGTCATCGAAGTCGACGGACTGCAGCACTACTCTATGGAAGGCATGAAGTATGATGAACGTCGCAGCAGCCGGATAGAGAAATATGGCATCCTTGTCCTTCGTTTTTCAAACCTGGATATCGACCATAACCTGAAGAATGTGGGGCAGTATATCGATAATATCATTCGGGAACGCATGGAGCGTCTGGATGATGAATCGGATGAATAATCAAGAAATTCCCCTGCTTCGCAGGTACCGCCTCTTCGAGGCGGATCCATCCCCCGCCCTTTGGGCTGCCGCCGTTTGGCCTAAAAGGAAGGCGCTTTGATGGGCAGGCTAAGCGCCTTTTGTATTTCTGGCCAAACTTGGAGGTCCTATGTGGGCATCCTGCAGAGGATGCCCAAGCCGGGCTCATTTGCGAGCATAGCCTGCCCATTAAGCGAGCACCTTAGAGCCCGGCCGAAGGACCTCCATCTCCAAGGGGGCACGTGCTTACCGGTATCCTCAATAGTTGGGGTGATCCACCAGAATGCAGGCCCTTGGAGAAGGGCCGCGGCAAAGGCGCAGGATGGATTGATGGGATTTGTACGAATCCCCTGCTTCGCAGGTCTCGCCTCTGCGAGGCGAATCCATCCCCCGCCCTTTGGGCTGCCCCCTTCTCTAAGGGGGCACGTGCTTACCGATTTTCTCAACATGTTTGATAACCAATGGCATGCCGCCTTTCGCGGCTTTGCCGCTGGGCCTCAACTCTCTTCACTCAAATCTCAATTCTATCCCAATCATGCAGGCCCTTGGAGAAGGGCCGCGCCAAAGGCGCAGGATGGATGCGGAGCAGCCGCTACTCCGGTCTGATGTCTGCAGTCTGACCATCTGACGTCTAATGGCCGTACAACAAGCCCGCCGTATTCAAGCCTTCCAAGCTATCCAAGCCCTCCAACCACTAAATCCAATCGGTAAGCTGTCAGCGGATAGCTGTCAGCCCTGTCTCACTGTCTCACTGTCTCGCTATCCCACTAACCCGCCTCTCCGAGGCGGATCCATCCCCCGCCCTTCGGGCTGCCCCATTTTCTAAGGGGGCACTTGCTTACCGATATCCTCAATATGTGTGATAACCAATGGCATGCAGCTTTTGCGGCGAAGCCGCGGGGCCTCAACTCTCTTTCCTCAACTCTCAACTCTTTCCCCATCAAAAAAGCCGTGAAAAAGTTTTCTTACTTTTTCACGGCTTTTCCTGTGCACTCAGTACAGGATATGGGCGATGACGAATCCTGCCACGCAGGCGGTGAAGACGCCGGTGAGGCCGGGGAGCATGAAGGAGTGGTTCAGCACGAATTTCCCGATTCTCGTGGTGCCGCTCCGGTCAAATCCGATGCACGCCAGGTCCGACGGGTAGGTGGGCAGGAAGAAGTAGCCGTAGCAGGCGGGAATGAAGGACAGGACCATCACTGGGTCCATGCCCAGTTTCAGTGCCATCGGCATGACGATAGCCACGGCGGCACCCTGGGAATTGACCAGTTTCGACGTAAAGAAGAGGACCAGTGCGTAGGCCCAGGGGTAGTTGGTCACCACGGTGCCCAGGAAGCCCTTCAGCACCCCCATCTGGCTGGCGAAGTAGGTATCCGCCATCCAGGCTACGCCGTATACGGAGACCAGAGCCACGATGCCGGCACGGAAGACCTGGCTGTTTCCCACTTCCTTCGCCTTCGTGTGGCAGGCGAAGAGGATGATGGAAGAAACGAAGAGCATCACCATCTGGATGACGGTGGTCATGGAAATGGCCTTCATCTTACCCTTGGCGTCGGCAAAGTGAGGCAGAAGATCCGGGAAGTTGCCGAGGATGGCAATGCATACGATACCCAGGAGGAAAATGATGGTGGCCCGGTAATAGGAGGCGGGCAGCTTTTTCCCCTGCAGGGATTCCTGTTCCCCGTATACGTAGTCCCGCTGTTCCGGGTCCTGGATCATTTTCTGGAAATTTTCATCATCCGCCAGGTCCTTGCCCCGGTGGTAGCTGATGAGGGCCGCGCAGAGGACGCCGATGAGGGTAGCCGGCACGGAAACCGCCAGGATCTGGAGCAGGGAATACTGGTATCCCGCTGCCGCCATGAAGCCTACGATGGACACTACAGCCACCGATACGGGAGAAGCGGAAATGCCCATCTGGGAAGCGATGGAAGAAACCGCCATGGGCCGTTCGGGACGAATATTTTCTTTGATGGAAATATCATAAATAATGGGGAACATGGTGTATACCACGTGACCCGTACCGCAGAGCACCGTCAGGAACCAGGTAGTCACCGGTGCCAGTATGGTAATATGCTTCGGATTGTTCCGCAGGAACCGTTCCGCCGCCTTCAGCATCACCGTGAGACCACCGGAGGTCTGCAGGAAGCCGGCACAGGTCACCACGGCGAGAATGGTCAGCATGACGCCGATAGGCGGAGAACCGGGCTTGAAGTGAAAAATAAAAGTGTACACCATGAGGCCGATGCCGGAAATCACAGCCAGCCCGATGCCTCCGTGCTTGATGCCCATAAACAGGCAGGCAAGCAGCACAATAAACCCCAGAATCAATTCCATTCGAATCCCTCCATAAATAATATACTTTTATCCCCATCAGATGAGATTAAGTATACTATATTATGGAATTTTATCAAATATCTATTACGCATAGCAAACCTATTATCGTATTCTATATAATCATGCATGGAAAAAGAAGAACAGAGGAGCAAGAGGGAAGAGAATGGTCTGGCAGGGACGCCGGGTCTCAATGTTTCACTCAATTCTCAATTCTTTCCCAATCATGCAGCCCCTTAGAGAAGGGGCGCACCAAAGGTGCAGGATGGATTGATGGGATTTGTACGAATCCCCTGCTTCGCAGGTCCCACCTCTGCGAGGCGGATCCATCCCCCGGCCTTTGGCCGCCGCCGTTTGACTTAAAAGAATAGAGTCAAACTTTAGCCGCTGCGCGGCAACCCACCCACCGCTGACGCGGCCCCCCTCCCTTGCAAGCAAGGGAGGGTTAATTTTTGCGGCGAAGCTGCGGGGCCTCAACTCTCAAATCTCAATGTTACTCTTCTACGTCCCATGGAGCCGTCGGTTTCGTCATATGCATAAAAAATAAGAGTGCCACCCATTGGATGCAGCACTCTTATACGCGGCGAAGCCGCTGTAGATCTAGACCTAGACCTAGACCCTATACACTATGCGGACCCTTCCATACTTTCCCGGTCATGAGATACCGTACCGCTTCTTCCAGCCGTTCGGCGCCGTGGACGAAGTGGTTGCCCCGGTTGGCCTGGTAGAGGACTTCCTTACCTTCTTTTGCGATGATATCCCGCACCGCCAGGGTATCTTCTTCTACCTTCGCCATTCGGGGGTTGCGGACTCTTTTTTCTTTGTCCCCCAAGGACAGGTAGATTTTCTTTATGCCGGAAGAAAGGGGATGGGCTTTCAGGTAATCCACAAACCCATCGAACCAGAGGGAGCCGGAAATGGAGGCGATGGCCTCAAGGCTGTCCTTTTTCGTACCCATGTAGAGGGCAAAGAGGCCGGACATGGAAATGCCTGCCATCATGCGATGGAGGGGCCTGCCGGAAAAGGTGCTCTCCTTCAGAAATACTTCCTGCTCCAGGAAATCGGCAAACCGGTCTGCGCCGCCGGAGAAGTCTTCTTCCCCCCTGAATACCTTCGGCGCCGGCCAGGGAGAAAGGTCCCCGTTCCAGTCCATGCCATCGATAGAGGCAAGGAGCACCGGGAATTCATCGGTGAGGAAGTATACCTCCTCCGTCACCGGTTCCGGCTGGGGAATATAAATAATGGATTCTGCCTCCGCTTTTCCGTACACCCTGATGGAAAGGGGACCGGCGGTAAAGGATGTGAGATGGTTCATGGTGGGCTCCTGAAAATTGAGATTTGAGGTCCAGCGGCTTCGCCGCGGTTTGTCATGCAGATGGACAGAGTCAATTGTGCGGGGGCTTCTAGCTTCTAGCGTCTAGCAGCTAGGAAAGCTGATTCGCCTATGGCGCCAGGCCTGCTGGTTCGATGGCTTCTCATGCCATAGGCTGTCCAGTTTTTCCTAACAGCTAGAAGCTAGCAGCTAGCTGCCCCGTGCTGATGACTCTGCCCATCAGCATGCTCCCCATTACTTTCCCTTAAACTCAGCCTTCCTCTTTTCCAGGAATGCCGTGATGCCTTCTTTGAAGTCTTCGCTGCCGGAGCACTGGGCGAGGTACACTGCTTCGTCCTTCATATAGTCCTCAAATCCCTTGTACAGGCTGGCGAACATGAGCTTTTTCATATTTCCATAGGCCAGGAGAGGCCCTTCCGTCAGTTTTTCCGCAAAGGCCATGACAGTGGGCATGAGGTCTTCCTTCGTGGTCACTTCTTTCACCAGGCCGATTTCGAGGGCTTCCTTGGCGGAGACCGGGCGGCCGGTGACGAACATGTCGAAGGCCCGGTGGCTTCCCACCATGCGGGGCAGGAAGTACACGCCGCCGGTATCCGGGCAGAGGCCGATGCCTACGAAGGCCTGCAGAAATTTCGCATCGTCGGCAGCGAAAATGAAATCACAGGCAAAGGCCAGGTTGGCAGCTCCGCCGGCTGCGGCGCCTGCCACAGCGCAGATAATGATTTTCCTCATTTTCTTCATGTACAGCACGATTTCCGACAGCTTCCCTGCCAGAGGCGCCATGGACTTCTTTGAGAAATCCGGTTCCTCGCAGTGGGCCTTCATATACCGGATATCGCCGCCGGCGGAAAAGGCCCGGCCGGCACCGGCAAGCACCAGCACCTTCACCTCCGGATTTCCTTCCGCTTCCTCCAGAGCCTCTGCCAGCTCTCCTGCCATCACCATGTCCAGCGCATTCAGAGTAGGCCCGTAATCCAATGTAATAGTTTCGATGCCTTTTGAAAGGGATGTATGAATTCTTTCGTAAGCCATGACTGCCTCCTTCAGGGAACAATGGGAACATCTTTATATATTATATCATTCATATAAGGACCTTTTACAGAAATATCTTTTCCGCCAGGAAGGCCCCCAGGGCCACCAGCAGCAGGCCGCAGGCCAGCTGGGCGAACATGTACCCCAGCCCCTCCAGCCATCGCCCGGAAGCCCAAAGCTGCAGGGTTTCATTCATAAAGGAGGAAAAAGTGGTGAGGCCTCCCAAAAATCCGGTGATAAGAAAAGCCGCAGCCCCCGGCAGCGGATACACCCGGGAAAAAAGGACCCCCAGTATGCCTATCAGGAAGGACCCGGCACCGTTCACTGCCAGGGTGCCGTAAGGGAAAGACGTCCCCATCCAGCCTGCCATAACAAGGGTAGTCATATACCGGCACAGGGCGCCCAGAGCCCCGCCGGCAGCCACCAGCAAAGGATATACATAGTTCATCATCATGCCTCCATAAAAAAATCTCCTGCCCCCTTGGGAGATTCTCAAAAGAATCCGATTCCAGGGGGCAGGAGTCATCAGCTCAAAGAGCATTCGGCCTACGCCCGGCGAACTCCATCGCCGTTTGCGGGTTTTATTGTATCACAGGGAAAGGGGATTTGAAAAGGATGCTATAAAGATGGTGCGAAAAGCAAGACGTACAACGTCACGATCAAGAGTGGGCTTCACAAAAAACAGGCAGAGTTCCAAGAAACAGAATCCTTCAAAGAACTTGTGCGGACACGATACAAGATCGAAGCGAAAAACAGCGAGCTCAAGCACAGGCACGGATACGACGTCGCGTCGTCCTCGGGCCTCGTTGGCATGCAGTTGCAAGGCACGACGACGATATTCGTTACAAATCTGAAAAGGATCATCGCACCGGGGGCTGAAAGGCCTCCTATTTCGCCCCTTTTCGCACATCAAAAACAAAAAGCGCATCAGAAGATGAGAATATTCATCAACTGATGCGCTTTTTTCTGCCTGTGGATAACTCCTCCTCAGAGAATCACCGCTTTTTCAGCGGCCTCGGTCGAATTCGAGCGTTTCTGCGAGACGTGGAGCAAATACCCTGGTGCCGTGCGCGTATTAACAACCTGTACCGTCGATATTACAGGCAACAGGCGTATTGTATCCATCATTGAGGATCCCGCCCTTTTCCTTAATGATATTCATATTTTCCTCTAAATCATTGAGGGTAATTGCACTTCCTTTTAATTTTAAGTCATAATGCTTCCCGTTTATTTCAAGAAACAGCGTCGGGAAGGATGTGACTCCTATTTTTCTTGCCTCATAAAAGTCCGGATGGTACTTGCCCTCTTCAGAAATACGGATGAACTCCTCTGCAATCTTATCTGCAGGAAGGTCATAGGATTTGGCGATTGATTCAATCGTCTCCACGTCAGAAAGTGATTTGCCATCCAAATAGAATGCTTCATGCATCTTTGACGCAAGATTAACATGTTCTCCTTTGGGTAAGAAGCTCCTGAGAACTCCAAATCCTATGGCGGCATCATTCGAGTCAGGAACCATACTTCCCGTCTCTAACAGGTTCAGATATGGCTTGCCGAATTCTACTCCAAACATATCCGCAATTCTTTTATTCGTATCACTCATATACGGAAATGCCGAAAGCGAATGTCCGTCCATAAATAATCCACCTGATAGCACCGTTACTTCCAATTCCGGATGTGCTTCAATAAACGGTTTAAGAATTGTCTCAAACCCATAGCACCATCCACAATAGCTGTCAAAAATATAATACGCCTTCATCTAAATACCGCTTTTCTAATTTTTGTCCTGGTCACAGGCTTCTCATGCTGTCTCTTCGCATCCGCAATCGCTCTTCTCCCTGTTCGTCTGCACCCTGTTTGAGCATCGCCAGTATCTTCTCTTTGTCATCCGGAAGATGTCCATATACCGGCATCATATTGGAGACATTCGTTGCATCCAGCAGCGTGTGGATTTCAAGCGTCTTCACAAAGGTATATAGTTCATGTATCTTTTCTGTCTCTGTAGCTTCTACAAACTCACCCCTTCTCACTTCTTCCATAAGCGGAGTATCAGGGAAGATCGAGAGCCCGGAAGCCAGTACCCTGACAGGCGACAGATGATTTAACACTTCTGCTGTTTTGATGGCATGCCCCATACCATAATCATGGCCTCCCAGTCCGTATAAGAAGATGACGGAATAATGCATTCCTGCTTCATCCAGCTTGGAGAGCTGCTCTACGATATCACTTCCATGATAACCCTTATTCATCTTATCGAGAACAGCATCATCACCCGACTCGATTCCGAATACGATCATGTCATATCCCATTTCTTTCAGTGACTTAAGCTGCTCCACAGACTTGTTCTTTACGCTGTCAACCCGGCCATATCCACCAACGGAAACGCCCCAGGGCAGGTATTCTTTGATCAAGTCCATGATTCTTTTAAGTCTGCTGTAGCTCAGCAGGAACGGGTCCGCTCCCTGCAGAAAAATCCGCTTTACCTTCCATCCGGAATCTCTTATTTCCTGAAGATCCTCCCGTATCTCCCTCTCAGGAGATACAGAAAACGGTGCTTCCTTGTAAAAAGTACAGAAGCGGCACTTGTTATGCGAGCAGCCTGACGTTACTTGTAAAAAACAGGAGCCTGCCTCATAGGGCGGCCTGACAATTCCACATGAAAAATGCATAGAAATTCCTCCTTGTTTCTATATATCTTTATATCTCGTTTTGTCGATATATAAGGCCTTAAATTAAACGGGATTCTCATCCCGCCTAATTTATGCACAACTTAAATTTCGTGTCCGAAGTAGTCTGACAGTGCAGCCAACATCTCTTCATTCCGTCTGTAATATGTCCACTTCCCATGCCTTTCGGAAAGAAGCAGCCCCGCCTTTTGCAGCATATCAAGATAATGAGATACGGTCGACTGTGATATACCGGCCTTGTCGCGGATGCTTCCAACACACACTCCGCCCTTCAGATCCACCGCATCCTCAAAATGTCCTCCCTGCGGTGGAAAGTTTTTCTCCGGTTCCTTCAACCACTCAATAATGCTGAGCCGTGTTTCATTTGACAGCGCTTTAAAAATTTCAATCTTATCCATGCATCTATTATATCCATTATTCGCGATATGTCAATAGTTTTGAGAAAACTAGTAAGCCCCCAGGGCCACCAGCAAGAGGCCGCAGGCCAGCTGGGCAAACAGGTACCCCAGTTGAAGGAGCGCCAGCGACGCGCAAAATGTAGTGAGTCGTTTCCCCTTTAGGGGGGCGATGAGTATAAAGTCAGCGTTATGAGGGAGGGTTCTTAAGATGGACCGGCCCTATGGGCCGGAGGGTTCTTAAGTTTGACGGCCTTTCAGGCCGAGGGTTGTGGTGGCGGCTTCGCCGCAGATTTTAAAAAAAGGGGCGCGGCTCCGCCGCAGGTTGTGTGGAAAGCCTTTATACCCGCGCTCGCGGCGGCCCCTTCCCTTTCGGGAATACCACCGGTCTCATGTCTGCCGTCTGACTATCTGATATTTTCCGGCGGTCAGCGGATAGCTGACAGCGGAAGCCGTCTCCACCGGCCCACTATTTCACCATGTCCCAGAACCGATCCTTTTCTTTCCGAAGAGCGGAAAAGAGCCGGGCCCGGAGGCGATAGTAGGAAGCGCGGCTCATGTTCATTGCCTTTCTCACATCTGCCGCCTTCTCTCCCCGAAGAAGAGCGGAAAGAAGATCCCTTTCCTTCTTTGAAAGAGGAAGGTCTGCTGCGATTTCCTTCAGCACTTCCAGGTGATCCCTGCCGCCTTTAGATTCGTCGGCTATGTTTTCTATGCCCGTCAGGGACTGGAGCTCCACCGACCGCCGGCGCATCATTCTTTCCACCAGATGCACTTTTTCCCAATAGAGCCGCTGCCGGATGTAGTAGGGAAAATAGGTGCCCTTTTCCGGCGTAAAGGCCCTCACGCCTTCCAGGAAAGACACCGCCAGATCCTGCCGGATATCCTCCCAGTCCATCCGGGGCTCTCCGGCGCACAATTTTCTGAAAAGGGGCTCGTAGCGGGCCATGAGATCCTCCATGGCCTTCCGGTCTCCGCCTTTGGCTTTCTCAATCAGTTTTCTTTCTTCTTCATAGAACTTTTCCTTTGTCATATGCTGTCCGTTTCCGGCATGCCTTTTTGTATTCCGCGGTTGTACTCAGCATATTCGGAAACAGCACAGAACGCAAGTTCTATGAAGCATCATGGAAAGGGGCTTTCCCCTGTTCCATCTTCTATAAGGAAAAGAAAGGCCCCTGCGTTTCACGGCAGGGGCCTTTAGGCTCTTGGGTAAAAAGAGGAAACTGATTTTTTGGGGACACGCCCTATGGACACGCCTGCGGCGTGAGGGTTCAGAGGGGTCGGTTGACGGGGCTTCGCCCCGAGGGTTGTGGCCGCCTGTCGGCGGCGGGTTGTGTTCGCTGGCGCTCAGGGGGCGACAGCGCCTGCGGCGCTGAGGATTGTGGTATCGCCCCTTGGGCGATGAGTATAAAGTCAGCGTTACGGGATTGGCTTTATAGGTCATATGGCATGATACGCATTCTGGTAATTGGCTCGCTGCGCTCGCCTCCCCCTATCCGGCTACGCCGGACTTCCCCCGCAAGCGGGGGCAGGATAAAACACCGCGAAACACTCTCTTCATAAATGGCTCTACAGTAAGCACGGGTTATTGTGCCACTGTGGAGGTCCTGCATAGGACCTCCAAGTGGGGCGAAGTAAGGCGCCTAGCCTGCCCATTAAGGCGCTTTCCTTTTGCCGCCCCACCGAACTGCGGGGGAAAGGTGGTGGCGCCAGCCACCAAAGGGGGAATGCATTTCCTCGAGCGGAGCGAGGTTGGCTTGTTTTCCTCGGGCGAAGCCCGGTTGTCCAGTTTTCGCCACCAAAGGCGGCATAAAAAAATGGCGCCCGAAAGGGCGCCCACCTCGCCAGCGCAGCGATACTATATAACTCCCGAGGGCGAGAGCCCTCAACCCGCCTGTAAGGCGAAGCCGATCACAGGCAGAACCCTGGCAGCCCAGGGCCAAAGGCCCGGCGGCTGGCTCAACCCTCACGCCCGTAAGGGCGTGTCAACCTTCGGGGATACAGCTTCCCGCCGATTCTTCACAAAACCCATGGTTTTCGCTGCCGCGTCAGCGCCTTTGTATCACTTTCCGAATTTCTCTTCGAAGGCTTCTTTTTCCGCTTCTTCTCTTGTTTTTCCTTCTTTCATGAAGCGGCGGATTTCTTTTTCCATGGCTTCATAGTCTCTGGGGATGATGCGGCTGATTCTGGGGAGGAAGCGGTTCCACTGGGCCAGGATTTCTTCTGCCCTTTCGCTTCTGGTGGAAATGTAGTGCTCTTCGATGAGTTTCCTCACTTCTTCCGCTTCTTCTTCATGATCCAGGGGGCCGGCGTGCACCATTTCGTGGTTCAGTTTCCTTTCGTCCAGGTCCACCACATAGGCCACACCGCCGGACATGCCGGCTGCCAGGTTGAGGCCTGTGCTTCCCAGAATGACCACCCGGCCGCCGGTCATGTATTCCAGGCCGTGGTTGCCCACGCCTTCCACCACCACCGTGGCGCCGCTGTTTCTCACACAGAACCGTTCGCCGGCCCGGCCGGAGACGAAGGCTTTGCCGCCGGTGGCGCCGAAGAAGGCTACGTTTCCGATGATCACATTGTCTTCTGCTTTGAAGGCGGCTTCCCGGGGCGGATAGATGATGATTTTGCCACCGGAAAGGCCTTTTCCTGCGTAGTCGTTGGCATCTCCTTCCAGGGTGAGGGTGAGGCCCCGGGGGATGAAGGCACCGAAGCTCTGTCCGGCAGAGCCGGCAAAGGAAAGATGGATGGTGTCTTCCGGCAGTCCTTCTTCGCCGTACCGTCTTGAAATTTCACTGCCCACCAGGGTGCCGGTGACGCGGTTGGTATTTTTGATGAAGAGTTTTGCCCGTACCGGCTTGCCTTCTTCCAGGGCCGGCCGGCACATGCGTACCAGTTTGGCCATGTCCAGGGTCTTTTCCATCTGGTGGTCCTGGGGGTTTGTGAAATGGTGGCCCACGGAAATATCAGTATAGGGCCTGAAGAGGAGAGCGTCCAGGTGGAGGGTATCGGCCTTGGCATTGCCGGTGAGGCCTTTCTGCTTCAGCCGGTCGTTTCTTCCTACCATGTCTTCCAGGGTATGGAAGCCCAGGCGGGCCATGATTTCCCGAAGATCTTCGGCCACAAAGCGCATGAAGTTTTCCACATATTCCGGTTTTCCGGCAAACCGTTTCCTCAGTTTTTCATTCTGAGTGCAGATGCCTACGGGGCAGGTATTCCTGTTGCAGACCCGGTACATCTGGCAGCCCAGGGCGATGAGGGGGCCGGTGCAGAAGCTGAAGCGCTCTGCACCCAGAAGGGCCGCCATGGCCACGTCCCGGCCGGTGAGAAGTTTTCCGTCCGTTTCCAGCTTTACCCGGTCCCGAAGCTGGTTCAGCAGGAGCACCTGCTGCACTTCGGCCAGTCCGATTTCCCAGGGAAGGCCGGCATGGCGCATGCTGGTTCTGGGGGAGGCGCCGGTGCCGCCATCATAGCCGCTGATGGTGATGCCGTCGGCCTTGGCTTTTACCACGCCGGCAGCAATGGTACCTACGCCGCTGCCGGCAGTGAGTTTCACATTGATTTCCGCCTTCGGATTGGCATTTTTCAAATCGAAGATGAGTTCGGCCAGATCTTCGATGGAGTACACATCATGATGGGGCGGCGGGGAAATCAGGGATACGCCGGGGGTGGAGCGGCGGGTGCGGGCAATGGCAGGGTCCACTTTGCTGCCGGGAAGGTGGCCCCCTTCGCCGGGCTTGGCCCCCTGGGCGCACTTGATCTGGATTTCCGAGCCATGCACCAGGTAATTACCGGTGACGCCGAAGCGGGCGGTGGAGACCTGCTTGATTTCATCGTTCAGGCTGCTGCCGTCGGGCAGGGGCGCAAAGCGTTCGGGGTCCTCGCCGCCTTCGCCGGTGTTGCTGCGGCTGTGAAGATGGTTCATGGCTTTGGCAATGCATTCATGGGCTTCCTTACTGAGGGCGCCGTAGCTCATGGCGCCGGTGCGGAAGTGGGAAATCAGGGAGTCCGCGCTTTCTACTTCTTCGATGGGAATGCTGCAGCCGGCAGGATAGGTGAAATCCAGGAGGTCTCTGAGCCGGATCAGGGGCTCATTTACCTTTTTGGCATAGAGTTTGTAGATTTCATAGCTTCCGGTGCGGCAGGCCTGCTGCAGGAGGCGGATGGTTTCGGCCGAAAGGATATGGGGTTCGTCGCCGTTTCTGCGGTATTTGAACACATCGCCGGCAGGAAGGCCTCTTTCCCTTTCATAGGCCTCTTCATGGCGTTTCCTGTTTTCTTCTTCTATGTCCATAAAGCCCAGACCGCCTACGGGGGAGGTGGTTTCTCCAAAGCAGGTGTCTGCCACTTCCTTCCCAATGCCCAGGGCTTCAAAAATCTGGGCGCCGTGGTAGCTCTTGACTGTGGAAATCCCCATTTTCGACATCACTGCCAGGATGCCTTTCACTGAAGCGTCCATGTAGTTCCTGAGGGCTTCCTCTGCTGTCACTGGTCCCAGCTTTCCTTTTTCCGCCAGGTCCGCTGCCGTATCCAGGGCCAGGTAAGGGTTGATGGCGGTGGCGCCATAGCCGATGAGGGTGCAGAAATGGTGCACTTCCCTGGGTTCTCCGGACTCCAGGATAATGCCCACATCGGGCCGCACTTTTTCACGGATCAGGAAATTGTGGAGTCCCGCCGATGCCAGAAGGGCAGGGAGGGCCAGATGATCCTTGTCCACGCCCCGGTCCGACAGGATAAGGATATTGTGGCCCGACTTCACCGCTTCCAGGGCTTTATCAAAGAGAGCATGCAGGGCTTTCTCCATTTCCCCTTTCCCGTCGGTGTAGAGAAGGGACAGCACCACCGGACGAAGACGGTCGTCCTGCAGCTCTTTCACCGCTTCCATTTCCTCATTGGTCAGAAGGGGCCGGTCCATGGCCAGGGCGGCGGTACCCTTTTCGTCGGGGTCCATAATGTTGGCCATATTGCCCACATAGACGGTGGAAGAGGTGACGATGGACTCCCGGATGGCGTCGATAGGCGGATTGGTGACCTGGGCGAAATTCTGCTGGAAATAATCGTAGAGAAGCCGGGGCTTTTCCGACAGCACCGCCAGCGGCGAATCCATGCCCATGGCTCCCACCGGGTCCTTGCCGGTCTGGGCCATGGGGATAATCATATCCCGCATGTCTTCCTGGGTATAGCCGAAGGCCCGCTGCTCTTCCTCCAGGTGCGCCGGTGCCTTTCTTTCTTTTTTCGGCAGGTCTTTCAGATCCAGGATATGCTCCCTGCACCAGGTGCCGTAAGGATGGGCTCTGGCCATGGTATGCTTGATTTCCTCATCACTTACAATGCGCTGCTGAGAGGTGTCGATGAGGAAAATCTTTCCCGGCTCCAGACGGCCCTTGTAGAGCACCTCTTTCTGGTCCACCGGTACGGCGCCTACCTCGGAGGACAGAATGACCCGGTCATCTTTCATCACATAGTACCGGGCCGGGCGCAGGCCGTTCCGGTCCAGCATGCCGCCGATGGACACGCCGTCACAGAAGCAGATGGCCGCCGGTCCGTCCCAGGGTTCCATCATGAAATTGTGGTACCGATAAAAATCCTTCTTCTCCCGGCTCATGGAGGAATCCTTCTCCCAGGGCTCCGGAATCATGACCATCATGGCATGGGCCAGGGAATGGCCTGCCATATGGAGATACTCCAGGCAGTTATCAAACATGGCGGAATCACTGCCTGTATCGTCTACCACCGGGAAAGCCCGGGTGAGTTCCGGATAATCCGAGGGCCGGGACTTGCTCTCCCGGGCATTGAGCCAGTTGATATTGCCGCGGATGGTATTGATTTCCCCATTATGCACAATGTAGCGGTTCGGATGGGCCCTGGCCCAGCTGGGAAAGGTATTGGTGCTGAAGCGGGAATGAACCATGGCCATGGCAGTCTTGAAATCCAGATCCGACAGGTCCAGATAGAAATGGCGCATCTGGTCGCTGGTGAGCATGCCTTTGTACACAATGGTTTTGGAAGACAGGCTGGCAATATAGAAATCCGTACCCATGCCCTCGGAGAGGGGAATGATTTTCTTCTCCGCCCGCCGCCGAATAATGTACAGCTTCCGCTCGAAATCCATGGACTCTGCCAAGTCCGGATTTCTTCCGATAAACACCTGCAGGAAATGGGGCCGTATGCGCTTGGCCTCCTCGCCGATGAGACTTTCATCGATGGGCACCTCCCGCCAGCCCAGCACCGTCTGTCCCTCGTCCTTCACGATATCCTCAAAAATCCGCTTCTGCTCCTCCCGGAAATCATGATAGCGGTGAGCAAAAATCATGCCCACCCCGTACTGCCCCTCCAGAGGCAGGCGGAATCCCAGCACCTCGCACTCCCGCTGGAAAAACTCATGGGGAATCTGGGTCAGTATCCCGGCGCCGTCACCGCTCTTCTGGTCCGCTCCTTCACCGCCCCGGTGCTTCAGGTTCTCCAGAATCTTCAAGGCATCATCCACAATGCCATAGGAACGCTTTCCCTTGATATTTGCCACAAAACCGATACCGCAGGCATCATGCTCATTCCTCGGATCATACAGCCCCTGGGGCTTTGGTAAATCTCTCCATACATCTCCCATACTCCGCGCCTCCCGTAGAAACAAAAAACCGGACAGGCAGTTGAAAAGCTGCTTCGTCCGGCATCGGAAAACTTAAGTTGTATTTTGTATTATAGCACTATGATAAAGTGAGGTAAATAGGAATTTTGTGCGGCTTCGCCGCAGGTTAAAAAAAAGGGCGCCGCTGGCGCCTTTGGACACACCTTCGGTGTGAAGGTTCAAAGGGTTTAGAAGGTTCAGAGGGAAAGGTTCTTAAGATGGACCGGCCCTATGGGCCGGAGGGTTCGTAAGTTTGACGGGGCCTTCGGCCCCGAGGGTCGTGGATTGCCCTTCGGTGCACAGCGAACACATTTTGAAGGAGCGCTAGCGACGCGCAAAATGTAGT
>ERZ1023892.157-NODE-157-length-20106-cov-68.353000_pt1 | contig 20106 bp, 18 predicted proteins | sample MGYA00380397_ERZ1023892 | MGnify/ENA primary metagenome ERZ1023892 (study PRJEB33179, sample SAMN07448999) | human gut metagenome | biome: Human-gut; feature: Human associated habitat; material: Faeces | host: Homo sapiens | place: India: Bhopal | collected... | reverse complement strand
GCTCTGCCAATTGCTTGAAATCTTCGTATGTCATAGGATGTTTATTTTAAGAATTGGTGTGTCTTCTTGTATTTTGTACCATCACAGTTGGTGATGTCGATTTCCATGACCAGTCCTTCCAGCTGAAAGTCGAGCGGGATGTTGATGGCACGTCTTTGGATATCCATTTCGTAGAAGATGCTTCCGTCCTTTTTGCAGAGCACGATGTCCAGATAGTCTGGCATATCAGGTATAGTTCCAGGCTCTGACATTTGTGGTTGAAACTCCCCAAACTCTTCCTTCACATACTCGAATAGTCCCCGAGTATATTTTTCGATATCCACCCCTACATATCGAGTATAGGTGTATTTGATGATACATAAAGACATTTTATTTGCCATTTTATTCTTTTTTTTTGGTTATACCTTTATAATATAGTAATATGAAGGGAAAATTTCAAAAAAAAGCGCCAATATTTTGAAAAAAAGTATTGGCGCTTGATTATTGAATGATGTTATTGTAAAAATATCGTATCTCTTAGTTCTTGTTATATCCGAATTTTCTAGTAAACAATACATCTTTCCAATGTGATTCCCTATCAATGATGATTTGGTCATCAGTATCCTTATTGAATGTTTCGAGAATTGTGAAATAGAAATTATTCTTGATATAGTCTGTACCTAAATCCTTTAGAAGTTTATTTCCTCCATGGCATGTACGAATGTATGTTTCCCATCTACCGAGAATCATATCTTCACCATACGCTGAACCAACATATTGTTTTCCTGTATTTGAATCTACCAACAGATATACTCCTTTTTGATTTTCAAGAGCAGAACGCCAACTATCTTTTGTGATGAGATTCTTAAGAGATAGCCATGAGACGTTCACATTGTTATAACCTGGGAAATAGTCGTTGTTGTAAACATTTGGCAGAACCTCTTCAACTATGCACTCTGGCAAGACATTCTCTCCTAATCTAATTAGATTTTGGCTATGATTTTTGTAGCGGATAACCACTCTGCCTATATATTCTTTGTATTCATCTAATTCTTCAAACTCATAACCGATTCCGTCTTTGATATTAAGATCTTTAGTTACTTTTCCTATGTGAAACAACAACCAACAATCTTGTTTTTGAGGAATAGGAACCAAACCTAAAGTAATGTTTCCATCAGAGAAATTACTTTTTGTTGAATAGTTCCAATATTGACCTTCAAGCATATGTTGTTTGCTTTCTTCTGTTTGATCAGTAAAGTAATCAATAGCCGGTCTTTTGGTTCCAAAGCTCAAGTTAAATCTAACTTTAACATTCTTAGGGTCTGGAAGTCTGAGAATATCATTAAGTAGTATCATAATGTCTTATGTTGTAATATCATTTTACTATAATAAGTTTGCTAACTCAGAACGAATTTACACGTGATAGTCATGTGTAAATTCGTCTATATATACGCTATATTTCCAATTTAATGAAACTCATAATTACCGTCACTTCCCAATTTTTCGAATAATTCAGAAAGTCCGCTTTTACCGAAATCGAACTTTGAGCTACAAGAAATAACTAAATTTTGCGCTTTCTTCTTTTTTCCTTTATCAAGATATGCATCTACAACATTTGCAACCAATGATTTATACAAAGAAGTTGCTTGTTCATTATCATGTAGAGGGTTGCCTAAACCTGAAGCCTCACACATCGTAAGTGCGTTGGCAGCCTTGTCAATTTGGTCTTTTTCAAGAAAGTCATTAACCTCTTTAGCAGTATTTTGAACATATGTGAGATCGTTAGCATTTTTTGTTGCTTTTTCTTCTTGATAAGCTTGTCGCCATTCAGCCTCTTTTCTCTCTTGAGCAGTGCTTTCATACCATATATATCCAAATACAGAAATGACAGCAATGGCAATTAAAACAAACTTTTTATTTTTTTCGATAATATTTAGCCAAAATTTCTTTTTGGCATTCTTTCTTGCTTCTTCTTCTGCAGCTTCAGATTCCATCTCAACCTCTTCAAGCAAGTGTTGTACTTTTGGGTTGTTGCCATAGTACATTCTTGCTTTGCGAACATAGCGCTCTACTTCGGCCTTGTTTTTCTCCACATCTTCTCCAGACTTGAAGTTTACTAATGCAGATTCGAGGTGGTCGAAGATATCCTCTAACTCCTTACTTGCCTCAGGTGTGATGTTACCGCCACAGTTAGGGCACTTGTCTGTCAGTTCTGGAATAGAACTACCGCAGTAAGGGCAGGTCTTGCCACGACGCTTGTTCATAGTAGCAGCCACTGCCTGGTCTGCCTTCTGCTGCTGAGCATCGATATAGAGGTCAACCTCATCCACGTTCAAACCCAACTCCTGTGCCTTGTTCAAAAGCACCTGACGCTCTTTGGCAGAGATGATGCCGTCGGTAAGGTACTCTTTGATGAGGTCATCAAGCTCCTGTGGAATTGCACCTTCCTTCTTTGCAGGTTTAGCTGCCTGAGGAGCCTGTGCTTCCATTTCTTTCTTGCGCTTAGCTAGACGACCGTCAAGTACCAGTTCAAACTCGTCGCGGTCGATGCCCATGGCCTCGGCCTTCTTGAAGAGAAGATTCTTCTCTTTGTCAGTCAATACACCATCTGCCAATGCTGCAGTGATGAGTGCTTCTAACTTCTCGTTGTACATAGTAGATAAATTTATTTGTTATTATTTTCTTTTATACGTATTAATTATGCTTCTCGTAGAATCTTGCCTCAAGCACCATTTCTACCTCGTCGGGATCTTCTCCCTCCTTAACAGCACGGCGTAAGACAATCTCCTTCATTTTGTCTGTCAGCTCATCACTTGCTGCTGCAGAATTGATGAGCTCCTCAAGAGCATCTGAGAACAGGTTGCCAGGAGACTTCTGTATGGTTGGAATCTCTTCGGATTCTTCCTGGATATTCCCTGTTTCTTCTTGGGTATCCAGTGTCTCTTCTTCTACTACAGGAGGAGTCTCTATGTCTTGATCCAATTCAGGCAGTGGAGGAACTGAATTGTCTTCTTCTGTTCAAAATCCAAGCGATATCCTAAGTCATTCAGTCCACACTCATCATTTATGATCTGAGCACACTCACCTAAAATGCAGTCACATTTGAAGGTGATTAAATAAACTTTCTTTTTGTTCTCTGCCATAGTTTTATTATTCTATTTTTCAAATGCGTTATAGAATGAAATGATGGTATTGGCGAACCAATCTACCAAATCATCCTCAGATTTGTCCAAAGTGTCTGATACAAGCCATGCCCACTTGTTCTCATTCTTAGCTCCTTGCTTCAGTATCAAATTTGGTAGTTGAGAGATGATATTGTTATTTGCAATGAATTGCTGCATATGATTTTTAGCTTCCTCGCCTTTATATGTCGTAATCGTTACTGTGGCAATTCCATAGCGAACGCTGTAACCGCAGTCGTAAAAAAAGCCATCGTGGGTTGGAGAACTTAAACTGACATATGGTCGTCCCTGGGGATTGTTAATGTGCGATTGTACTTTGTCCTTGACTTTTGCAATTACTTTATCCCAAAGATTATTGCACCATGCTATCTTTGCTTCTTGTGTCTCTTTGTTATTTACTTTGGCATCATCCGAATCGTCTTCGGTGTCAGGCTCAAAAGGCAACTCTCCTGAGTTATTGTGCTTTATCAACTCCATGAATTCGTCGAAGCCTTTCTTTCCGTAATGCTCAAGGATGAGGTCACGCTCAAACTTGGCTATTGCATTGAGCACTTGGTTGCGTGTCACACCATAGACAAACTCGCATCCTGCTTTTATCTCATATTTGTTGAGCCCTTGATTATGCACTTTTGAGCATTCTAAACTGTAGAGTTCATTGGTCAGAATGTTGCGGATTCTGTCATCCACTTTTCCACTCAACTCAGGATACTCAAAGACATCAAATAACTGGCACACTTCAGGAATGCCAGTGCGCGACTCTTGGTTGATACGCTCCATAGCACTATCCAACTTGTCCTTGTTGTCATCATCCTCAGATGTCTGACCAATCTTGAGCCAACCGCCGTCTTCTCTATTTAACTCTATGTTGGAGATGTAATGAGAAGATAGGCGTTTGGGACCGAATACATAAATTATAGTTCGTTTCATTTGTGTTGCATTTAGTGAAAGATTTGTATTAGTCCTGCTAATATTAACCCGAATAGGAATAATCCTCCCAAAATAATACCCATCCACTTGAAGAAGTTTTTAAATTTGGAATTTCCTTCTTCAATCATTTGGTTATACTGCCAAATGAGCATTTGAGCATCCTTGTCATTGGGCATGGAAACTTGAACCTTTGCAATGGTTTGTTTCATTTTAGCCATCCAAGCTTTTTGAATCGGGTTTTGGACAGAATTATCCGCACCACTATTGCTCATACATAGAGTCATAAATTCCAAAATGTCTTCTTTTGTATTTGGAATCGGGAAGTTTTGTATGGCTTGAATGGTTCTTTCTTCCACTTGCTGCCTTGCGGCATTAGTTTCAACCGCTGCTGTTTCCTTATCTTTAGCATTGACTCCATTTTGTAACAAAGCAGACTGAGATTGTATTTCATCTATCTTCTGCATAAGCAATCTGGTTGTCATATTGGCACCAACATTTACAAATTCATGTCCACACTCTTGGCATTTTGCAGCCATGGAAGGAACGATGGCACCACAAGCAGGACACTTGCGTACATCACCATATTTCTCAGACTTTGGTGCGGAGGGTTGGGCTGATTTGGCCTTTTCCATCTCCAATTGATACTGTTGGTTCTCTCTTGCTTCTTTCTTCTTGAGTTCCACAAGACGAGCATCCAGTACCATTTCAAACTCATCGAGGTCGATGCCCATAGCCTCAGCCTTCTTAAAGAGAATTTGTTTCTCCTTTTCTGTGAGCACACCATCTGCCAATGCTGCAGTGATGAGTGCTTCTAACTTTTCGTTGTACATAGTAGATAAAATTATTTCTTATTATATTCTTTTATTTGTATTATAGCTGCCGGGAAATTACATCCCCGGCATAGTAGGAGGCATTCCCGGCATCTGTGGGGCGGTGCCTTGGAACAATGGAGCGAGTTCTGCTACATTGCCGGCAAACTCCCACTGCGCCATACCGTTCTTCCAAACGTATGACTGCTGGGTGAGCTGACCCTGCTGAACGAGCTGCTGGAGCTTGTTCCAATCGCATGGACCATACTGCTGACCATTGATGCCAATATAATACTGTACCTGAGGAACAGCAGCACCCATTCCCGGCATCTGAGGCGCACCACCCATGCCTTTCTGACCTGGCATCTGAGGAGCTCCGCCCATCTGACCCATGTTGTTCATACCACCACCCATAGTCTGCTGGCGGAAGGCATTGATACCATTATCTGTAGCATTGTTGAGAACACCAGCATTGAGGTTTGCCTGATGAGCACCCATAAAGGTCTGCTCTGTCTGAAGACGAGAAGCACGCTGCATCTCCTCACGCTGAATACGCATGGTTTCACGCTGGTTCTCCAAGTTCATGCGCTGCAATTCCTCCTGACCGCCAAGGTCGAGTTCCTGCTTTCTGCCCATGGCATCGAGATTCAGCTCAGACTGCTTCTTGAGCATATCCTGCTGAAGGTCGTTGTTGAGGTTGAAGTTGGAAATCTGGGCATTATGCTGAGCCATCATACGCTCCTTCTCCAGGTCGGCAGTGAGGGCTTTGAGTTCACGATAACCACGGCTCTCCTTATCTACGTTGATGCCTGTGATGTCGAGACTGCGGATGGTGATGCCGAAAAGCTTCTCTACCTGTGGAGTAACACGCTGCTGGATGAGTTCGCTAATCTCAAAAATCTTGCGCTCAATCTGAACTACAGGAATCTGGGCGTCAGAAGGGGCATTGCTAACTACACTCTTGATGAACTTGGTGAGCTGGCCACGAAGCTTGTTCTTGAAAGTCTCGTCGCTGTAACCCTCATTTCGGTTCACACTATGGAAGAGATCCATGTCCTCTATGGCATATACCACGGCACCATGTACAGATACTGGTACACCATAATCTTGCAGGCGTGGGTCGAAGACATCAAAGTAAGGGATGGCAAAGTTCAGCTGACTACCCTTGCTCAGGTTGCTGAGGTTGGTCAGGTTGTTCTGTTCCACTCTTCTCGCTGCTTCCTCGGCAGCCTGTCTTTTTTCTTCTTCTACTTCCTTAGAAGATTTAAAACCAAAAAATCCCATATGTTTCAGTTTTATGATTGTTATTATTTTTGTTATTTACTATAGAGTCCCTTTGTAGGGGACAGATTATTTCGTTGTATAGATTCGCTTCGTCTTGCCCTGGGCATCTACTTCTACGAAGGTGTCTGCTCCATATTGGCGGCTTGCGTCGTGATAGTTGAATGAATATCCCGTTTCGTAATTGCCGTCGATGGTAGGTCGGCTTACCTGGTCGATGCTATCCAGCATTTCCGGTTTCAAGCCCAGCTGCTGGTACAGATGCTGCTCTACCATGTTTCGGATGGCATTGAGATTCTCATCCACATAACCACGAATCTGGTCGATGAGCGACTGGTTGCTCTTATCCTTCTGCAGCAGGCGCTGTCGCATGGTCTTCTTGAGCGGAGAGCCGTCGGCCTTGATCGGAGCTGGTGGCATCGCATCATTCTGCAGGGCAGATTCAACCACATATTCCCTGCGACGGACATGGAGCATCGGGTTGCCGTAGAGACAGAACATCAGGGCGGTGCTCATAGAGAAACAATCATCCTCTACATGTCGGCACATGTTGAAGTAATCGCACTTAGCCTGGAGCATCGCCTTTCCGCCCGTCATACCCTTGAACTGATAGAGCGGATAGAGGCGCATCAGCACCTCGCTGCCTGTGCCCGGATTCAACAGAAGTTGGCGGGCTTCATCCGTTTCCTCATTAGAGAACATCGGAACAGGAATGAGCGAACCGGTATAAAGCAATACGCCACCTCCGTAGAGGGCGCTGAGCAACATGGAGTCGTTTCGTTTGTAACCGGCATATCGGGCTCCAAAACAAGCCACGGTATTGAAGACTCTTGCCCAGCCTTGGTTGAGGAGCGAAGGATTGAATGCTTCATCCTCACTATAGAATCCGCACATACCCTCTGCATCGGCACCATGAAGATTGAACATCAGCATATCTGCCTTGTCCAAAGACTTGCAATAGATGCTGAGGCTTTCCGAATCTTCGGTCAGCAGCTTCGGACTGATATACATTCCGTTGCGGATCAGCTCAGGATCGTCGGTATTGTAAAGAAGCGGCAGGTGCTGGGTCATCGTGCAGCTGGCTGGAATCCAGTCGCGGTTGCTGATCATCAGAACATTGCCAACAGGAATACCGCCGCCATACATTCCACTGATGTTGAAGTAGGCACCGATGTCGCTTCGGATATCCGTATCGAGCTGACCGTCTTCCAAAGGCAGACGAGCCACATTGTTGCGGGCGCAACCTACGGTGAAGTCTGAATCGCGACTATCCAGCAAATCTACGATATAGGTGCCTTCGAAGGCATAGCAGGTATCTGTAGGGATTCGCTCTCCGCCATACGGCCATGGGTCTTCGACGCGAGGGATAGGAATCACATCGTCACCTCCTATTATAAATAGGTGTAGGTCGGGACCTGCTGTCAGGTTGTTGTCGGCGATGCAGCGAGATACAGCTTCATTGCATTCTATCCAGGATGGAGTCTCATGGGTGGAATCCAGTCCATATTGCGCGATGTCGAGGAATGTCCAGTACATCTGCTGGTCGTAGGCATTCTGTATGAAGTCGTTGAAGACATCATATACCTCCTGGATGGTGCAACCGTATTTTCTAGCCAGTGCATTGCCATCTGTCAGGATGATGCCGTAGTGGTCTTCCAAGGGGTCGGGCTGGTCGATGGGTTCATCGGCTGTTCTTGCTTCTGATGCCATCTGCACGGCTTCCGGCTGTGGAGCCGCCTTGCTTTGTCCCGGCATAGGGGGAACCGATGAGGCTCCCGGCATAGGGGGAGGAGTTGCACCGCCTGGCATACTTGCCATTTGAGGCTGCTGACTGATCGCATTGACGCTTCCCAGTCCCATATTATTGGCAGCCTGCAGAGGATTGAAGCCTCTCATCTGGTTGAGCTTCACGTTCTGGGCATTAAACTTTGGCATCGGAGGAGGTGTAGGCATCTGAGGTGGAACAGCCATCTTGCTTTTTTCCTTCGGGATGAATTCCGAAAGGGTCGTATCGCAATAGAACTGATACCATTCTTCTGGCTGAGGCTTATCCTCCAACATCTCCTTTACGGCATACCATAGGGCACTTAGCGGTTCACTCATTCCGTTTTGTACGGCCTGGTCGAGATACTGGATGGTCTGCTGCCTGTAGTAATCCTGCTTTCCATTCTTGTGGTAGTCGGCAAGATTATCAAGAGCCATCAGTAGGGCGATGTCGCCTTGCGGACAACCGAAACCGCCCATTCTTGGCAGAAGCACGGTGGCATTGTCGATATTGCCGGTCTTGATGAACGCTACATGAGCCCAGAAGAGTTGCCAGTAGTTATCGGTACGGGAACCGAAGAAGGCAAGGGCGCACTTGTCGGGATACATCGAGGCTAGCAACAGATGATAGTAGAACTGGATGTTGTTATCATTCGTCATCACGCGTGCCAACTGCTCCAGACTGTTGAACTTGCGCTTCAGAATGTCGGTATGGTTGGTCTGGATGGCATTGAAGACCTCGGTCAGAATCTGCTCTGCCAGGAATTCGTTACCCTTGCTGCCTTGCAGGATATGGATGTTCTGACGTACCTGATCTATGATTTGGTTGGCTCTTAAGGGAGCAATATGCCATTGGATGCTCAACTGGTTGAGCTCTGCCAACTTCTGATTATCCAACTTGCCATCCACCAGTCGTTCCTGCACAGCCTGCAGAAAGAGAGTCTCATTCTGCTGATAGATCTCAGTCTGAGTCTTCTGTGCCTCATATACAGTCTGGTTGTTAACCGTACTGTTGTTGGTGGTATGGGTTGTTGTTGAGGTGTTATAGTTGTTTTGCGTATTGTGGGAGTCGGAATGGATTCCGCCTACCACAGCCGCATCACCATCAAGTTTAATATCGCTCATAGTCTGATTACTTTATATGTTTAGACTTCTTGTTGCATTTTCTGGAGAGGGCTTACCATTGGAAAGGTGCGCCACAGTCTGGACAGTTTGGAGTGCCTGGTGCAATGTGGATGGTGTGTCCACAGTTGTAGCACTGACATTCTATCAATTCCTGTTGTGGAATCTCCTGCTGAGGAGCCACCTGTTGTGGAGCGGCTTGGCTTCCTGCTGTATTTCCACCGAGTCCGCCATTGAAGGCGTTCAGATTGTTGGCGGCAGCAGTGCTTACCTGCGAGATGTTGTTCATAGCCACATCCTGGGTATGATCTACTCGCTCCTGCTGGCGTCGGTTTTCCTCTTCCAGCTGGTTGATGCGCTGTTGCTGCTGGCTTTGCTGGGCGCCGCTGATGCCGGTGGCTGTATCTTTTATCATGCCAGCCATCTTCATCATGGCTTCCATCTGGGCATTGCTGTTCTGCTGCTGCATTTGTAGCATCTGCTGCATCATCGCTTCCTTTTCTGCTGCAGTCTGTCGCAGGTTTTCGGCTTCCTTCTCGCCGCTATAGGCGTTTGCCATAGCTACCTGTGCATCTCCGGTGAGGTGGGAGAGTTGTGCGGCACGAATCTGTTCGGCGGTCATATTGGCGAAATGGTTGTCACGATTCATCTGTTCATTGCTCTGAATGGTGGCTACGTTTTCTTCGTGCTGATATTTCTGCTGGTCGAGCTGTGCCTGCATCTGAGCCATCTGCTGCAGCTTGTCCATCTGACGCTGGTGGCGGTTGGCTTCCAACTGGTCATCGTCCATTTTTTCCTGGCGGTTGCGCTCATAGGCAAGGCGGTCGTCTTCCAGTTTCTCGTTGCGTGCCAGGAGATGGTCTTCCTTATCCAGTTCGCGTTGACGCATCATCTGCTGGAAGTCGTAATCATCCTCCTTCGCCTTTCGGTTGAAGTCTCGGTTGTATTCCTTTTCTTCCTGCATCCACTGGCGTTCACGCTCTTCGTCTTCGATGCCCCAGTTACGGCGGCGTTCCAGATCTTCACGTTCCCAGTCGTGGTCGGTGCGGGAATCATCGAGTGCCCATTCTGCTTTAAGACGGGCTGTGTCGATGTTCTGCTGGCTCTGGATGCGCATGATTTCCGTGATTTCCTCACGAGGAATCTTCTTGTGGGCAAGCTCATCTTCGAGCACTTCCATTTCCTCCTGCTTGACAAGACGGTTCTTGCGGAGGTCTTCCAGGGCTTCGAACTCCTCTTCCTGGGTCTTAGCCTGGCGGATGCGCTTCTGACTTTCGAGCATCTGGACGAATTCCTCCAACTCATCATCGTGGAGCAACTGGTCTTTGTTGATGCCCTGGAGGGCATGGCGCAAATCCTCGGTGTTTTGTGCAGAAGAAATCTGCTGGGAGTTGGCCTCAACTTCCATTCGGTTTCGGAATTCTCCGGTGCGGTGCATGAAGTCGAGTTCCTTCTCAGTGTTATAGAGCTGGCGTTCTACCTGACGGAAACGCTCAAAGTCCTGGTTGCTGTCGGTGATATTCAGAACCTGAGTGCATTCTATGCCGAATACCTGCTGGTTGATGGTCTGGCGGATCTTCTCTTTCAGTACATTTACAGTTTCGGCAGTCAGTCCGGCAGACTCGTAGTTCTGGTTGCGGAGTTCCTGGCGCAACAGGGTTTCTATGGTACCATTGAGCAACTGCTGTAATTCTCTAGTTGTTACGCTGTTGCGGTCGGTAAGGTAATTGGTGGCGAAGGTATGAATATCGCTGATGCTCATCTGGAGAGATACTCCAATCTGCACATCATGGATGCCCATCGGAATGGTGTATGGCTGAAAGGCAAGTTCGCCATTCTCGTTCATTGCTCCACTGAAGGTGAGGGTGATGAAACGGTTGCTGACGATATAGACCGACAGGATAGGAGCCTGGGTGATGCGGGCTAAGATGCGGGCATAATCCAGTTGGCGCTTCTTGGCTTTTTCTTTCTGTTCACCTTTCTTTTCGCCGAAGATGATGCGACCGAGCCAGTTGAAGCCACGGCCTACTTCTCCTACGATACCGAGCTGGCGGAAGGTAGGCTCAGCCTGGCGCTTGCGGTCTCGTTCACGCTTTTCGGCTTCAGCCATATCTTTCTCAGCCTTTTCTACCGCATTCTTGATAGCAGCCTGCTCTTCTTCTACAGACTTATAAAAGAGGTATGCACCTGCTGAGAGGGTTGAAACCAGCTCACCATTGGCAAAAATGATGGCGGTGCAACCTTCCTGAACGATGATACCTTTCAGTTTTTCTATTTCGTCGAGTTCTCGTTCGCTAATCTTGCGAGCGATTTCTCCTGGTTGGATATTCCAGATGGTTTTGCCTCTTACCACGTCAACACCATCAACAGCTTCCATACTGCGGCGGTCGCGGCTACGTTCAGCCTCTCTTTCGGCAGCAATCTGTGCCTGTTCAGCCTGCTGCTGTGCATTTCTGGCATCACGGATTTCCGACTGGCTTTCAGTAGCTTGCTGGTTAACGGCTCTTCTCTGTTCTTCTGCAATCTGGCGATTGAGCGCCCCACCAGTCATGGCGTTTGCTACAGAGCGAACGGCATTGGTGAACATACCCTTGCTGGCTTGTGGAGTCTGAGGGGCTTGTGGAGACTGTGGAGCCTGAGGCATTACTGGGCGCTGAGGCTGCATCGGTTTTGGGGGCATACCCGGTGTTTGAGGTCTCATAGGTTGAGGCTTCATAGGCTGTTGAGGAGCCATAGCTTTCAGTGGTTGAGGACGTTGAGGCTTGCTAACTCCTTGTGGCTGGGTTGGAGCCTGTGGTTGCAAGTCAATAGGTTGTCCACACTTCGTACAGAATTTCATTCCCGGTTGCAGCATTGCGCCGCATTTCTTGCAATATGTCATAATGGTTATTGTTTTTAAGATTAAATGACTGGTTATTGTATCAGCGCAATAAATATAGCTATTAGCAGAATCACCCAAAAGAACTTGATGAAGCATCCTATGCATCCAGTGATGCCCTCACCTAAGAGTCCTCCGAGAAATCCCAAAAGCTGTATTCCCCAGCCCAGAATGCCGAGAAGTACAAATATTCCGATTCCTATTAATATGATAAGTAGTATTGTCATATCCCCTATAAGAATAATTTCATTTACTTTATACAATCGTTAAGAATATCAATTTACGTTGATAACTAACTCATATTTGGGTGCAAAGATATATAAAATAAATGAAACTGAATTGGTTCAAATTGGTTCAATTTTGCCTTGATTTGGATCAATTGCCCCAAAAATGCATTTTTTTTAGTGAAAAATGCCCAAAAAGGGTCTTTTTTGCATTTCTTAAACTTTTGGGAGATGTAGTTGGAGAGGAGTGTCTTTCTCCCGCTGAAACCTGTTTACCTCTTCCTTTCCCGATTGTACTCCTGAGCTTACACCTTATTATATACATAGGGGAATGCTTGCCGCAATTCCCCTCCCTTTTTCTTATGGAATGTGGAAGCCTATTCCCTTTAATGTCCGTTTTCAAAACTGATACTGTCCCCATGTGATAGGGATGGGAGATACCTTAACTATTCAAAGTTTATCATTTTTGCCAATTGCAGAAAGTATTCGTTGGACCAGATTGTCATTTCTTTAGGATTCTTTATAAACGGCATCACATCTGCTTTTACCTGTTTGATGTCTGCAGATTTTAGTCTTTGCTCCAAGTCGGCAATGAATTCTTCTTTTGATTTCTCGCATCCATTAAATTCTTTGATTCTTTCCTGTAGATGTATGAAATCTAGAGGAATTCTATTTCGGATGTACCATTCGAAATCATACCAATCGCGTCCTTTTAACCGGTTTTTCCATGCTCGATAAACTAAAGCGTGCATTTTGCCGGCAAATAAGTCGGGAAGGGTAAAGCATCTTGTCATGAAAGAACGAGGCTCTATCAGAAGTTTTTGCTCCGTAGTAAAATGGAGAGGTGGATTGGTATCTACTTCAATTTTGATTTTGATGGACTTTTCTGTTTGAAAGGAAATGTCATAAACGTCGGTGGTATCTTTTAAAAAGGCTGATTCTACTTTTCCAAAATTCTTCTTGTCCTTCTTCTGTATGTCCACTTTTCTCCCGATGGCATCAAACTCGTCGATAATTGGTTGGAAGTATTGGGAGAAGTCAAAACTTTCATCTTTGTTCAATAAAGAGAAATCCATATCTTCACTGAAGCGATTTAAACCGTGGAAAATGCGTAGGCAGGTTCCACCATAAAAAGCTGCCTTTTCGAAGAAGCCGCCTTGGTACAAACCGGCAAGAATTATTTGCTGGTTTACCTCAAAAGTAGCATTTCTTTTAGCCTGATCTGTAGAAAGATCATAAGCTGATAACATATTTTGGTATATCTCATTCATGTTGTAAGAGTTTTAATATTGTGCGTATGGATGTTGCCTTTTTCCCTATATTTGCATATTCTTCGAATATCTTGGGATTGAGCTGGTAGAATCTGTCCATATCAAATCTTAGGTTTTCTTCCAGAAACTCTAATGCTTCCTTCTTGTATCTCAGTTTGATACCTGGCAGGTTGGCTATCAAATCACATAATGCCTTTTCTGGAGTAGCCATTATATAGACATTGTTTTCTTCCTTTATCTGCGTAATTCCTATAGGATAGGTGGGTCTTGAAATATGATAGTAGCAAAAGTTGCCTATGGGTGTATTGTATTCCTTTGCTGTCTTAAAAGTCATGGATTGAACTGTATATACTGCTTCGGGTATTAAACCATAATATCTCAATGCCGTCTGCATAGATACATAAGATGGAGACAACAGATGGTTGGCGATAAGTCCGGAAGAGAGTGGTTGTCCCGTTTCTTGTGGATTTACAACGAACAGATTTCGCCTGAGGCGGATGATTTCACCCGCCTTTTCCAGCTGTGCAACTTTTGCAAACTTGGTCTTTACATCTGGATATAGTGAAGCAATGACCGAAGATGTTACTGGAATATTGCCTAATGTAATTAGAATATTTCTCATTTGGGCACAAAGATAGTCAAATTTTCGATAGAAAACAAACTTTTTCTTAGTTTTCTATCGAAAATTTAGCTTTTTTCTTAGTTTTTTAATGTATCCAAAGGTATAACCTTTACTCCATCTACCCTTGATATGGCTTTATCATAAATCATGTTTTCTACAGTTACTTTATATTTTTGCGGCGTTTTACTTTGTATTTTAACGGTAGTTTTTGTTTTTGCGGTAAATGGTCTCGAATTTTAGCGATAGTACCGCCCTAACTATATAAAAATAGGTAGTTAGGGCGGTGTTATCGCACTTTTTAATGTCCGTTTTCATAACTGATACTGTCCCCATGAGATAGGGGAGGAAGATGGGGGGATGAACTCCTTTGAGAAGTGTTAACGAATCTAACTGGTAGTTTCTTGGGTGACAACTCAATGTTTTGTGCCGCATCACTCAATGTTTTCTTATCAATAACTCTTCGTTTAAATGATGGAATCACATGGGGGCAGTTTCAGTTTTTCAAATGGACATTAACCTATAGGGTAGAGATAGGTAAGATTTATTAAGGTTGTTAAAATGTAAAGATATTAATCTTATTTGCGCTTCTCTTTCATATATAGGATATATTATATTCTTATAAGTATATAATATATTAATATATAAATATTTATATATATACTATATTATATATATTATTAATAATATTATCTATATATAATATAGCTAATGTTATGAAGAATGATAGATTGATGTATCTTGAAATAAGTGATACTGTCCCTATGTGAGTAGAAAAAATCTCAATGGGAGTAGAAAGATTCCTAATATGAGTAGAAACTTGCGGAAACGTTTGGTGGTCTTGGATATTTTTCGTAATTTTGTGGTGTGTTGAAAATAACTTCAACCGTCAACTAATAAATACTAAACAAAATGGAAGAAAACAAAGAGAATCAGAAAGATCTTTTGTTTGAAGACGAAGAGGAGGAAGAGGAACTTCCCCCTGCGATGCCGGAAAAACTGCCATCGCTTATCAAGCTCCTAGTGAGTCGTACCCCTGACATCTACAAGCCAGCCGTGGCTCATGCCGTATTCCCATCTCTCGCCGCCCACCTCTATCAGGTAAGCTTCGAGTATGTAGATGGTGTAGAACACGAAGTAACACTGATGAACGTGCTCATGGCCCCCACAGGTGCAGGAAAGAGCTGCGTGAATGCTCCGATCAATCACATCATGGCCGATATCCGCAAGCGGGATGAGGTGAACCTGCAGCGAGAGAAAGAGTGGAAGCTGGAGGTGAATACGATGGGTACGCACAAGTATAAGCCGAAGCGTCCTGCCGACCTGATGGTGCAGGAAGTGGATCCGGATATGACTTCGGCAGCCTTCGTGCAGCGCATGTATGATGCCAAGGGCCATTTCCTCTACTCCAACATGAACGAGATTGATCAGTGGGATGCCATCGAGGATGGCGGAAAGGGCAAGCAGAGAGGCAGAAAATGGCTGATCATGTGCCTCGCCTTTGACCCCGGTAACTCCTTCGGGCAGACCCGCGCCATGCCCGGTTCTGTGAACGAAAGGGTACACATCCTCTATAACTGGAATGCCTGCACCACCATCGGTCATGGCCGTCAGTTTTTCAAGAAGGTAGTATCAGACGGTCCGCTCTCCCGCATCAATTTCTGTACCATTCCGCCCCGTGAAATCGGTTCTGATATGCCGGTGTATGGCGATTATGATGAGGCATTCGATGAGGAGCTTCGTCCTTACATCAATCGCCTGTGCAAGGTGCGCGGCAAGATAGACTGTCCTCAGGCCGTCCGTCTCATCAACGAACTCATGGAGGAATGTCGTGATTTCTCTATCTGCAGTCAGGACCGCATCTACGAGAATTTCTCATTCCGTGCTCTCGTGATAGCTTATCTCAAGGCTTGTGTGCTCTATGTGGCAAACGGTTGCAAGTGGGAGGATGAGATAGATGATTTCATCCGCTGGTCGCTGCATTATGATCTGTGGTGCAAGATGCGCTTCTTTTGGGATCTGATAGATGATGAGAGACATCAGCGTTTCACCTCCCGCGGTCCGCAGAATCTTCTCCAGCAATTGCCTGATGATTTTACCTGGGAGGCATTGGAAAAGCTTCGTGACGAGGCCAACCTGAAGCCTGGCGGTACCCGGGAGATGCTGAAGAGCTGGATGAAGCGGGGGTATCTGGAATATGATGTGGTGAGCAGAAAGACGCTTTTCCGCAAGAGTGCTTTCGGAAAAGCATAGTCGAAAAGTAGAATAAGATAATCTCAGATAGGGGCAGTTTCAGTTGTTTTTTCAGACATTCAACTGAAGCTGCCCCCTCTTTTTTATATGAAGTTTTGGGAAATGCAAATCCCCAACCTGCTAAGAAAAGCGGGTTGGGGAAATTATGATAGATTTTGCTTTCATCAGAAAATATCCGATTGTAAATTACAATGGATACTCCTCGAAAGCGTAGAGTACAGTGCTTAAATAACGCTCGCCGGTATCTGGCAAGAGGGCAACAATCTTCTTGCCCTTGTTCTCAGGACGCTTCGCAATCTCGGTGGCTGCAAAGGCGGCGGCACCTGATGAGATTCCTACCAGCAGACCCTCGGTCTGAGCCAGGTCACGACCTGCCTTGATGGCATCATCGTTCTGAATATCCAATACCTCATCGATATATTCTGAAGAGTAGGTCTCTGGAACGAAGCCGGCACCGATGCCCTGAATCTTGTGAGGACCGCTCTGTCCGCCGTTCAATACAGGCGATGTGGCAGGCTCTACGGCAATCACCTTCACGTTTGGATTCTGCTCTTTCAGGTACTTGGCGATACCCGAAATGGTTCCACCGGTTCCAACACCGGCTACGAAGATATCAACCTCGCCATCGGTATCTGCCCAGATTTCTGGTCCGGTTGTGGCATAGTGCTTGGCAGGATTAGCAGGGTTGGTAAACTGTCCCAGAATCACAGAGCCTGGGATGGAATCGCGGAGCTCCTCGGCAGCCTTGATGGCGCCAGGCATTCCGTCCTTGCCGCTGGTCAGTCTCACTTCTGCACCGTATGCCTTCACCAGGTTTCTGCGCTCCACGCTCATGGTTTCAGGCATGGTGAGGATGAGGTGGTAGCCCTTTACGGCTGATACCAGAGCCAAACCTACACCCGTATTACCGCTGGTTGGTTCGATGATGGTGGCACCTGGTTTCAGGATGCCCTTCTGCTCAGCGTCTTCGATCATCGCAAGTGCGATACGATCCTTTACGCTTCCGCCAGGATTGAAGAATTCTACCTTAGCAATCACAGGAGTCTCCAAACCCTTGGATGCTGAATACTTACCCAATTCTACCAATGGGGTCTTACCGATTAAATCAGTAATCTGCTTATATATCTTTGCCATAACTGTACTCTAATTTAAATCATTAATATTTTTACTTTACGTATGTAAATGCCTCATCGAGTGCCTCAATCAGGTCGTCGATGTTTTCGATACCGATGCTCAATCGAACGGTAGAAGGATAGATGTGCTGCTCCTCCAACTCCTCTGGGCTCAACTGAGAGTGGGTGGTTGTTGCTGGGTGGATAACCAGTGACTTCACGTCGGCTACGTTAGCCAGCAAAGAGAAGATGCGCAGGTGGTCGATGAACTCCCATGCCTCTTTCTCGCCGCCCTTGATATCGAAGGTGAAGATAGAACCACCGCCGTTAGGGAAGAGCTTCTTGTAAAGCTCGTGGTCTGGATGAGAAGGAACGGCTGGGTGATTAACCTTAGCCACCTTAGGATTGTTCTCCAGATACTCTACTACCTTCAATGCATTCTGAACGTGACGCTCTACACGGAGGCTCAATGTCTCCAAGCCCTGAAGAAGAATCCAGGCGTTGAATGGAGAGATGGTTGCACCGGTATCACGAAGGATGACCGCACGGATTCGGGTTACGAAGGCTGCTGCTCCGGCTACATCTGCGAATACGGCACCATGATAAGATGGGTCTGGCTTAGCGAGAGTAGGGAACTTGTCGGCATTTGCCTTCCAGTCGAACTTACCGCCATCTACGATGACACCACCGAGAGATGAACCATGACCGCCGATGAACTTAGTTGCTGAGTGAACCACGATATCTGCTCCGTGCTCGATAGGACGGATGAGGTATGGAGTGCCGAAGGTGTTATCGATAATCAATGGGATGTTGTGGCGATGAGCAATCTCTGCCAACTTATCGATATCGGTTACATCTGAGTTAGGATTTCCGAAGGTCTCTGCATAGAGAGCCTTGGTATTGTCCTGGATGGCAGCCTCTACCTGCTCGAAGTTGCGAGGATCCACGATGGTGTAGCTGACACCCTGTGTGGATAATGTATGAGTGATGAGGTTATAAGTACCACCGTAGATGTTGTCGGCAGCTACGATGTGGTCGCCGTTCTGAAGAATGTTCTGCAGAGCGTAGGTAACTGCTGCAGCACCAGAAGCGACAGCCAAACCTGCTACACCACCCTCGAGGGCAGCTACACGGTCTTCGAATACACCCTGAGTAGAGTTGGTCAAGCGACCATAGATGTTACCTGCGTCACGGAGTCCGAAGCGATCGGCAGCGTGCTGAGAGTTGCGGAACACGTAACTTGTGGTCTGGTAGATAGGCACCGCACGAGCGTCGGTAGCTGGATCTGGATTTTCCTGACCTACATGCAACTGAAGTGTCTCAAAGCGAAGTTTCTTTTCTGTACTCATAATCTATGTCCTTTCTTTAATTTTACGTTAATATTCAATCTTATTCATTTATATAAATTGCCGCCCAGAAATCAGATAGACTGTTTGTTCTGATTGACGCTGCAAAGGTACGGCGATTTTTTGGATTCTGAAATAGCATATGAGTAGTATTCCTGCTACCACGTTTGTGGTATTCGGGTATTTTTTAGGTGCTTTGAGGGGTTTACACCTTATTATATATAGGAGCAATTTTTATTATATATAGGATTTTTGAGTCTGTATCCCATCCCAAACTAGTCTTTCAAGCAGCCGATAGGTACCACATATACTCCGTCTTCTCTGCGGTAAGCATAGTCGCCTACGGCAGTGAGTACCATCATGAAAGATGGAGCTTTCATCTTGGTCGTGTCTATCTTATCTGCAAGAGCAGTTAGCGTAGAGACTCCTTTTTCGATGGCTTGTGCACCACCCAGCTTGATTTCGATGAGGCCGTATGAGCCGTTGCGGAGATGGATAACTGCATCACATTCCAAACCGTTCTTGTCGCGGTAATGATATACGTTGCCGTCGATGGCATCAGCATATACACGAAGATCACGGACGCATAGGGTCTCGAAAAGCAAACCGAAAGTCTCCAAGTCGTTGATGAGATCATCAGGACCTAGACCTAAAGCAGCCACCGCAATGGATGGATCAACGAAATATCGGGTTTCAGCCGAACGGATGGCAGTCTTGCTGCGAAGGTTCGGATTCCAGGCAGGCATGTCTTCTATTACGAAGATTTTTTTGAGCGCACCGATGTAACTCTGTACAGTTTTGTCAGCCAGTGTTTCATCATCGTTTTCCATCATATCTTGTCTTATGGCTCCGATACTTACTTGGCCACCTTGTGAACGGGCGTATGAACGCAGAAGCAGCTTGGTTCGTTCGCTGTTTCTGCTGATTTCATCCACTCTTGAAATATCACTCTTTACCACCGCATCATAATAGTCGTATGCCTGTCGCAAAGCGGCTCTTGGGTTCTTGGTAGTGGCACTAGGCCATCCACCTCTGCATACGAGATAGGCGATGTCTTCCAGTTTCAATTTGTTGAAACCTTCCAGGTTTGCATTTCCCTTGAACAGTTCGCTGATGCTAACTTCTCCTGTAGATTCTCCCGATTCCCATAATGCCATAGGTCGCATGGTAATCCAGGCGAAACGTCCTGTACCCGTGTGATGTATTTTTTCGGAAGATGCAGGCACGGCAGATCCTGTGAGGATAAACAAGCCTTCCTCACCCTCGTGGTCCACTTAAAATCGGATCGCAGCCCAGATTTGCGGTATGATTTGCGAGTCGTCAATGAGTCGTTGCTTTT